>OLXH01000648.1_pt1 | contig 15442 bp, 15 predicted proteins | sample 1673391 | NCBI WGS metagenome assembly OLXH01 (sample SAMEA103958110, study PRJEB25191) | human gut metagenome | reverse complement strand
CGAGTTGGCGGGGGAAATTCTAACCGCTTATACCAGCGAGGGAACGGACGATGGCGGTAACTAAAATTTGGCCTGTCAAGGACAGCTTGGCCCGTGTGGTGGACTATGCCCAAAACCCGGATAAGACCATTTACTCGGATTTGCGGTCTGTTCTCCACTACGCCGCAAACGAGGAAAAGACCGTTGAGGGCGAAGAACGGGCCATGTTCGTTACCGGCGTGAACTGCAACCGGGACACCGCTTTTCAGGAAATGCAGGCGGTCAAGGAGCGGTTTGGCAAAACGGGCGGAAACGTGGCCTACCACGCATATCAGAGTTTTAAGCCCGGAGAAGTCACCCCGGAGCTGTGCCACCGGCTGGGGGTGGCACTGGCAAAACGGATGTGGGACGACGAGTATCAGGTATTGGTTGCCACCCACTTCAACACCGGAACCTATCATAACCACTTTGTTGTTAATTCCGTTGGCTTGTGGGACGGGAGGAAATTCAACTGCGGCAAACGGGCCTACTATCAGTTTCGCCAGCTATCAGACGATTTATGCAGGGAATACCAGCTTTCCACCATCAAAAATCCGAAAGGCAAAACGCCCCGGAGCATTTACTTTGCTGAAAAGAAAGGCGAACCCACCAAGTACAACCTGATGCGGGAGGCCCTGGATGCCGCCCTCAAGGTCAGCGTGGACGGGAACGACCTGCGGAAAGCCCTCCGGGAGCAGGGCTACGAGCTGGACGCCAACCCCGCCCACAAATACGCCACCCTGCGGCGGATTGGGAGCAAAAAGGCGGTGCGGCTGTATCGGCTGGGCGAGGATTATGACCTCCTGGCCCTCCGGGAGCGGATTGAGGAAAACCGCCAGCGGTACGTCCACGACTTCAGCTATCAGCGGTATAAGCCTGTCCACATCCAGCGGCCACAGCCCAGGCGCTTACGGTTAAAAGGCTCTTTCAGCACAGTAAAGGAGATCGGCGGTTTCCCGGGGCTGTATCTGCATTACTGCTACTGCCTGGGCATCTTGCCGAAAGGGAGCAGCCACCGTCCGCTCTCCCCAGAGCTGCGGGAGGAGTGCCGCCATCTGGACGCTATCAGCCGACAGACGCAGTTGATCTGCCGGGAAACGCTGAACACCGAGGAGGATGTTGCAGACTTTATCAGCGGGAAACAGGCTGAAATAAAGGAACTGGGAGCCGCCCGCCAGAAGTGCTATAACCGCTTGCGCCGCTGTGACGATGGGGCGGAAATTGCCCAAATCAAGGCCCAGCGTGACCGGCTGACGGCAGCGATGGCCGTTTGCCGACAGGATATCAAAACTGCCGAAAGCGTACTCTTCCGGAGCGATAGGCTGAAAAAGAACTTGAAACTGGAACAGGAAATGCAGGCCCAGCGTATGGGCCGCACGCAGGATAAGCGCAGAGAAAGGATTGCTGCCAGATGAACATTTTTCAGATTGAATTGACCGAGCAAGAAGCAAAAATTTACGATGAAGTGATGGAGCAGGTTGATAAAGCAGCGGTCTACCTTGCCGATCTGTCCCATGAGGAACGCCTGGACTGGCTGAAAGAGCATCAGTACAGCCGCCCCATCAGCTTTGAGCGGGAGATTGGCGGCACCGTCTACACCGTCAACGCCCATTTCGGCGGGGACACCGCTGAAACCGCCGAGGAAAAAGTTAATCGTATTCTCACCCGAAATATCACACGTTAAAGTGTTGAAGTTTTGCGCCGGATGTGGTATGATAATGCTACCTTGCAATTCATATCACATCCGGCTGCGGAAAGGAGCATATCTTGAAGAAAAAGCAGCCAAATGAACAGCGAATCACAGCGTTATACGCCAGATTATCCCGTGATGATGAGAAAGACGGTATTTCGGGCAGCATCCAAAATCAAAGAGCCATTTTAGAGAAATTTGCCGCAGACAACCATCTGCCCAATCCTCGATTCATGTTTGATGATGGGTACTCCGGGGTTACGTTCGCCCGTCCGGCTTTCATGGAAATCATGGAACTGGCCGAGCAGGGGCTCGTGGCAAATCTCGTTGTGAAAGATCACTCCCGGCTGGGCCGGAATCGCCTTGTGGTGGGCCAGCTTCTGGAGGAAGATTTTGTCCGGCTGAACGTGCGGTACATCGCCATCATGGACAACATTGACACCGCCAACGGCGTGAGTGACATCGTGCCGATGCAAGACCTCTTTAATGAGTGGCACGCAAAAAATACGAGTGACAAGGTACGCCGTGTCATGCAGAGCCGTGGCAACGCAGGTATTCCGCTCACCACCAATACCCCCTTTGGGTACAGAAAAGACCCGGAGGACAAGAACAGGTGGCTTGTGGACGAGCCAGCGGCAGAGGTGGTGCGGCGTATTTTCCAGATGAGCGTGTCCGGCCTGGGGCCTACCCAAATCGCCAAGAAACTGCGTTCCGAGGGCGTGATGACCCCCAGTGAGTATCTGCACAGCACTGGCATCAACTGTGCCAATAAGCCGCCGGCGTACCCTTGCAACTGGAGCTCTGGCACAGTGGCGGGTATTCTGGACAGACAGGAGTATGTGGGCGACACCGTGAACTTTCGCACCTACCGCCAGTCTTTCAAGCAAAAAAAGCAGTTAGACAGGCCACAGGAGGATTGGAAAGTGTTCCCCAATACCCACCCCGCCATCATTGACAGGGAAACCTTTGCTCTTGTTCAAAGCCTCCGTCGGCACCGCCGCAGGCCCACAAGGACGGGCGCTGTAAGTATGTTCTCAGGTTTATTGTACTGTGCTGATTGCGGCGGGAAGCTGTATTACAGTGCCATGGGGAACTATAAGCGGGAGCAGGCCAACTTCTTTTGTTCCAGCTACCGTAAGGCCCCCGGCGTATGTACTGCACATTTTATCCGGGAACGCACTGTGGAACAGTTGGTGCTGGAGGGCTTGCAGAGGCTGTTGTGGTACATCCAAGTCTACGAAAAGCGGTTTGCCCAGGAGCAGATGGAGCGGTTTGGCCTGCAAGAGAAGAAAGAACTGACCGCCAAGCGCCGGGAGTTGGATAGGGCCAAACAGCGGGTGGCGGAGATTGACCAGCTTATCCAAAAAAGCTACGAGGACATGACCAAGGGTCTGCTCTCCGAGGAGCGGTTCGCCACGCTGACGGTATCCTTGGAAAATGAGCAGAGGCAGTTGAAAGCGGATATTCCGGCGTTGGAAAACAGCCTGAACGCAACCGCCGACAAAGCCGATGATTTGCAGAAATTCATCCAACGGGCCAGACAGGTGACCCGGCTGACGGAGCTGACGCCTGAGATCGTCCACGAGTTCATTGACAAGATCGTGGTGTCCAAGCCGGAGAAGCTGGACGGCAAGCGACATCAGCGGGTGGACATCTACTACAGCACCATCGGTCTTTGGACAGCGCCCGACCCGGAAACGCTGGAACAGGAATATATGGCCTACTATAATTCCATGCAGAAGCGTAGAAAAAAGACAGCGTAGCCGAAGCTACGCCGTCCAAATAGGTAACTTGTCGTTTACGGCCCCCGCCGTTCGGGGCAACTTCCTTACGGGAGCTGCCCCGGTCGGGGGAGATCTTTTTATTTCTTTTCGCCGCCGGACACGTTGGCCACGAACACGCACACCAGAATGATGACTACGCCAAGAGCCTGCCACAGGCTGAAATCCTCCTTCAGGAAGAGCACGCCCGCCAGCACCGATACCACCGTGGTCACGTTGGAGAACAGGGAACTCTCTGAGACCGTCAGGTGACTGTTGGCGAAGTTCAGCAGTCCGTAGGCCACACCGGAGGACAGTATGCCCAGATACAGCACCGCCAGCCAGAAGCTGCCGCTTTGCGCCGGCGCGGTGATCAGCTCGCTGCTTATCCCGCCGGCCTGTATCAGCGCCACCGGAATAAACACCGCCATGCCCACCACAAACATCACATAGGTCATCTCAAAGGGGGTGAAGCGTTTGGCGGCATCGTGGCTCAGCCCATAGTACACCGTGTCGCTGAGCATGGTCAGCAGCAGGAACAGCAGGCCCAGCGCCGAGATCATCACCGCCCCGCCCACGGAGATCAGCGCTACGCCGCCGATCGCGCCCAGGGCGCACAGCACCTGCCGCCGGGTGACGCGCTCATGCAGAACCAGCACGTCCATCAGGATGCAGCACACCGGCACCGCCGCGATGATGGTCCCCGCCACAGCGGCGGAGGTGTACAGAATGCCGTAGTTTTCGAAGATAAAGTACGCCACCGGCTGCACGATGCCCAGCAGAAGCAGCTTTCCCACCGGCTTTCCCTTCAGAGAGAAGGCGAACAGCGGCTTTCCGCGTACCTTGCCCACCAGAGCGTTCAGCGCGATGACCAGCGACATGGCCGCCACCGCCACCGTGAACCGGAAGGCCAGCAGCACTGTGGGCGCCGCCGTGACCAGCGCCATTTTTGAGAACATAAAGCTCATGCCGAAGATGGTGGCCGCGGTCAGCGCCGCCAGCAGCGACAGAATATGCAGTTTTTTCTGGTTCATAGGCAATACCTCTTTCTCTTTAACGCCGGTATCATACCATACGCCGCATGAAATAGCAAGGAAAAGCGATCACCTCCCGCGCTGCGTCCGGAGCAAAAAGGGCGCCGCCCGAAGGGGGCGGCGTCCTTTCACCGGCACGTTGGGAGGGCGCGCCGGCATTCACCAATTTGAAAGAGAATAGGGAGAAAAATTAAGGATAGAAAACAAAGGGTGTTGGGTTACTTGTCCGTTGCCTTGGACACGATACCCGTAACCACCAGGACCGCCACCAGGCCGGCCAGAATGAGGTTCAGCACCATGCTCAGCGCCTCCTTTCGTTTGGGCTTCTTAACGTATCTTTAGCATAGCACAGGACAAGTGATTTGTAAAACGCATGATTATCATTAAAACCATGAAAAATACTTTGCAGCACATGGCGAGATATGCTATACTGGCCCTGAACAGGAGGTGTCCCCATGTCCGTCACCAAATACCAGATATACCTCAAGACCGTGGAGCTGGGCAGCTTTACCGCCGCTGCCCGCGCCCTGAATTTCACCCAGTCCGGCGTCAGCCACGCCATCGGCTCGCTGGAGGAGGAGCTGGGCGTTACGCTGCTGGTTCGCAGCCACGGCGGTGTCACCCCCACGGCGGATGGCCGCGCCCTGGCACCGTATTTTCAGGAGATGTGCGCCCTGTCCCACCGTCTGGAGCAGCACGCCGAGGACCTGCGGGGGCTGGATACCGGTCTTATCCGCGTGGCAACCTTCACCAGTGTGTCGGAAAAGTGGCTGCCCGGTATGCTCAAGACATTTCAGGAAAAGTACCCCCGCATTGAGTTCGAGCTTCTGCCCTCCAACTTCAACAACGAGATCTCCGACTGGGTCCTCCACGGTCAGGCGGACTGCGGCTTTATCTCCCTGCCTACCCCGGCGGAGAAGTATCTGGACTACTGGCTGCTCCAGCGGGATCAGTGGAAGGTCATCCTGCCCTGCGACCACCCGCTGGCGGGCCGCCAGCCTTTCCCGCCGGAGGCCCTGGAGCAGTACCCCCTCATCCTGCTGGATGAGGGCGACGACTATGAGATCCAGGCCATTTTCGATCACTACAAGGTCCAGCCCCGGATCCAATACACCGTCCAGCAGGACCAGACCATTCTGGCCATGGTCTCCGGCGGCCTGGGCATCAGCGTCATGGAGGAGCTGATGCTCTACAAGTGCGCCTATCCGCTGGCTGCCAGCACCCTGCCCAAGGTGTTCCACCGGGACATCGGCATCTGTGTCAAGGACAAGAACGCCCTCTCCCACTCCACGCAGGCGTTCATCGACCACACCCGCCATTGGGTGCTGCAAAACTTTCCCGAGGGCTGGAACGCCCCCAAGCCCCATGAGCGATAAACGAAAAAGCGAAACCAAACGCTGTTCTCCGCCGTCAGTATTGGCAGAGGGCGGCGTTTCGCTGTCCACCGGAGGACGCTTCCGTCCTTCCGGAAACGGTAAAGTGCGCGGGGTCCTGCCCCGCGCCCGAAAGGAGCGCTTACATGATGAAAAAGATATCTGCATTGCTGCTGGCGCTGGTCATGGCGCTGTCTCTGATGGCCTGCGGCCAGAAGGAGGATAACATCGGCGGCGAGAAAAAGGACGACCAGACGCAGACCGACGGTCAGACCGTTGACCTGCGGGCGGCGTACGATGCCGCCATCAAGCAGGTGCAGGAGGAGCTGGGCGACAACGCGCCCGTGCTGCTGGAGGAGACGGCTGTGGAGATCCTGAACAGCTACTACCCCGGTCTGGAGAACGCCAAGCTGAAGCAGTCCGTGTTCTTCATCTCGCCCACCGCCACCTCCTGCGAGGTGTCTATGGTGGAGGCGGAGAGCGCCGCCGACGCCGAGATCGTTCGCCAGAGCTTCCAGGCTCGCGTGGACGCCATGGCCGACGACACCACCTACCCCGAGGAGGCCGGTATGTGGAAGAACAACGCCACCGTTACCGTCAACGGCAACTATGTGGTGCTGGAGGTGCTGCCCGACGGCTGCACCGTACCCGACGCATTCCTGGCAAAATTCTGATTTCCTATGGCGTTTCCCCTTTCTGTGTGCTATGATGGTCTGACCGATACACACAGAAAGGGGAGTGCCCGATGGAGGACGCTCAGATCATAGATCATTTTTTCCGCCGCGACCCGGAGGCCCTCCGCGCCGCGCAGGAGAAATATGAAAAGCGCTGCCTTGCCGCCGCCCGGCACATCCTGCCGGACGACCGTGACGCGGAGGAGTGCGTCAGCGACGTGTGGCTCCGTTTGTGGAATGCTATCCCACCGGAGCGCCCCCGTTCGCTGGCGGCGTATATCACCACCGTCACCCGCCGCCTGGCCCTGGACAAGTGCGACTATAACCGCGCCGCCCAGCGCCGCAGCGACCTGACTGTGGCCTTCGAGGAGCTGGAGGGCTGCCTGCCCGCCGAGGACGGCGCAGTCCGCGCCCTGGAGCAGCAGGAGTTCCGCCGGGTGCTCAACGACTTCCTGCGCAAGCTGACCCGGCAGAGCCGGACGTATTTCGTCCGCCGTTACTGGTACGGCGAGAGCATCCGCGAGATCGCCGACAGCTGCGGCGCGGGCGAGGAGAAGGTCAAATCCTCCCTCTTCCGCACCCGTCAGCGTCTGCGTATCGTGCTGGAAAAGGAGGGGATGCTGTGAACGACAACAGAATGAAGCGCTGGATGGACGCCATCGACGACGATCTGCTGGAGGAGGCCCAGCGTCCCCTGCCCCGCAGCGGTGCGGCGCGCCGCTGGGGCGCTCTGGCCGCGTGCTTCTGCGCCGCAGCCTTGGCCCTGGCTCTGTGGCAGCCCTGGTCCGCCGGTATCGGTGACAATACCGCCGGCGCAGACGCCGACTTCGGCGCCATGGACAAGAGCTTTCCCGTCGCTATGGCGCCTGTGCTGGACGCCGAGCCTCTCTCCGCCTCTCTGGCCCTGCCGGAGGGCGCGTCCCTGACCTCTGACTACCAGTGGCGTCAGGACGGCGAGGGCGCCGTCACCGGCGTGTCCTGTACCGTGCTGCTGGACGGCTATGACTACGACTACGGCGCGGCCTATGCCAGCCAGCCCCTGCCCGCCCCGGACGGTACCCTCCCGGCGGACACCTATCAGGTGAACGGCCTGACGCTGCTGGTCTACGATGACGGCGCCGTGGGCTGGTACGACACGTCCGCCGGTATCCAGTGGTACTGCGCGGCCTGGGACGGCGGAGAGCCGCTGGTCACCGCCTTTACCCTGATGGATGCCCAGTATTACACCGTTCCCACCGCCCCGGAGGGCGCGGACGTGCTGGGCTACGATCTCTTTGATCTGGACGGCGCGACGGTCACGGAGGTCGCCTTTACGCTGGACGGCGTCACCTGGCACTACCGCATGGCCCCCACTTTGGACGTTTCAGAAACAATACCGGACATCTCCGACTTCACCGGCGGCAGCCTGACGGCGGAGGGCAGGCTCCGCTGGTGCCCCACCGTCCTTCGCTGGGACGCGGGCGGCGCCGGCTGCATCATCTGGCGTGACCTCGCTCCCGGCCTGGCGTACAGCCTGATGGCCGACACCGGCGCGTCGGAGGATGCGCTCTCCGATATGGCCGCCCTGGTGTTCAAGCCCGCCCAGGAGGAGTCATAAAGCGAAGCAAAAAAGGAAGCACCCCGCGGGGTGCTTCCTTTTTTGCTCAGAATTCCGGTGCGTCCGGCGTCTTGCGGTACAGCAGGGGCTTGCCCTCGGCGTCCACCAGCAGCGTCAGCCCGCCGGAATTGCCCACGGCGTGGTAGAGATACTGCACACCGGTTTGGGTATCCACCAGCACCTCGCTGCTGCTGATAAAGCCGCTGTCCTCCATGACCTTGATAAAGCGCTGCTCCTTCTTTGCCATAGGCTTTACTCCGCGGCGGGCGCGTCGTTCTCCACCAGCATTTTGGCGCTGGCGGCCAGACCGGCCAACCCCTGGATCTCGCTGGGGATAATGAGCTTCGTGGCCTTGCCGTCAGCCACCTTCTCCAGTGCCTCCAGTGCCTTCAGCTTGATGACCTGGTCGTTGGGGGCGTTCTCGTTCAGCATACGCATGGAGTCGGCCATGGCCTGCTGCACCTTCAGGATGGACTCCGCCTCGGCCTCGGCGGCCATGATCTTGGCCTGTTTGGCGGCGTCGGCCCGCAGCAGGGTGGACTGCTTCTCGCCCTCGGCGATCAGCACCTTGCTGGCCTTCTCGCCCTCGGCCTGCAGGATGGACTCCCGGCGCTCGCGCTCGGCCTTCATCTGCTTTTCCATGGCGTTCTGGATCTCCCGGGGCGGCAGGATGTTCTTCAGCTCCACGCGGTTGACCTTGATGCCCCAGGGGTCGGTGGCCTCGTCCAGAATGGAGCGCATTTTGGCATTGATGGTGTCGCGGCTGGTCAGGGACTGATCCAGCTCCAGCTCGCCGATGATGTTGCGCAGCGTGGTGGCCGTCAGGTTCTCAATGGCGCTCATGGGGTACTCCACGCCGTAGGTGTACAGCTTGGGGTCCGTGATCTGAAAATAGATGACGGTGTCGATCTGCATGGTCACATTGTCCTTGGTGATGACCGGCTGGGGATCGAAGTCCGCCACCTGCTCCTTCAGGCTGACCTTTTTCACCACGCGCTCGATGAACGGCAGCTTGAAGTGCATACCCACGCCCCAAACGCTGTGGAACGCGCCCAGGCGCTCGATGACATAGGCCTTGGACTGCTGGACGATCTGGATGCAGCTGACGATGACGGCCAGAATGAGAATGACCAGAATGATGATGGCGATGGTTCCCGGTGTCGGCATAGTAGTTCCTCCTTATTCTCCTGTTTGTTTCATAGTCGTAGTATGCTTATGGATGAGGTGAATGATGCGGGCGACCACGCCCAGCAGTATGGCGGCCAATCCGCCCAGAACATACGGCATATCAAGGCTCCTTCTGTACGATGAGCTTCACGCCTTCCATCCGCAGGATACGCACGGCGGCGTCCGGCTCTATAACCTCCCCGTCGGCGCTGCGCGCCGTCCAGGTCTTACCGTCTATATAGACGGCGCCGGAGGGCAGCGCGTTGTCGATGCGCTCTGTCACGCGGCCCACATTGTTCAGTACCCGGTCGGCATTGGTGGGCTTGATATCCTTTTTCATCAGCTTGACCACCAGCGGCCGGGTGAAGGCCAGCGCCGCGATGGACACCGCGAAGAACAGCCCCACCTGCAGCCACACAGGCCCGCCGCATACCGCGGCGATCAATCCGGCCACGCCGCCAAGCACGAACCAGATGGATGTCAACCCGGCGGTGGCGGCCTCCGCCACGCCGAAAATGATGATGGCGGCGATCCATATCGTTGTCGCCATGTCTGCGTCGCCTCCTCTCAAAATGAGTCCGATGATCCCGGCCAGCGCGCCGATGCCTACCAGCACAGCTCCAGCCAGCCATTTGTTTTTGGGGGACAGGTTGGTCAGGAAGGCGCCCACGGCGCTGCCCAGCGTGGCGCGGGGCAGGGGGGTGGCCTCCTGCTCCGGCGCGGGGCGTGCCTCCACCGCCGCGGCGGGTACCGGGGCCTCCTCGGCGAACAGGTCGGCGATGGATACCTGATAGCGGTTGCAGATATAAAGGATCTTCTCCATCTCCGGGTAGCCCCGTCCGCTTTCCCATTTGCTCACCGCCTGGCGGGAGACCTGCAACTGCTCGGCGAATTGCTCCTGTGTCAGTCCGTTGCCGCGCCGTACCGCTGCCAGCCGATCACCAAATGCCATATGTGCCCTCCTTTGCTTTCAGTGCCGTCAGTATACGGGACACCGACGGAAAAGTCTATCACGTTCAGGTTGCATTTCCGTAAAATTGTCTGCCAATGTACCGCGCATGGTGCAACCTCAGGTTTACATTCCCTATTATAGCGTAAGCGGTCCCGAAAAGCCACCGGAAATTTAGGTTGCGCGCCCTGGTATTTTTCGGTATACTCTTTGGTAGTCAAGAAACCGAGGTGTATCCCATGATAACTTACGAGATCCCCTGCCTGCTGGGGTTGGAAAAGCTGGTGGCCGACGAGATCAAGCGCCTTGGCCTGGCCGACGTGCGGGCCGAGAATGGCCGTGTGCTCTGTCAGGGCAGCTGGGCGGACTGCGCCCGGCTGAATATCAATCTGCGCTGCGGCGCCCGGGTCATCGCCCTGCTGGGACAGTTCCCGGCGCGGAGCTTTGAGGAGCTGTTCCAGGGCGTGCGCGCCATCCCCTGGGAGGAGTTTCTGCCCCGGGAGGCGGCCTTCCCGGTAAAGGGCTACTCCATCTCCTCCCAGCTGCACTCCGTGCCCGCCTGTCAGAGCATCATCAAAAAGGCCGTGGTGGAGCGTCTGAAGGCCCACTACGGCATGGAGCAGTTTCCGGAGACGGGGACAAAATACCAGATACGCTTTTCTGTGTTCAAGGATCAGGTGTCCATCGGCCTGGATGCCAGCGGCGAAGGGCTGTACAAGCGGGGCTACCGCGCCGTAGGCGTGGAGGCGCCCCTGCGGGAGACGCTGGCGGCGGCACTGGTGACCCTCAGCCGCTACCGGGGCCGTGACCCGTTCTGCGATCCCTTCTGCGGCAGCGGTACCATCCCCATCGAGGCGGCGCTCATCGCCAAAAACCGCGCCCCCGGTCTTGACCGGCGGTTCGACGCCCAGCACTGGGCGTTCCTGCCCGGCGAGGTGTGGATGGACGCGGCAGATGAGGCCCAGGACAGGGAATTTCATGGGCAGTACGATATCTGGGGCGGCGACATCGACCCCCGCGCCGTGGACATCGCCCGGGACAACGCCCGCAAGGCCGGCGTGGACGACTGCGTCCGCTTTGAGGTGGCCGACGCGGCCCAATTCCACCGGGACAGCCCCTATGGCCAGCTGGTGACCAACCCGCCCTATGGCGAGCGTCTGCTGGAGAGACAGGAGGCCGAGGCGCTGTACCGCGCCTTCGGCAAGGCGTGGCGCACGCTGCCCGCAGGCTGGCGCACACTGGTGCTTTCGAGCCACACGGAGTTCGAGCGCTGTTTCGGCAAGCCGGCGGACAAAAAGCGCAAGCTGTACAACGGCATGATCAAGTGTGATGTGTTTATGTACGGCAATGTCTGACGGCCATCTTTTCCGCTGATGCTTTGTTGCGGCGGCTTGCCGTACACAAAGTACGCCTACGCTGCCGCGCCGCGCCTCAGCGAAAAATCTGAGCCGTTAGGGGGGACATCTTTTCCGCCCTGCCTTAATAAATCCCCGGCATATGACTTTATTTTCAATTTGTTCACTTTCTTTTGCAGAAACATGATACAATTACCCGTATGCTTTCGCAATAAATTCAACGAAATTCTAATATGTTGATGAGGAGGAGAGCCTCGATGAAGCATATTTTTATCATCAATCCCACGGCGGGCAAGACCGACAGCCGGCAGAAGATCTACGATATGGCGGAGTCGCTGCGGCAGAAGCACGGGCTGGACGTGCAGTGCATCCTGACAAAAAAGCAGGGCCACGCCACGGAGCTGGCGAAGAAGCTCTGCGAGACGGGCGAGGCGCTGCGGTTTTACGCCTGCGGCGGCGACGGGACCGTCAACGAAGTGGCCAACGGTATCATCGGCTATGACAACGCTGCCATGACTGTGATCCCTGTGGGAACCGGCAACGATTTCCTCAAGAACTTCGGCGATGATATGGAGAAGTTCCGGGACGCTGAAAACCTGTGGGACGGCCCGCAGTTTCCCATGGATGCCATCGATGTCAACGGCCGCGTGGCGCTGACCATCGCCTGCTCCGGCATCGACGCGCGGGTGGCCCGGGACGTACATAAATACAGCGAGAGCCCGCTGCTGGACGGCAAGGGCAGCTATATCTACTCTCTGGCGGTGAATTTCCTGTTCAAGGGCATCGGCACCCACTGGACCATCACCCTGGACGATGTGACCACGGAGGGCGACTGGTCGCTGGTATCTGTGTGCAATGGCCGGTACTACGGCGGCGGCTTTATGCCTGTGGCCGAGGCCCGGATGGATGACGGCGTGCTGAATACCCTGGTGGTCAGGGAGGTCAACCGCCGCACGTTCCTGAAATTTGTGGGGCCGTACTCCAGGGGCGAGTACGCCAAGTTTCCGGAATACGCGCACTGCTCCTGTCCCAAGGTGGTACATATCCACTCGGAGAAGCCGGATATCGTCACCTGCCTGGACGGCGAGAGCGTGGTCAACAGCGATGTGACCATTAAGCTGCACGACAAAAAGCTGAACTTCTTCGGCCCGGAGGGCTGCTCCTGCAACCGGACGGCCCGCGGCTGAGGACAGCGCTTGAACATTTTGTGAATTTTTCAAAATTTCTCCGTTTCCCCCTTGCAAATCCCGCATAGTGTGGTATGATAATCAGCGTTAGCACTCAGGAGTTTTGAGTGCTAACGCTGAAACTGTTTTATCAAAAAATAGAAATACAAGGAGGAACCAACTATGAAGCTGACACCGCTTGCTGACCGTGTGGTGCTGAAGATGACCGAGCCGGAGGAGACCACCAAGGGCGGCATTATCCTGACCGGCTCCGCCAAGGAGAAGCCCTCTGTGGCAGAGGTCATTTCCGTGGGTCCTGGCGGCACCGTGGACGGGAAGACCGTGGTCATGTCCGTGAAGGCCGGCGACAAGGTCATCACCGACAAGTATGCCGGCACCAAGGTGACGCTGGAGGACGTGGAGTATATCATCGTCAAGCAGAGCGACATCCTGGCTATCGTGGAGTGATGTGCTTTGCCGCGTACACGCCGCGGCAAATGCTTTAAGTTTGCGTGTTCTCTTGTAAATCATTCTCAATTTTGGAGGCATTAGATATGGCAAAGATCATCAAGCGCGGCGACGAAGCCCGCAAGGCGCTGGAAGCCGGCGTCAACCAGCTGGCGGATACCGTAAAGGTCACCCTGGGCCCCAAGGGCCGCAACGTGGTGCTGGATAAGAAGTTCGGCACACCCCTCATCACCAACGATGGTGTTTCCATCGCCAAGGAGATCGAACTGGACGATCCGTTCGAGAACATGGGCGCGCAGCTGGTGCGCGAGGTGTCCACCAAGACCAATGACGTGGCCGGCGACGGCACCACCACCGCTACACTGCTGGCACAGGCCATGATCCGCGAGGGCCTGCGCAACCTGGCCGCCGGCGCCAACCCCATTGTGATGAAGAAGGGCATGGCCAAGGCCGTGGAGGCCGCTGTGGGCGCTATCAAGGAGCAGAGCCAGAAGGTCAACGGTACCGCCGATATTGCCCGCGTGGGCACCGTGTCCTCCGGCGACGAGACCATCGGCAAGCTGATCGCCGAGGCTATGGAGAAGGTCAGCGCCGACGGCGTGATCACCATCGAGGAGTCCAAGACCGCTGAGACGTACAGCGAGGTCGTGGAGGGCATGATGTTCGACCGCGGCTACATCACCCCCTATATGGCCACCGATATGGAGAAGATGGAGGCCGTCGTGGACGATCCCTACATCCTCATCACCGATAAGAAGATCTCCGTGATCTCCGACATCCTGCCCCTGCTGGAGCAGATGCTGCAGAGCGGCAAGAAGCTGTTTATCATCGCCGAGGACGTGGAGGGTGAGGCCCTGTCCACCCTGCTGGTGAACCGGCTGAAGGGCGTGCTGAACGTGGTGTGCGTCAAGGCCCCCGGCTTTGGCGACCGCCGCAAGGAGATGCTGCAGGATATCGCCATCCTGACCGGCGGCCAGGTCATCAGCGAGGAGCTGGGCCTGACGCTGAAGGATGCCACCATTGATATGCTGGGCCGTGCCCGCCAGATCAAGGTGACCAAGGAGAACACCATCATCGTGGACGGTATGGGCGACCAGCAGGCCATCAAGGACCGCGTGGCCCAGATTCGCGCGCAGATCGGTGTGACCACCAGCGAGTACGACAAGGAGAAGCTGCAGGAGCGTCTGGCCAAGCTGGCCGGCGGCGTGGCGGTCATCAAGGTCGGCGCGGCCACCGAGACCGAGATGAAGGAGAAGAAGCTGCGTATCGAGGACGCCCTGAACGCCACCAAGGCCGCTGTGGAAGAGGGTATCGTGGCCGGCGGCGGCACCATCTATGTGAACGTGATCCCCGCTGTTACCGCGCTGCTGAACAGCACCGAGGGCGACGAGCGTGTGGGCGTGTCCCTGGTAGCCAAGGCCCTGGAGGCCCCCATCCGCCAGATCGCGGCCAATGCCGGCATCGACGGCTCCGTGGTGCTGGAGAAGGTGCGCTCCGCCGGCAAGAACGGCTACGGCTTCGACGCTTATAAGGAGGAGTACTGCGATATGATCGCCAGCGGCATCGTGGATCCCGCCAAGGTCACCCGCAGCGCCCTGGAGAATGCCGCCAGTGTGTCCGGCATGGTGCTGACCACCGAATCCCTGGTGGCCGACAAGCCCCAGCCCCCCGCACCGGCAGCCCCCGCACCCGACATGGGCGGCATGGGGATGTATTGATAAATTGACGCACGGGGGACACGGCGCCAGCCGCGTCCCCCGTATTTTCTCCCGGTTTTGCAAAAAAGCTGTTGACAAAAGATGCGGGACATGATAGTATAACAAAGCTGTCGCTGATGAGACGGCAGGCACCGAATCGAAACAGAAATAAGAGAAGAAGGCTTCTGGGTGGAAGACCTCAAAAAGATTTCTGAAAAAGATGAAAAAAGTTGTTGACAAAAGATGACAGAGGTGCTATTATAAACAAGCTGTCGCTGAGAGATACAGCAGAGGACAGCAAGAGAACATTGATAACTGAACAGTGAAAAACCTTGAAAGATTTTGAGAAAAGTAACGATTTGTGAAACGAGTCGTTACCAAGCAACATTTTTGTTTGACAAAAATGTTGTATCATTCAAGAACGCTTCTATAAAAGAAGCAACCTTAAAACAGTAAATCAGGACATTGTTTCTGATTAAAAGCCAGATTTGATT
>OLXH01000633.1_pt1 | contig 15655 bp, 15 predicted proteins | sample 1673391 | NCBI WGS metagenome assembly OLXH01 (sample SAMEA103958110, study PRJEB25191) | human gut metagenome | reverse complement strand
GCGGGCAGAAGCAGCGCGTCGCCATCGCGCGTGCGCTCATGCGAAAGCCCTCGCTGCTGCTGGCGGACGAGCCGGTCGCCTCGCTCGACCCGGTCACCGGTCGGCAGATCCTCGCGCTGCTGCAGGACATTCAGCGCACGGAGGGTGTCGCCATTCTCATGAACAGTCATAATCTCGACCAGAGCCGGGCGGTTTCCACCCGGCTCCTTGGCCTGCATGCCGGGCGGATCGTGCTCGACGGCGCGCCCGCCGCCGTGACGGACGCAGACCTCGCGCGGATCTACGGCGGCGCGGAAAGCGGGGCTGCGCCATGACGCGCTCCCGCGGCAAACGCTGGGCGCGGGCACTGGGCGTGCTCGCGCTGTTTGTGCTGGCGTTCCGGCTCACGGGGTGCGACCCCGCGGTGTTTTGGGCGCGGCGGGCGCACCTGCGTGACATTGCCGCGCAGCTATTTCCGCCGGACTGGAGCTACCTGTCCGCGATCGTCGCGCCGCTGCTGGCCACGCTGCGCATGTCCGTCACCGGCACGGCGCTGGGCGTGCTGCTGGCGCTCATCCTCGCGCCGCTGTGCGCGGCCAACCTGTCGTGCCCGGCGCCGGTGCGCCGGATTCTGCGGTTTCTGGTGCAGGTGCTGCGCTCGTTCCCGGCGTTGATCCTTGCGCTGCTGGCGACGTTCCTGTTCGGCCTCGGCACGTTCTCCGGCACGGTCGCCATCACGCTCTTCACACTGGCCGTCATGACGCGCCTGACCTATGAGGACATCGAGGTGCTGACGCTCGCGCCCTACCGCGCGCTGTGCGCCATGGGCGCGTCCCCGGCGCGGGCCTATGCGCGCGCCGTCGTGCCGGAGATCGCCTCGTGCTACCTGACCAATGCGCTCTATCTGCTCGAGACGAATGTGCGCCACAGTGCCATCCTCGGCTATGTCGGCGCCGGCGGCATCGGCCTGCTGCTCAACGAGAAGATCTCGTGGCGGGAGTACGGCCGCGTCGGCGCGATCCTCGTGTGCCTGTTCGTGACCGTCTGCTGCATCGAGTGGCTCAGCCATGCGCTTGGGCGCATCATCCGCGGCGAGCGCAGCATCCCGCGCGGGGCAAAGCGCGCGCTCTGGGCGGCGGTGCTGGTGTGCGTGGTCGTCTGCACGGCGGGCATCGAGGCGCCGGATCTGGCGCACACGAGCCGGAGCGTGCTCGCGGCGATGGGTACGGGCCTGCTGCACCCGGACTGGAGCTTTTTCTTCGGCACCGGCAAGGACGGGCTCGGCTGGCTGTTGCTCGAGACGGTCGGCATCGCGCTGGCCGGCACCGGCCTTGGCGCGCTGCTCGCTTTGCCGCTGGCATTTTTGAGCACGCCAAAGCTGCTGCCGCGCCCGGTCGCGCTGCTGTTCCGGGTGCTCATCGTGGCGATCCGCTCCGTGCCGTTTTTGATCTATGGGCTCATCTTCATCCGTGTCTCCGGACCCGGCGCGTTCACCGGTGTGCTGACGCTTGCGGTGTGCAGCATCGGTCTGCTCAGCAAGCGCTTCACCGAGGCAATCGAGTCGCTGGATTTTCGCGCCTACGACGCGCTGCGCGCAATGGGTGTCTCCCTGCTGCCGCGCATCCGCTATGCGGTGCTGCCGCAGCTCGGCCCGGCGTTTTCCTCGGCTGTGCTCTACCGGTTCGATGTCAACATCCGCGAGGCGTCCGTGCTCGGCCTTGTCGGCGCCGGCGGCATCGGCGCGCCGCTCATTTTCGCCATGAACCAGTACGCGTGGAATGATGTCAGCGCCATTTTCCTCGGCTTTGTCCTGCTCGTCTGGCTCATCGATGCGGGCTCGGCCCGTCTGCGCACGCGGCGCGCGGCGGCACCCGGAAATAAGACTTGAAAGCAAGCCCTCCGCTGGTCGCACCGGCGGATGGCTTTCACTTCGCAGTGGGGAAGTGGCCTGCGCATTGACGGCACGTTCCGCCGTCGGCATCATAATGTTGGCTGCGCCGCCGCGCCGGAAGCGAAAAACATGTACGAGAAAATTGGATATTTTTGATGAGAGTCCTGCTTATGGGACTCTCATTCTGCTATGATGAAGAAAAACACGGAAGCGGGCGATGATATGACGCAAAAGGAACATATTCTGAACGCCAAGCACTGCCTCGATGCACTTGCCCTTGGGCTGGACCCGGCGACGGGCGCGGAGCTGCCGGACGACAGCGTACTCAACCGGGTGGAACTGTCGCGCTGTTTTTTCTTTGTGTCCGGTCTGCTGCAGGAGCTGCACGAGCGCGGCGGACAGGGGCTCGGCCTGCCGTTTGCCCTGCCGGCCGAGCAGCGCGCGCAGTTCCCGTTTTCGGAGCGGCCGATGCTTATCAGCGAGATCTGCCGCATCCTCAATGAGATGGCCGACCCGTTCGTCTACCGGCAGCTGCGCACGACGACGATCACAAACTGGCTCCTGCATGCCGGGTTTCTGGAGGTGTCCGCGCGTGAAGGGGGGACACCAACGCGCCGCCCGACGGCGCTGGGGCGCACCATTGGCCTGTCGGCCGAGGAGCGCAGCGGAAAGCGCGGCACCTACACCGTTACGCTGTACGGGCCGGAGGCGCAGCGCTTCATTCTGGACAATCTCGACGCAATGCTGAGCTCCGAGTCGCAGCCGCTGGGCTGACGTCCAAACAAATTTTGCCGAAAATCAGTATATTTCTGGATTTTGACTGGCCTGTGCCGTTAATTTGTGGTAATATTATGACGATCCTTACGGGAAACGGAGAATCACTATGCCAAAATCACCGAATCAGAAACTGAAGCTGCTGTACCTGATGGAGATTATGCTGCAGCAGACGGATGAGCGTCACCCGATGACCGTGCCGGAGATGATCTCGCAGCTGGCCCAGCGCGGCGTGTCGGCCGAGCGCAAGAGCATTTACGGCGATCTGGAGGCGCTGCGCACATTCGGCCTGGACATCGTACAGACCAAGTCCAAGACGACCGGGTACTATGTTGGCACACGCGCATTTGAAACGCCGGAGCTCAAACTGCTCGTGGACAGCGTCCAGTCGTCCAAGTTTATCACGCACAAAAAGACGCTGGCGCTCATCAAAAAGATCGAGAGTCTTGCCAGCATCTATGATGCGCAGCTCCTGCAGCGGCAGGTCTATGTTCACGGCCGCGTCAAGAGCATGAATGAGAGCGTTTATTATAATGTAGACGAGATCTCCGACGCGATTTCCCGGGACCGGCAGATCCGTTTTCACTACTTTGAATACACCATTTCCAAGCAGCGGCGTTACCGCAAGGCGGGCGCGTACTATGTCGTAAGCCCGCTGGCGCTGATGTGGGACAATGAGAATTACTACCTGCTGGCGTGGGATTCCGAGGCCGAGCTGCGCAAGCATTACCGCGTGGACAAGATGACGGACATCTCCGCGCTGGAGGCGCCGCGCGAGGGCACGGAGGACCTTTCGCAGCTGGATCTGTCGGCGTATTCCCAAAAAGTGTTCAGCATGTTCAGTGGGGAAGAGCAGACGGTGCGCCTGCGCTTTGCCAACCATCTGGTCGGTGCGGTGCTCGACCGCTTCGGCAAAGACGTGATCGTGGTCGCCGACGGGCCGGACCATTTCACGGTCACGTTGAGCGTGGTCACGAGTCCGAAGTTCTATGCCTGACTGTTCGGCTTCGGCACCGAGGTGGAGATCCTCTCGCCGCCGTCGGCCCGGCTGGAGATGCAGAGGATGCTTGCTGCCACTGCGGATATGTATGCACCGCAATGACTTGACAAATCGCTGGCAATCGTGTATAAAGAATAACGTACCTTTTGGGGGGCTGGGTCATTCCCGGCTGAGACGAGTGAATCGAAGCTCGATACCCACTGACCTGATCCGGATAATGCCGGCGTAGGAAACGAAATCTATATATTTATCATCGTTTTCTATGGACTGCATTGTTTCGGCAATGCAGTTTTTTCTTTGAGGAGGAACACAACATGAACCAAAGCAAATCCCATCTGCGCCTGCGCGCGCTGTGCGAGGGCGCAATCTTCATCGCTCTTGCCCAGGTCTTGAGCTATCTCAAGCTCTTTGAGCTCCCGCAGGGCGGCTCCATCACGATCGAGATGCTGCCGATCTTCCTGTACTGCGCCCGCTGGGGCTTCGGTCCCGGCATGCTCGCGAGCTTTGCCTACAGCATCCTGCAGGCGGTGCTCAGCAGTACGTATGCCTGGACGTGGCAGTCGCTCATCGGCGACTATCTGCTTGCGTTCACGGTGCTCGGCTTCGCCGGAGCGTGCTCGAAGCTCAAGGGCGGCTTCTTCATCGGCACGGTCGTCGGCAGTGTGGCACGCTTTCTCGTGCACTATGTCGTCGGCGCGACGGTCTGGGCCGAATATATGCCCGAGACCTTCTTCGGCCTGACGATGACGACGCCGTGGTTTTACTCGGCACTGTATAACGGCAGCTTCATGCTCATTGACATGGTGCTTGTGCTCGTGATCGGTGCGCTGCTGTGGAAGCCGCTGAAAAAGTACATCACCGGCGAGGATCTGCGCGGTGCTGCGGCTGCGAAAAATGAAGGTTGACAGGGAGAAATTCCATAGTGTATAATATGTATCCGGCGTCAGTCGTCTGGCGCCGGATACTTTTTGCCAACTACGGCGGCGCGAGCCGCTGTTGAGTATGATCGAAAGGAGAAAACACCATGTTCCGTACCTATCAGCCTAAGAAGCTTCAGCGCAAGAAAGAGCACGGCTTCCGCAAGAGAATGGCTACCGCCAACGGCCGCAAGGTGCTGTCCCGCCGCAGAGCGAAGGGCAGAAAGCAGCTCAGCTACTGAGTTGCTGCGCGTGAGCAGGCAGACTCCTTAATCATGTTTTTCAGGGCGGGATCTTTCCGCCCTAAAGGCATATCCGGAGGGTCTGCACAGCAGAGAGGATCGGGGGAGACCTTTGGAATTTACCAGCACGATCAAACAAAACTATGAATTCCGGCGTCTGTACTCGAAGGGCAAAAGCTGCGCCAATGCGTATCTGGTGGTCTACTGCCGGAAAAACCGCGCCGGCCGCAGCCGCATCGGCTACACCGTGTCCAACAAAGTCGGCCATGCCGTCGTGCGCAACCGCATCCGCCGCCGTCTGCGGGAGATTTATCGCCTGCATGAGCGGCAGATCGCGCGCGGGTATGATCTGGTCGTCGTGTCGCGCGTGCGCGCGTGTACGGCGGATTATCATCAGCTGGAGGCAGCGTTTTTATCTGCCTGCGCCCAGCTCGGCCTGCTGACGGAAGGGGATGACGGCGTATGAAGCGGCTGCTCATCGCGCTGGTGAAGTTTTACCGCAGGTATATCTCACCGCTCAAGCCGCCCTGCTGCCGGTTCATTCCGACCTGCTCGGAATATGCGCTCGAGGCTCTGCAGAAATACGGAGCGCTCAAGGGCTCGTGGCTGGCCATCAAGCGCATATGCCGGTGCCATCCGTTCCACACGGGTGAGCACGAATTTTATGACCCGGTGCCATGACCGGGAAATCCTAAGAATTTAAGAATTGGAGTCGTCTTATGTCCTGGATTACTGCACCCTTTGCCTGGCTGCTCAAAGCACTCTATGAGCTGACCGGCAGCTACGGTTGGGCGGTCATCCTCTTCGGCGTCGTCGTGAACCTGATTTTGCTTCCGTTCATGGCCAAGAGCAAGAAGAGCATGATGCGTACCAGCCGCCTTCAGCCGCGGATCGCGGAGCTTCAGCGCCGACACGAGGGAAACCAGCAAAAGCTCAATGAAGAGATGGCCAAGCTCTACCGGGAAGAGAAGATCAACCCGATGTCCGGCTGCCTCTGGAGCCTAATCCCGTTCCCGATCCTGATCGCGCTCTACAGCGTCATCCGTCAGCCGCTGACGAAGATGATGAGCCTGAGCGCGGACGCCGTCACGCAGCTGACCGACTGGGTCACGACCAACGCGGGCTATGTCGCACAGACGAAGTCTGCCTATCAGGAGATCCAGATCGCCGACCTGATCCATCAGAACTGGGACGCCGTGACCGGCGCACTCGGTGATTTTTCGGGCAAGCTGCTGGATATCGACTATTCGTTCATCGGTCTGAACATGGGCCAGCAGCCCTCGTTCAAGATCTGGACGTTTGACTGGAGCAACAAAGCCGTCTGGCTTCCGGCTCTGGGCCTGTTCCTGATCCCGATCGTCTCGGCCGTGCTGTCGTGGCTGTCCATGAAGATCAGCACGTCGATGACGCCGCAGCCCGCTGCCAATCAGCAGCAGGCCGCTACGACCAACAAGACCATGATGATCATGATGCCGCTCGTGTCGCTGTGGATCTGCTATACGATGCCGGCCGCTCTGGGCATTTACTGGATCGTCAACAGCGTCCTTGGCATCCTGCGTGATGTCAGCCTGACGAAGGTTTTCAACAAGCAGCTCGACAAGCTCGACGCCGAGCGCATCGCGCGCGAAAAAGAGCGCGACGCGGAGCTTGAGCGCAAGCGTCTCGAGACCGAGCGCCTGAAGGCTGCCGGCGAGACCGTCGTCAACCCCAACACCAGTAAGAAGAAAATTCAGGCCAGCCAGAAGCAAAAGGATGACGAGCGCAAGGCTGCGGTCGTGCGTGAAGAGCGCGCCGCCCGCCGCGAGCGTCTCGGCGTCGAGCAGGTCTGTGAGGGTCGCTGTCCCTGCGTCGTAGAAATTGCGGTTCTGCCGCAGGTTTTCGGTGGACGATGCCACCGAACGCTGCATGAGCAGGATCTGTGCGTGGGCCTCCTGTACCTCGCTCCATGTCCGTTCGATCTCCACGGCGAGCATTTCGCGGGCTTCCTGCCGGTCATTTTCGGCCTGCATCTCGTCGATGCGTGCCTTTTTCAGGGCATGTGCCCCGCCCCACCAGTCGGAAATGGGGATGGATACCTGTGCGAAAACCATCCCGTCGTCCACGTCCTTGTCGGTCACATTGTAATAGAGGTACCCGGCGCCCACGGCCACGGTCGGCAGCCGTTTGCCGCGTTCCATGCGCTTGCGGTATTTCTGCGCCTCGACGTTCTTTTCCGAGAGCAGGTATTCCGCGCGGCGGTCGAGCGCCTCGTCCACCGGTACGTAATAGGCTGCCGGGGCCTCCGGTTCGCCGAAGTCTGAGGCCGCGATGTCGAACGTATGCCAGTCGGCGCCGATATGCTGTGCGAGCAGCATCTTCGACACCTTCAGTCCGTTTTCGACCTTCAACCGGTTGGAGGCTACTTCCTGCCGGCGCAGTTCCACGCGCAGCAGGTCGTTCGTGGTCACGAGCCCCGCCTTGATCGAGAGTGCGACCTGGCGGTGTATCTCCGCCAGTTGCCGCTCCACGGCTTCGATAGTCGAAAGGTTGTCCCTGAGCGATACCACCTGCCAGAAATAGGTGTCGGTACGTTCGCGCACCTCGGCCGCGGTCTTTTGCAGTTGCAGCTGTGCGACCTCTTCGCCCAACCGGGCGAGCTTGTTGCCGCTGACGATTTTCAGCCCTGCGAACAGGGGCTGTACGGCCGTGACGGAACCCAGGATGCCGCGTTTTACCAGCGACAGGGGCAGTGACCCCATCTGCGGGATCGCGAAATCGGCCTGCACCAGCCCGTGCTGGGCCTGGAATACGCCGCCCGAGGCCGAGACCTGCGGGAAATAGGTGGTAAATGCCTCGCGGCGCGCCTGGAGGGCGGCGTCGAGGTCGAGGCGGCTGGTTTTGAGCGTGCGGTTATGCTCCTCGGCCGCGGCACGGCACTCGTCGAGCGTGAGCGTCTGGGACAGGCCCGGGGCGGCGGCCATGCACAGCAGGAGGAATAGGACGGTCTTTTTCATCATTTGTAAATTTTGGAATAGAGTACGGGCAGGATCGTGACTACGAGGATCAGCGAACCGATGCCACCGGCGAAGATCGTTACGCCGACTGGTGCCCAGAACGTACTGCCGCCGAACATCATCGGCACGACGCCTACGGCCGTGGTTGCGGTCGTGAGGAAGATCGGCACCATGCGCCGCTTGCCGGCGTCGTAGGCCGCCAGGCGTGCCGACCAGTGGCAGACCTTGCGTTTGTCCTCGGCGTGCTGGTACATCAGGATGACGTTGCGCACGATCATGCCCAGCAGCGTGATGAATCCCAGCACCGACGTGAGGCCGATGGTGAAGTCGGCGATCCGCAGCCCGACGACGGCGCCGAACAGGCACAGCGACATCGAGGCCATGACCACCAGCGTGATGCCGAACTTGCGGAAGTTGACGAGGATGAAGAAGAAAATGATCACCAGCGAGATCGACAGCCCCGATGCGATGGGCGGGATGGTCTCCCAGTCGAATTCATGGGCACCGCCCAGTTCCGTGGTGACGCCTGCCGGGAGCACCAGCTCCCGGTCGATGATGTCGCTGATGCGCGAAGTCATCCGCATGGCGTTGGCGCCGCGTTTGAGGTCGGCCGTGACGGTTATGCAGCGCATGCCGTTGCGGTGTACGATCTTGCTCTGGCTCCAGACGGGCTCCACGTCGGCAATCTGGCGCAGGGGCATGCTGACCGAAGGCACCGGCGACGAGATGTAGGTGTCCCCGATGTCGGAGAGCGAGCGCTGGCCCTGCCGTGTGTCGTTCTTGAGTACGATGGGCAGCCGGTAATCGCCCTCCCAGACCGATCCGACCGGGACGTCGCCCGAAGCCAGCGCCAGGTTGACCGCGGCCAGCGTCCGCGTGACGCCCAGCTGCGGTGCCGTGACGGGATCCAGCCGCACGTCGATGACCGAACGGGGGTCTTCGTAGTCGGAGTGTACCCATTGCAGCTCGGGCATCCGGCGCATCCGCGCCATCAGGCCGTCGGCCGCGGCGCGCAGCGAGTCGATGTCGCTGCCGTAGAACCGGAACTCCAGCGAGGGGACGTTCTGGTAGTCGAGCTGCTTGAATTTGACATAGGCCTCGGGGAAACGGTCGGCCCATGCGTCGGCATACTGGTCGAGGATATCTTCGGTGTCGTCGACCGAGGTGGTGTTGACGATGAACTGTGCGTAGTTCTTGCCTGCCATCTGCGGGGCGTAGCTCATCTGGAAGCGCGGCGAGGAGCACCCGACGAACGAGGTGACCGATTTTACGCGCGCATCGTCGTGCAGCACCCGGTAGACCGAGTCGGCTACGGCGGCGGTGCGCTCCAGCGGCACGTCGGGGCGCAGGTAGATCTCCACGGCGAACTGGTCGCGGTCGGCGAAGGGCACCATGCGCAGCTTGAGCTGCGTGGCGATCAGCAGCGATACGATGACCGAGGCGATGCCCATCGAGATCGTCAGCCAGCCGTGGCGGAACGTCCACGCCAGTACGCGGCGGTAGAGGTCGTGTACGCGGTCTGTGACCGACTTGCCCTCTTTTTTCGGCTGTACGGCGGGGATGATGAGGATTTCGAGGAACGGGATGACCAGCACGGCCAGCAGCAGCGAGACCATCAGGTTGATCGTGATCGTCCACGGGAAATAGGTCAGGAAGTCGCCCATCATGCCCGTCATGGTGAAGAGGATCGGATAGAAGATCATGCAGATGCAGACCGTGGCCAGCAGCAGCGACGGGAAGAACTCCCGGGCGCTCTCGACCGCCGCGAACCAGCGCGAGTGGCCTCGCCCGAGGTAGTCGAGGTAGCCGTCGATCACCACGATCGAATTGTCGACGATCATACCCAGCACCACGACCAGCGCCGCGAGGGTCACCGTGTTGAGCGGGATGCCGCACAGGTACATGATTCCCACCGAGATGAAGGTCGACAGCGGGATGGTGATGGCCGCCACGATGGCCGACCGCAGCGGGAAGAGGAGCATCATCACCAGGATGATGATGGCCATGGCGACGAACAGGTCGCGCAGGAACGAGTGCACCGAGTCGCCCACGACCTTGGCCTGGTCGGCGATGCGCTGCACCTCGACGTCCGCGGGGAGCTCGGCCGCAATGAATTCGTGCAGCACTTCGTCCACGTCACGGCCGTATTGCACGATGTTGAAGCCCGCCTTCATCTCCATCGACAGCATGACGCAGCGGTGGCCGTTGTTGCGGATGTAGCTGTCCGGGTCGTCGTATTCGCGTACGACGCGCGCCACGTCCTTCACGCGCAGCACGTGCCCCTGCGGGTCGCTCCAGATGATCTGCTCGGCGACCTCCCGCTCGCCGGCCAGCGCCGGCGCGATGTGGATGGGCGTTTCGGTCTCGGCATTGCCGACTGACCCGCCCATCGGGGTCAGCCCCTGCGAGGCGAGCGCGGCCGAGAGGACTTTTTCGCCGATGCCGTAGGCCGCCAGCCGTTCATGGTCGACGTAGATCGAGATCTGCTCCTGCTGCACGCCGTACGGGCGCAGGTTCGAGACCGACTCGATGCGGCGCAGGCGGTCGCTCAGGTCGTCCATGTAGCCTTTCAGTTCGCGGTACGACCGCGTGTCGGATTCGAGCGTGATGAGCAGCGCCGAGGTGTCGCCGAAGTCGTCGTTGGTGACCACGGCCGCAACGCCCGGAGGCAACTGCGACTTGAATGCCGCCAGGCCGTGCTTGATCTTCGACCACACTTCGTCCTTGTCGTTCACGTGGTCTTCGAGTTCGACCATCACGTAGCACATGCCGTTCTGCGACGTGGAGGTGGTCTTCGACCGTTTGACCTCCTTGTAAGTCATCAGGAACTGTTCGAGCGGCTTGGCGAGCTGTTGCTCGACCTCTTCGCTCGTGGCGCCGGGATAGACGCCCACCACCACGCCCTGGCGGATCGTGTATTCCGGGAACTCCTGCTTGGGAATATGCACCAGCCCGTAAATACCGAAGGCGAACAGGCAGCCCACGATGAGGAAGGTGATGCGGAAATTGCGCATCGACCACGATATTATATTGCTTTTCATTCCGCGATGACTTTACTTCCCTGGCCGATTTTCTGCATCCCGTCGGTCACGATGCGGTCGCCCGCTTGTATTCCTGCGGTGATCGTGACGGCGTTGTTCACCAGGCGTCCCGTGGCGACAGCCGTGCGGACGACCGAATCCCCGCTCACTTTCCATACGAAGCGGCTTCCGTCGCCGGCCTGCTGCACGGCGCGTACCGGCAGCGCGATCTCTTCGGCCGCCCCTGCCGGCGATGCCTCCACGCGGCATACCATGCCCGGGAGCAGCTCGCCGTCGGCGTTGGACAGCGTGGCGCGTACGTCATAGGTGTGTGTGGCGGGGTTTGCCACGGCACCCTTTTCGATCTTCCCGGCCGGGAAAGCACGGTCGCCGAGTGCAGCGACGGTTATCCGCAGCCGGCTGTCCGTGCCCAGGCGTGCGATCTCCTGCTCGGGTACCGGGAAGCGGACTTTCACCGTCCCGATCCGCAGCAGGGTCATGGCCGGGACGCCCGGCATGACCGTCTCCCCCGCTGCGGCCTGCCGTTTGCCGATGACGCCCGTGAACGGTGCGTACAACTTGCAGTCGTCGAGGTTTTTGCGGGCGATGCCGTATGCCGACTCGGCCTGGCGCAGCCGGGTCTGCGCCTCGACCCACTTGATCTGGGGCAGGCTCTCGGCGTCGTAAAGCTGTTTGAGGCGCGCACAGGCATCTTTCGCCTGGTCGAGTGCCGCCTGCGCGGCATCGAAGGTCTGCCGGGCCGACGTCGGATCGAGTTCGGCCAGCAACTGCCCCTGCTGCACGCGCTGCCCTTCGTCTGCGTAGGTGCGCGCGACGGTACCGGCGACGGGGAAACTCAGGGCGGCCGAGGTCTCCTCCTCGATCGTGCCGACGTAGAGCGCGGCGTCGATGTCCGACGACGGGGTGACGACGATGCTGCCCACCCGCAGCGGATCGGCCGTATGGGTCTTTTTCGGTGATGTGCAACCTGTCGCTAACAGCAGTATTGCGCAAAAAGTCGTTTGTTTCATCTGTTCCGTATTTTTCGATGCAAAGTTGCCGTTTTAGCGGTCGTAAGAAAAGACCATCGTGTCGGATGAATTCGTCGATTGGTTCGATTTTGTACTATTCAATGAAAAGCTCCCGGGATTTGCGTATATTTGTCCGTATAATTATCGGTAAAATGAACAAAAAGGAGATTCAGAGCTTCTCGCTCGCTACATTGCTCGACATCTGCGGCCGCAGGCCGGAAGACCTCTATTACGATGGATGCCTGATCGCTTCGCGTGTCAATGTGAAGGATGAATTCAACATCGACCTGTTCCGGTATCCGACACGTCTGAACGCCTTTGCGATCATTTTTTGTTCTAAAGGTTCGATTGTTTCCACTTCGGGCGTGACGCGCCACACGATTGGCGAGAGGACGCTTTTCGTGCACCTGCCCGGCAGCATCCTGCAGGTCGAGTCGGTGGAGGACGCCAGCGTGCACGCCATTCTCTGCGAGGAGGAGTTCATCCAACGGATCAATATAGACCTCAAATTGCTGACACAGCTTTTCCTGCAGGTCGAGAAGCATCCCAGCCTGCCGCTCGACGGCGAGGAGTGGGACGGGGTCATGCGTTCGCTGGACGGGATCCGCATCGAGGGGGCACGGCAGCACAACGACCCCTACTCCGCCGAGATCATACGTTCGATGATCCGGACACTGGCCTACAAGGTCTGCCGGATCATCGCCCGGCATGTCGAGACGGGGGCGTCGGACGCCTCTTCGCGCAGCCGCAACGAGGAGTATTTCAACCAGTTCATGGGGGTGCTGGCCAGGCATTACATGCAGCAGCGTTCGGTCGGTTTCTATGCCGGCCAGCTGAACCTGACGCCCAAATACCTCACGACGATCATCCGCAAGACCAGCGGGCGCACGGCCGTGCAGTGGATCGACGACTATGTGGTGCTCGAAGCCAAAAACCTGCTGAAATACTCCACGATGAGCATCCAGGAGATCTCCTACTACCTGAATTTCCCCAACCAGTCGTTTTTCGGGAAATACTTCAAGAACCATACGGGCATGACCCCCACCGCTTACCGGCTGGGGAAATAGCCCGCCCCCGCGATCCGGAATGAAAATTACCCGGGCAAGCGCTCCGGGTAATTTTTGGGTGCATCCACCTGCGGGACGGTATATCTCAGGGCCTGTTCAACAGGTGGTTGGCGGCTATATATATGCAGGCCGGGTTTGCCGCTATGGTCTTTTCCGCGAAGGCCCGGAAGTCTGACTCGGACACATATCCCGGCCGTCCCAGCATCCTGTTGAGCGACTCCCAGTTATATACTCCCGGACGCCTCGAGAACCTGCGGAACCATTTTCCGATGGGAGTGCCCTGCCTGACCCTGCTGCTGGAACTGTTTTCGGAATTGTCGCTTGTCTTTATCTGCAGCAGCGAGCCGTCCGCCTTGCAAAAGTCTACCGCGTCGATCGTACTCCCCCAGCAGCAATACCATCCCAGGGGAGATAATTTTACGGACAGGTACTCTTCGAGCAACTCGCCGATATTGTTTTCGATCGTCATCAGCAGGGAGTGCCTGGCCACTATTTTATCGGCCAGATTATCCTCGAGCCCGGATATCCTGGCTCTGAGGATCGTTTTTGCCATCGGATCCGGATGTGTCCCGGAGCAATTCCCGGTTCTGACCGAGGGCCTGTTGTTATATCCGGCCAGGTATGCTCCCACCCACTTTTTCATGTAGCCGGATAGAAGTATGGTGTCCGAACTCTTCAGGCGGAACGTCGGCAAGTTGCGTTTTTCGCTGAAGGCGACTTTCAGGACGGTCTCCATGGCGGGGGAATAATTTTCCCCGGCGTATATTTTGGCATAGGCGATTGCCTGTTCCGTACTCGATTCGTCGAATCTGTATGCATCCGTCATGGCTTTTTTGTTTTAAAATTACGGATTAATCGAATTCGATCGTCAACTGGGACGATGTTTTTTTTCGTTTTCCCGATAAAATTCCGGTTTCGAATTCATGATCCGACGTGCCCTTGTAGCGGGAATAGGGAAAGCCTTCCGGTGCCGCCGTTTCGACTCCCTGGCGGTGGGCGGCGATTGTCCTGCCGATTGCCCTGCCCAGCCCGACGGGAACCGCATTGCCGATTTGCTTGTATTTGTCCAGCAAACAGCCTTCGATCACCCAATCGTCGGGAAATTCCTGAATCCTTTTGTATTCTTGTATGGACAGGGGCCTGTTTTCCGTCGGGTGCGCCAATTCCGTTGCGGGCATGGCGGGATGGGTGACTACCGTGGGGGACGGCGAATCCCAGTCCAGCCTTCGGTAAAAGCCCGTTTTCCCACCGCCCAGATGGTAGGAGTTTCCCATGGCTTCCGGCTGGAGTTCTTTGGGCAGATTCCGCCAGTTTTCCCCCGGTTTCAGCATCTTTATGTATTTCAGCCGCTTCTCGGAAAAGTCGATGTGGTCGCATCGGGCCGGATCCAATCCGGCTACTGCATCCCTGAAAGTCCTCCACCTTTCAAGCCCGAATACCTCTTCGTTCGAATGGGTGGGACGGAGGTACGGAACCGGGTTCGGGGATTTGGTGCATGTTATGACCACCCTCTCCCTGATTTGCGGGGAGCCGAAATTGGCCGAATTGTAAAGGTTGAAAGTTACGTTGTAACCTGCGGTTTCCAGCTTCTTTTTGATATAAAAGAGTGTCGACCCCGGTGTCTTTGCCCAATTGATGTCGTAGCTGCGGGTAATTTCATCGTCGATGTCTATCGAAAGTGCGGACGAAAACAACCCTCTTACGTTTTCTATTACGGCGTACTGCGGTTGTATCTCCCGGATGACTTCTATGTATTTCAGAAAGACATTGCCCCGCTCGTCCTGGAAGCCGAGCCTTTTCCCGGCCGTGCTGAATGCCTGGCAGGGCGGCCCGCCGACGATGATGTCGACCTGCCCGTTTTCTTTGAGGTTGGCATATTCCAGGATCTCCCCGGCCGTGTAGTCCCTTATATCTCCGATCAGGCCGATGCCGGGTTCGTTGGCGACGATCGTCCGGCGGCATGCGTTATCCGTTTCGCAGGCCAGTAATATGTTGATGCCCTCCTGCTCCAGTCCGATGTCCAGCCCCATCGCCCCGGAGAAAAAGGAGAGGCAATTCAGTGCTCCCTGTTTTGGCGCCTTCCTGGATTTCCGATCGGGAACGTCATTTTTTTTCGTCCGCAGATCCTTCCTGTCGAAAGATTCCAAAGTATCGTCGTTTATAATCCATGAGTCCCCTATTTTTTGGCCGGCGAGGCGACCTTCCCTTAAAAGTTTCCTCACATATTGGGCGGAGCATCCCAAGGTCTCCGCCGTTTCAATCACACTCAGCAACATTGTATGGTTATTTCGTTTGCGAAACACTGCAAATATACCCTTTTTTCTGCGAACGGCCAAAAAAACTCCCTCGGGCCGGAAGTTTTTATCCCGATACGTTCGACCCGTGCAGGACGGTGAGTCGCAGGAACCCGTAAGACGGACAGGTTATTTCACTGTTACTGGTTTCCTGCGTTTGTCCCGGGTACGCAAGGGGCATAACGGGGGCTTATTGACCGTGTCCTTGCCGGGGTATTTGTTCGAAAGCCGTTGTTTTGCATCGTTTGGCGCAGGAGGGAAAATACGTTTCTAATGGGGAGTTTTATGGAGAGGCAATGGGAGCCAGGGCCATGGAAAGGCGCTTTTGTCTCTTTCCCGCCGCGGGTAAACAAAAAAATCAGCAACTTCATTTCTGTAAGTTACTGATTTCGAGAGCGGAAAACGAGACTCGAACTCGCGACCCCAACCTTGGCAAGGTTGTGCTCT
>OLXH01000631.1_pt1 | contig 15692 bp, 17 predicted proteins | sample 1673391 | NCBI WGS metagenome assembly OLXH01 (sample SAMEA103958110, study PRJEB25191) | human gut metagenome | reverse complement strand
TTTCCGCGGGCGCGTCTGCTTCCTCTTCCGCGTCCTGTTTAATTCCGATTGCCAGCATGGTTTCGGCGGGCGGGGTTTCCACGTACTCTTTCAAATTCTCGTTGGTTCCCCACGCCTTTTTCGCTTCCTCCAATACGGCTTCAATCATAGTCGCAATATCCTTTTCCGTGAACAGCAGTTTCAGCACCGCCGGAATTCTCTGATAAATCCAGTCTGCGACGGCGGCAAACTTCAATTCGCCCGTCCCGCTCCCGAACTGCTTTTCTGCCTGTGTGACAAGATTAAAAAGAATCTTCTTCAAAACCTTTGTTTCTCCGCGCTTGATAAGCACGACAACCAGCACAAGGAACGCGAGGACCACAAGAACGCTGTCCCAATTCGCGGCCAGAAATTGAATGATGTTCATAATTCGTTTCTCCTTTCGTTTTTACACGGCCCCACCCAGCGCGCAAAGAAGCAGGTCAAGGCTCTGCAATTTCCCGTAGTTCTGCAACCAATATTCCGGGGTGTTGATGACCCCGGCTTTCACCAGCGCGTCAACGCCCGATTTCACGTCCGCGGTTCGCGGCCCGGCCTTTGTAATCTTCGCCGCGGCCTGCGTGAACAGAATATCCAGATAGGCCACCTTTCCGCCTGCGACGGCGTTTTTCCAGTAGTCCGGGGAGTTGATGACCCCCAGCCCGGCCAGCTTGTCAATGGCCGCGTCCGTCTCGCTCTGAACGTCCGCCGCGTTGACCCAGCCGTAAACCGTGGACCCGCCGCCCGCCTGCTTGATAAGGTGGTACGGGTGTTTCGCGCCCTTTGAAATCATGGTGACTTTTGCCGGGCCGGGCTTACAGGCTTTCCCGCTTGCCGCCGCCGCGCTGGTGTAGTGCGTGTTGCCCGTAAACTGCACCACGTCGCCCACGGCGAACGCCAGCGCGCCGGAGGTGTCGGAGGCCCCGCCGGGCTTCTGCGCCGTTCCTGCGCCACCTGTGGCCGCGCCTGCGGTGTCATAGGTGATATACGGCAATTTGCCGTGTTTGGTCCACCTGCGCCCGTTCATGCCGGAGATTGCGCCGATGTTCAGGCACGCCGTCACCTGTACGCAGTTCTTGAACGCCGGGGAACACTCGATCACCTTTCCGCCGCCGATGTAAACGCCGATATGACCTTTCAGCCAGACGGCTTCCCCCGGAACAATCTTGCTGAAATCGGTGGAAACGCCGGAACACTTCGTAATCATGGTGTCGGCTCCGATGTCCGGCACACCGCCGGAGGCATAGGACGCGCCGCCGTAGGTTTTGGACGCGTCGCCGTTCCAGCCCCACAAAACGCCCTTGATCATGCACACGCAGTCAAAGCCGAAAACGGGCGGGTTCTGATTCGCCGCGGCCTTGATCATGGCCGTGCGCGCCGCCTGCTTGTTGTAGCTGTGGTTCTGGCAGTATCGGGACACGTTGCCCCCGGTCAGGGGCGCGCCGAAACAGCCCATGACGTACAGTGTCTTGTAATGGTCCACGATGTCTTGCAGTTTCTTGATGAATTCAGACGCTTTCATTTTGCCCTCTCCTTTCGCGTCTGCGGGGCGTTCCGCCCCAGCCGTGATATTTGACCCGTCGCCCGCTCCGGCCTGTCCTGCGCCGTCGTAGGCCGTCAGGCCGTATGATTCGATAATCTGAATCAGCTTGTCCGGGTACTTCGGGTCCGTGGCATAGCCCGCCGCCTTGATCGCCCGGCAAGCGGTTTTATAGTCCCGCTCCCCGACGACGGCTTTATACCGTGCCGCGCCCGTCAGCAGGGCCGAATGGTCCGCCACGCTCTCTTCCCAACTGTCGTATGCTCGGAAAAGGGCCGTCACGGTGGTAAAGGTCACGCCGTTGTAACACTCTTGCGTTTTCGTGCTGTAAACGCGGCCTTTCCAGCTTGTCCCGGCCTTGATGCCGAACAGGGCGTTCGCCTTGACGGTCAGGCCGGATTTTCCCCAGCCGCTTTCCAAGATCGCCTGTGCGATTGTCAGGGAGGCGAGAACACCGCTTTTCTGCATATCCGCCGCGGCCAGCGCGCCCACCCGCTCAATAAATGCTTTCTGTTCCTGTGTCATTTGTGTTCCTCCGCTATGGCTGAATGTTGTTCAGGTCTACGGGCATTCCCTCCGTCGCCGTCGGGTTTGCCTGTTTGATCTTCACCACGTTTTCCGCCTTTGCTTTCCAACTGTAAAAGCCGATTGCCGTTGCCGCCGGGGTTCCCACATAGGCGAGGAAAACGCCAAGTTGCGACGGGTCAAGGATGACGACACGAACGCCGATGACGAACCCCGCGAAATAGGTTAAAAGCACCGCCGAAAGAACCAGTTTTGAAAACTCGATCTTTCGGCGGTCCTGCTCTTTCTTCCGGCGGCTCCGCCGTCCGCCAAATAGGAGGACCGCGGCAATTCCACCGATTAGCCCGGCGGCGGCGCTGATAAGGTAAAGCACGTTTCACACCGCCTTTCATAAAAAATCATGCTTTATCAATCTGTCGTCGTAAACTCGTTTGATGTTTGCGACGGCGTGTGTTGCGCGGTTGTTGATATATTCTTTGTGGGTGTCGCAATATTGCTCGTAAAAGTCAATTTCGCTTAAAACTTCAAAAAATTCTTCCCGTGTGTGGGGAATATCCCGCAATAGTTCATTGTTGAACCGTAAAATCGCGGCCCGGTGCATGTCTGCGTTGCGCGCGTCGTCGGTCTTGATGTGATCGTCAAGGGTTCTCCGGGTTTCTTCTAACTTCTCGATCACGTCCCCGTTGATCGCCCGCCCGACGGCCTTTCCGATCGCCGTCCACGGATTAACCTTGATAGGGGCAATCTGAACCAACGTCAGAAGCACCAGCAAAAGCCCGACAATCCCACCGCCGCCGGACAGAAGTTCGGTGATTGTCACGTTCCTTTTCCTCCCGTGATAGAATGGCCCCGGCGCGGTACAGGTCCGCGCCGGGGTGTTCGCTTACTCCATGTCCACAACTTCCCATCCCTGCGGATAGTCTGCGGGGGAATAGGCGTTTGCGGTTTCCATCGTGGACCGATAAACTTTTCCGTCAGTCCACAAGCAGACTTCGCCCTTTTGGTAGGAATCTTCCGCCATCGTGGGCTGAATGAACGGTTTTGCCTTTTGGGGGTCTGTGGTGTGATATGGGACCCATTGCGCCGGAGATTTGCCCGGCTCAATATCGGGGTTGTTCTTGTTGTCGTGTGGTTGACAGCACCGCCACACCTGCCCGTCGTGAACCCGCACGTCGTCTTTCTCATATTTTCCGGGCTTCCATTCCTCGAACAACGCTTCACAAGCCACAACGTCGGTTCCTGTTCGTTTCCCGGCCTTGATTTCGTCGTTCATGGTCAGCCGGGCGGACATGACCGCCGCTTGCATGGCCGGGGACGCGCCCCCGCCGCTCTGCTCCAACTCCGAAACCTTGCGTTCCAGTTCCGCCCCCTGCGCGGTCAACTTTTCAACCGTTTTCGGCTTGTTCTTGATACTTGTCCGCTTATGCTGTACGCTCATTCAAAATTCCCTCCCACGGATGAAATAAAGCAATCCCCGCTTGCGCTGTTCCGCTTCACCTTGATTCGGAAATTGAATCCCCATTCCTCCGCCGTCTTGCTGTCGTTGGAAAGGAAAAACTTGCTCCCGCTGGTGACGGCCTGCGTCACGTCCTCCCACGCGGGGGAATCGTCGTGGCCGTTGTTGCACGCCTCCACGGTGAACTCTGCGCCCGCCGGAATCTGCCGGGTGATGGACATAATCGCCTTTGTCACCATGTCGTCGGCTTCAAGAGGCGTTGCAAGGGTCAGTTCGATTTCAGTTTCGTTCTTGCTGAATGTGTAAGTCCGCGTCGCGGCTCCGCCGTAATTGTCCGTCGCCGTCACCGTCAGCGTGTGGGCCCCGTTCAACAGCTTCCGCCATTCATCCGCGGTGACGCTGAACGTGTATTCCAGCCCGCTGGTCGCGGCGTAGGACCGCTTTTGCGTTCCGTCGATCTTCTCAACGACGGTGATCGTCTGGCCGCTGTCCGGGTCGGTGACGGTGTATTTCTGGTCGAACGCTCCGGTCTTTGCCCCAAGGTCCGTATCTGTCCCGCTGATCGTGGGCGGCGTGTTGTTGATGACTGTCCGTGTCGCGCTGGTTTTGTACGCCGATTCTGCGCCCGCGCTGTCGTATGCCTTGACCCGGTACGCCACATTCTCCCAGCCCTTTGTGATCTGGTCGGTGTACGTCCGGTTGATTCCTTTGTAGAGCTGCGCCCAGCCGCCGCCGTTGTACTGCCGTTCGAGGATGTACCCCGAAAGGTTGTTGTCCGGGTCGGTGGAGGTCCCCCACGTCACGGTCAGTTTTTCTCCGCCCCGAACGTCGCTCGGAACGTCGATGGAATCCGGGACCGACGGGGCGCGGTTCCAAATGATCGTATATGCGCCGTCCGAATCCGGGCTGTCAGATACCAAGATTTCAGATTTTAGATTACAAAGCGGGCGAACGCCCCCGTAGCCGCCGCACGCGTCGTTCCAGTTCATCGCGCCGGAGGAATGGACGCGGCGGACGCTGCACGAACTCGACGCATAAGCGTCCGCAAGCCACCAGTACCACGGGTCATTGACGTTAAAATTGCTTGTCTGGTATTCGCTTTTTGATACGCATTCCGCCGTTGGCTTCGCCTTGCGGGAATTGTCATCCGTAAATAGCGCAAGTTTGCTTCCGGCCACCACGTCGCCCGACAATCCAACTTCCGTTGACGTGGCAAAGAAAATCTTGTCGGTGCATGTTTCTGTTCCGCCGCCGTCCATCTGCGCTTTTCCGACGGTCCGGTTCGTGGTCAGCAGGGCGGCAATGAAATTCGCGGAGAACCCCGCCAGAAAGCCCGCTTCTGCCTCGTACTCGTTGTAGTTGCTCCACACATTCGAGTTGTTCGGCGGCGCGTCCAGCCCGTGCTGGGCCGCGTACCACGCGCCCGCTCCCGCTTGACTGTTCAGCCATCGACGGATATTTGACCAAATCCAGCGGTTGTTTCCGTAGGAACGGCGGTTTCCGTCGTTGTTGCTCGGCTCCATAGCGTCAAAGCATTTCAGCGAGATAATGCGCTCCGTGATCAGCGTGACGGAATTCGCCGGAAACCCGGCGTGGTTCTTGTCCGCGATTTTCCAAATAATCGGTTTCCCGTTGTAAAGCGTCCCCGTGTCCTTGACCAGCGCGCCAACGGCAAGGGAACTTAAACTTTTTGCCATTGTTTAACACTCTCCTTGAATAATTTTTTGAACAGGCGGTCCGTTTCCCGGATAAGGTGGTGACAGTTGCCCTTTGCCGCATGGCTCCGCCAACTTCCGTATGACTGTTCGATTGCCGCAAGGGTAATTTTCCCCTTGTCCAGCAAGCCCCGCTGTTTCTTCAATTTCCGTTGCTCGTTACATTTGCTGTTCCTCCTTACCTTTCGCACGATCTTCCCCGTGTCGGTCATATAGGTTCGGAATCCAAGGAAATCAATTCCGTTCCGCAACGGGAAAATATTTGTCTTGTTGTTCAGTTTCAGTCCCAGCCCGGCCACGTATTTTTCAATCTCCCGGCGGCAATACTGCAAATACGCCTTGTCCTCGTGAATCAAGTAAAAGTCGTCCATATACCGCCCATAATAGCGGATTCCCAATTTCTCTTTTCAGTTCGTCAGCGTCGGAATCGCACGCGGCGCAAGGCGGGTCCAGCTCCGCAAACAGATTCCCGATGATGCAGGACAGTTCCCGCCGCGTGCAGGCGTATTCCCTCAACATTCGATTCTGTTTCGGGCCGCGTTCCAAATGCCCTTTGTCATAACCACCCCGTCGAGGGAATCAAATTGCACAAGGAACGGGTTTCCGGTGATGTTGTTGAACAGTCCATCTTCCACGCGGGAAACGCGGCTTTCCAGCCCCGCAATCGCGGACAGGGCTTCCGCCGCGTCCGCCTCCGCCTGCTCTGCGGCCTCCGCGCCTGCGTCCCACGCGGCCCGCTCGCCCGGCTGAACGTGAACTTCTGTGTCCTCCGTGTGGTCGATCAGTCCGGCAATGGCCGTGTCGTAGTTCCCCATCGTCGTGGGGTTCACGTGAATGTCGCTGTTGTTCGCGTGGTCGTTCAGGGCAGTAACGTCCGCCTTTTTCTCAAACTCCGCGGCGTGCGCCGTCTGCGACGTGTTGTGGTCTGCAAGGTCCTTTTTCGTGGCCGTTACCACGTTCGGGTCAATGACAAAAGAGATCGCGCCCGTGTTGGAAATTTCGATGTGCATAGTCAGTTCAATTTCCCCGGCGGCTCCGCTGGTGATAATGACCTTTTCCGTGTCCGGCGTGTTGCAAACGGCAATCATGTTCGGCTCTTCCGCGTCGTCGAACACGCCCATTTCCCGGATAGTCCAGCCGCCCACGTCGGAGGGGACCACCGCCACCACGTCGATCATGTTCGGGGATTTCTCGTTGACCTCCACGCGGTTTACCTTTCCGCGCCATTTCTCGCCCTTTAGGGCGGTCATGGTGGAATTCGGCTTGTAGTAGCTTCCGCCGCCGTCGCCCACGGCGAGGGTTGTAATATTGACTTTCTGCCCCTCCATGACTGCTTCCGTGATAAGCTGAACGCCTACGTCGGTCACAATACTTCCGTATTTGTTTTCGATTTCTGCCATTGTTACGCCTCCGTTCTGTTCTGCGGGAAGATTTCAAGTTTCCCGGTTTGCTGAATATAGGCGGCGCATAACGCGCGCCAATCTGCCCCCATCTTCCGGTAAACATGCGGGTAAATGTCCACGCGCACGCCGACGGTGTGGCCCGCTCCGGCCTTGATGCGCGCCGTTTCCTCGATGTCCTCCGCAAGATAGGGGTAAACTTCCAGCCGCACGCCGACGGAATGGACCGCCGCCGTGAATACTGCCGCTTTTTTCTCAATCTGATAACTGATTGCTTCCAAATGGGACCGGAGGTTTTTATAAAAGCGCACCCGCTCCAAAACCGCCGCTTGCCGGTCCGCCGATACCCCCGATTCCGTCGCGCCGATGATGACTTTGAACATGTACGGTTCTCCGCCGTACTCGAACCACTCTTGCACCCGCGTTCCGGGGAATACCGCCCCCAGCGCGGTTTCGACGGCGTATTTCGTCCCCAACCTCCGGTGAACGCGCACGCTGTCCCGGATGGTCTGCCGCTTGACTTCGATCGGATAGGAATAGTCGTACCAATCCACATGCAGGTCATAGGCCAGCACGTCAAGCGTCTGTTCGTCCAGTTCGTCAATCCGGGCGTATATGATGTTCTTCCCGATCTGCCGGACGGTCCCTTGCAACTGCTCCGCAATGACCCGCGCAAGGGCCGTCATGGTCGGGTCGTTTTTCAGGGGAGGGGGGAGGGACCGCGTATAATCTGCCGAATGCAGTTCGTTGTCATTCACTTTCCGCACCCCCGTTCGTAACGGTGGTCGTTCCGATTTTCGCAACCTGATTGTCTTTCACCGTCGCAAAAGCCGGGGCGCGGACCTCCACCCGCTTTACCCCGGCTTGCATAAGCAGTTGAATCAAATAGGACGGGTTCACGTCCCGCCCCATCTTCTCCGCCTGCCATTTCTTGAACGCGCCCACCGCCGCGTTTACGTTCTCCGAAATCACGTCGTCGCTGATTGCGCCGCCCTCCTGTGTGTAGTAGGTCACGTCGATGTTGTATGCCACGGTTTCCGGGGCCTTGACGGTCACATGGTCGGTCAGCGGGCGCACCGTGTCCGCGTTCAGGATTTCCGAAACCTCTTTCAAGATTTCTTCCTCTGGCAGTTCTCCGCCTGCCAGCAGAACCCGCACGTCCACTTCTCCCGGCTCCGGCGACGTGGCCTTTACGTCCGCGATCAGGGCCGACGCGGATTTTGCGAAATACTCATATCCGCCCATCGGCCCCGCTGTGGAGTATGTTTCCACGCTCTCCCGTAGCCGTTCATAAAATGCCGCGTCGCTCTCTTCATCTGCGCCGCCCGCGCTCTCCGTTGTGTTCGACACGCTTTGAAAGTAGGGGAACACGTCAACCGCCTGTTTGATTTGCCCCGGAACAAAGCCGTTCCCGATTTCTCCCGCCTGCGTGCATTCCGCCGCCACGTCGCCGGACAACTGGCCCGCCGGAATGGTCAGGTCTTGAAGCGTGGCAAACACAACGTCGCCGTCCGGTGTTGCGCGGGTCCCCGCCGGGATGACGGTTGCGGTGTCAAGTTTGATGGACAGCGTATAGCGCAAAGTTGTTTTCGCCTTTTCCGGCTCCAATCGGTACGTGTCCTTGAACAGTTCTGCGAGGGAATCCAGATATTCCCCCTCCGCGTACCGCGGCACGTTCTGTTTTGCCGAAAAGTCGATGTTCACCCGCTCTTGAACGATGATGTCCGCCACCCACAAAATGAAAAGCCGCGCCGGGTCCGCCGGGTACAGCGTGCGCCCGGTGAACTTCTCGTATGACTGAATCAGCGCGTTCACGATTGTTTCCGTGTCGGTTTCCACAAAGGAAATGTCCGGGTAACTCCTATTCGTCGCCGCCAATGATCTTCACCTCCACAATGGGAATCAGGGTCCCCGGCCTGTCCCCCAATTCAAAGGTCACGTTTTCCACCTCCGCCCGCGGCTCGAATTCCTCGATCGCTTCGAGTACCTCCGAAATCAAGATTGACTGCGCCGCCGGAATCGGTTTGTCAAGAAACCGTTGCGCCAGCCCCAAGCCCCGCTCCAACGGAACGGAAAATTTCGGCGTAGAAAGGATGACCGCCACGTTCTGCAATACCTCTTCCGTGGTGTCCTCCGGCGCGAGGTTGATTTTTTCAAGGGCGTATGCCTTTACGGTGTAAGCCATCGTCCGCCCTCCTATCTGCTCGAATATGATTGCATGGTTACGTTGACCGATGCGGCCAGCAGGTTCCCACCCCGGTCGTATCGTTGCAGGGAATTTGACAGTTTGGTGATGACCCACTTGTTTGTCCCATACGCTTTCGGGCCGATGATCAGGTAATGGGCCTCGCCCCGCCGCATGGTTTGAAGCAGGTTCGCAACCTCCGCAATGGGGTTCACGCCCAAAAAGACGGAAAAGAACATGGTGAAAGACATGCTTTCCACGTCCTGCCCCGTGAACTCCAAAAGCGGCTCTTTCAAATGCCGCTCGTGCGTGGCGTACTTCACCGAACTTTCCCATTTCAGGTCGTCAAACGTCTTGATGGATGACCGTGAGACGTAAAAGGTGAACGTCCCCCAGCTTCCGATTTCTGCCATCGTCAAATCCCCCCAATCACGAACCCGTCCCCGTCCTCTGTCGGGAGGTAGATGCAAAGCACGTAATCCCCCGGCGACGGTAGCCATGGGCTGATCTTGACGGCGTGGCTGTGGCCCGCAAAGGCCGCGTCGCCGCTTCCGCCGCTCTCGGTTTCCGTCCGTTGCGGCGCGTTCTGCGCCGGGATGAATGGCGCATTTTTCAGAGCTTTCAGTTCTCCCGAAACAATCGGGCTTTCTCCCTTGTCCGAAAAGGTCACACGGGCCGTTCGGTTCCCTGCGTTGACAGAAGAGACGATGCCCGTTCGGACCATATTTTTCAAAACGGATAATTCGCTCATTTAGTAGCCCTCCAGCACGCGGCGCAAGGTCAGATCGGTTTTATACCCGCTTCGGGATATGGAATGTGTCGCCGTTTCGATGATGTACTTTCCGTCGAACGCCCCATACCCGGCCACCTGAACCGTTACGCCCGCCACAAGGCGCGCGTCCCCGGCCAGCTTGAACGATGCCTTGAATTCTCCTTTGTTCTTTTCCCGTAACCGCTTCATTGCCAGTTGCCGGGCCTCTTCACGGTTTGATACCTTTTCGTTGATTTCCAGCGTTTGGCCGCTCTTGTCCGCGTCCCGCGGGGTGTAGGTATATTCGATCGTCGTCCCCGTGGCCGGGTCTGTGTAGGACACGTGGCATTTGCTGTACGCGGTGTCGTGCAGGCTCGTGGAAAAAGAATAGCTTCCCACGTCCGCTTTTCCCCGCTGGATGGTCCGCACCGCGTCTTTCTGCTCATACGCCGCCGCGTCAAACAGGACGATGATTTTTGCCGTGACTTTCAGGGAGATTCCAGCCGCTTTGCAAAGCCGCTGTAAAAATGTGATGTCGGATTCCTGCATTTGCTCTTTCCGCTGATAAAATGGGTCGGACGCGGATTCAAACATGCAGGTAAACCCGTTCGCCCCCGCAATCTCCGTTGCAATGCCGGAAAGCGTGTATTTCTCCCACGCTTTCGTCTTTTTCTGTGTCCGAATGGTGGAGGCGTAGGGGATAGACCCGGCCTTGATGGTCGCTTTCGCGGGCGGGCCGCTTCCGTCCACTGTGTCCACGGCGAACACGCCGCAGTCAAGAACCCGGTCTTTCCCGTCCGATTCCCAATTCTTTTGCACAATCACGGCGGAGATTTCCGCCCCCTTTGACGCGGAGGGCGTATTCAGCCAGCTTCCCAGCCATACGCCCTCCTTGTCGTCAAGGGATAGTTGCAGGTCGTCCGTCTTGTCCTCTTCGTTGTCCGTGTAGGTCAGCGAAAGAAGATGCTTGTTGATGTCCGCCGAAATATCCACCCCCGAAAAGGTCAGGCGGATAACCGCTCTTCTCGCGTTCATGCCGTCCCCCTTTTCCACGGCGGCAACCCCGCCGCAATCTGTGATTCAGGCTCCGGGATGGTCAGCACGATTCCCGCGGGGAACACGAAAAGGCGGCGGTATTCCGGGTTCAGCTTCATAATCCTGTCCGTGTACGCTTCGTCGCCCAGCGTTTTATAGGCGATTGCGTCCCACATGTCCCCGGCTATGGTGGTGTATTTAGTCATAGTTCCGCCGCCTTTCGTCGTCCTCCTGTTGCCGCTTCCGCTCTTCGATTTCGTCCAGCAGTTCTTCGTCGTGCCTGCGTAGCAGTTCTTCGATGTCCTCCGCCTGCGCCTCGCTCCCAACATGGAAAACGGGCGCGCTGTGAATGACGATCGACGCTTGCCGCGCGCCGGACGCGATAGACGGTGCCGACACGCTGGGGGCCTCCGCGCCTGCATAAGCCAGTTGCAGGGCCGGAACGCCAACCCCCGCCCGAATGGTGTTGACGGTGTTTGCGAGATTGCGGAAGATCGCCCCGGTTTCCGCCGCATTGAAAACGGTCCGGTTCCTTGCATTCGTGACAAGTTCCGCGCCCGCTTCACCCGCTATGAACGTGTCAGGCGTGTTTTTCGTGCCTTTTGCAAAAGTCGGAATCAACGGAATGTTGATGCCCTTTCCGCCGATGCCGGGGACCCAATCAGGAATTTTCAGTTTGTTCAGCCCGGAAATCACGCCGTTGATCAGGCCGATAATTCCGTTCAGAACGCCGCTTGCAATGCTTTTCAGGGAATTCCAAACGCCGCTGAATATCCCTTTCACGCCCTCCCACACGCGGGACCAATCCCCCGTGAAGATGCCCGCGAACACGTCCACAATGCCTTTAATCGCCGTCAGCGCGCCGGACACAACCCCTTGAATGGTCGTCAGCGCAACGCTGATAATATTTTGAATCGTCGGCATAAGAAACTGAATCACGGACATAATGGCCGTTGCGATCGTCGAAACGACGGTTGCCAGCCCTTGCAGGATGGAAGCGATTGTCGGCGCCCAATCCGCGAACGCCTGCGCGATCTGCGGAAGCACCGTTTGAACGATGAATGTAAAAATCTGTTCCACAATCGGGCGGACGTAGGTATTCACGAACTCGATAAAGCCGGAAAGTATATTCCACACAGTTTGCAAAACCGTGATCGCACCGTCGATAACGCCCGTCGCTTCCTCTCCGAACAGGTTGATCAGGAAGTCCCGCGCTCCGCCCAAGTTCCCGTCTGTGAAGATGCTCTGGATTGTGCTTCCGATATTCGAGATTGCGGACACGATTTTGTCGAACACTTCAACACCCGCGTCCCCGAACACGTTTCGGATAACCTCGCGCACCTTGTCCAGATTGTCCCGCAGGATTTGCACCGCCGAAATAATCAGGGTGATCACACCCACGACGGGAAGCACTTTCCCAAGAATGCCGCTGAACGGCCCCAAGATTGCGCCGCCCAGCTTTTGAAGCGGGCCGAACAGGGTTGACAGCTTCCCGAACCCCTTTGCAACCACGCTTCCAATCTTTCCAAGCGGACCCGCCGCAACTGCGGCCCCGGCCCGCCCCAATATTCCGGTAATGGTTCCCGCTACTCCGGTAAACGCCCGCGTAGCAACGCCGCCCACGCCGGAAAATATGCGGGTAAACACGCCGCCCACGGCTCCGCCGATACCGGAAAACAGGTTTCCGATTTTCGTTCCGGCGAACGCGCGGCCTACGCCGCCCGCCGCGCTTCCGATTCCGCCGAAATACCCTGTGACGCTTTTTGCAACGCCCTTGACTTTAGACGCAAAGCCCACGGCTTCCACGCCCGCAAGGGCGAATTTGCCTTTGAACAGGGCCATGACCTTTTGAATGGTCAGTACCCCGCCTTTCAGGTCAAGAAATGCCAGCTTTGCCACCAGCCCCGCCGCCTTGAACGCCAGAAGTCCGGTGACAACCTTTGTGATCGTCCGTACCAACTCCGGGTTTGCATTGATAAACTCGGTCAGTTTGGAGATCAGCTCCGCGGCCTTTTCCGCGCCCTCGGTAAACGTCGGTAACAGCGCGTCGCCCAGCGCAATTTGTAGACCCTCAACCGCGGATTGCAACAGCGTTACTTTTCCTTGAAAGTTGTCCAGTTTGATTTGCGCCATTCGCTCCGCCGCGCCTGCGGAATTGTTGACCGAATCGGACAATTTTTGAAAATCTGCCTCGCTTGCATTGACGATCGCCAGCATACCCGCAAAGGATTCCTTGCCGAAAATGGCCGTTGCCGCCGCCACCTGCTCCGTTTCAGACAACCCGGCCAGACTGCTTCGCAGATTGTCCACCACTTCGCGGAATGACTTCATGCTTCCGTCTGCATTCGTCAGGCTGATTCCGTACTTGTCCATGTACTCTTTCATCTGCTTTGTCGGCTTTGCCATGTTCGCAAGGGCGGTTTTCAGCGAGGTTCCGGCCACTTCCGACTTTATGGACGCATTCGCCATCAGGCCGATTGCAAGGGAAACGTCCTCAACGGAATATCCCAGCGCGCCCGCGACGGGGGCCACTTTTTGGAAAGTCGCGCCCATCATTGCCACGTTGGTATTTGAATTGCTCGACGCTTGCGCCAGCACGTCCGCAAAGCGGCCCGCCTGATCTGCCGTCATGTTAAACGCGGTCAGCGCGTCCGTCACAATGTCAGAAACCTGCCCCAAGTCCTCGCCGGATGCCGCCGCAAGGTTCATAATGCCCGGCAAGCCGCCCAACATCTGGTCTGTTTTCCATCCGGCCATTGCCATGTATTCGAGGGCTTTTCCCGCTTCAACGGCGGTAAACTGCGTCGTCGCGCCCATTCTCTTTGCTTCATCCGACAAACGCTTCATTTCATCCGCGGTCGCGCCGGAAATGGCTTCTACGGTGGACATCTGCGCTTCAAACTCCGCGGCCTTTCTCACTGGCCCGGCGTAAATTGCCGTTCCAAGTGCCGCAAGGGTTCCGACGGTCCCCGCAAGTTGCGTTTTGGTCTTTGAAATCGCCGCGTTGTTCTGTTCCAACGCGGCGTTTACTTTTGCCAATTCCTCTTGACTTTTTTTGACCCGCTCGTAACTTTTGGATAATCGTTCGTTTTCCTCGGTCAGACGGGAGGTGTTCACCCCTGCGTCGGACAGTTCTCCGCCCAATTCGTTCAGCCGCGCTTCCTGTTGCTCGATTCTCGATGTGGTCGCCGCGATCTGCCGTTCGTTCTGCGCCATCTTTGCCCGCAGTTCTTCCGTTGGCTCTCCGGTTTCGCTGATTTCCCGTTGCAGTCGTTCATGCTCTGCGGTCAGCCGTTCCAGCTTTTGACGGTTCGATTCAAGGGCGGCTTCCTGCTTTTTGTAAGCGTCGATCTTTCCGGTGATAGAATTTAGCTTTTGCAGGCTGTTTTGCATTTGCCGCGTGGTATTCAGCGCGCTACTGAATGCCGCATTGAAGTTTCCGCCCAATGCGGCGGTCAGTTTGAAGAGAAGTTCATATTCCTTTCTTCCTGCCAAATTCTTCACCTCGCTTTCTGGTTCTTCTGCTCCGCTGTGGCGGCGTTGATGTCCTCAATCCATGCCGTGATCTCCGTCACGGTCATGTCAAGCCAGAATGGAACGGGCGTAAAGGTTGCCTGTGCCAGTTTGAAGCATTCCCGCCGCCACCAGCGGGCCGGGCTTCTTAAAAGCCCGTGTCGATTAAAAAACTTCTGGCCGCGTTGGTGATCTTGTTGAAATCTTTCAGGGGCATTGCTTCCAGCACGTCGCTTCCGATGCCCGCGGCCTTTGCCGCCATCTTCCCTTGAAAACTCCGGGAAATTTCCGGTGCAAGGGCGTATTCGTTGTTCATCTGCATTTCGGTTTCAATGGAAACCATGTCGCGCCCGGAAAGCCGCTCGAAATTGAACGTCAGTTCGGTGTAGGTCTTTCCCTCATACTCGAAAGGCTTCTTGAACACGTGCGTATAAACGCCCGTGTTACCCTCTGCGGGCTTCTCTGCGGCTTCCTGTGCTGGTCCATGGGTGACGGCTTCCGCCGCGCCTGCGGGCCGCTCTGCGCCCTCTGTGGTGGTTTTTTTCTCGGTGTCGTTCATGGTCAATTCCTCCATTCAGATTTTCATAGGTTCAAATACAGAAAAAGGGCAAAGGAAAGCCCAGCGGGGGAGAACCCCCGCCGGGCTTATGCCTTGCCAAGTGCCTTTCTAACGTCGGCCAGATAGTCGGTTCCGTTGATGTAGTAAATGAAATTGATAATATCAATTTCGAGGACCTTTTTCCCGTCGATGTATGTTGCGAAATAGGTTGCCGCATACTCCCCGGACGCTTCCGCGGAGGCGGCGGGGGCCAGCTTTCCGGGCGCAAACTTCGTCGGCGTTACCATCAGCACGTGTTTTACCGCCTGTTGAATGAACTTGCCCGCGCTGTTGTCCCAATACTGTTGTGCCGCGCGCAAGTCAAGCTGGTGGTTGCGCGGCTCTGCCAGTTTGATTGCGTCGGCGGTCACAGAACGGAAATTCAGGGTCAGCGTCATTGCCTCGATATGCCCGACGAACGCGCCGTTGAACGCGCCCGCGATTCCCGCGCCCTTGACTTCCTCCGTGATCTGCGAGATTTCAGGAAGCGTAGCTTCCGCCATTCCGTAAAACTCCGTCGCGTCCTCATACACGGCAAAGTTGGTTGTGCCGTTGTCAACTTTCATGCTGTCTTTCCCTCCTTATGCCGCCAAAGCCGACGAAACATAGTCCGCGTCGTACTCCAACACGAATTCGCATTCTTTCATCGGGCTGGGCGGGGTCATGTAGATGTGGAAAACCGCTTTTCCAGCCATGAGCGCGGTTTCGCTGTTTTCCTCTTCCAGAAATTCCACGCGCCCGCCCAGCAGCTTTTCCTCGTTGACAAGGCCGTTCAGCCAGATATTAACGGAATTCACGATGCTGTCGATCAGGCGGCGCGTCATCTTCTTGTCCAGCTTGCTCCAATAGGACAGGACAAGCGAATTCGCAACCCATCCGAACATGCGCGACACGGGAATGAAGTAGTTCTTCACGTCCGTATCGGCGGGGAAACAGGCGGTTTCGTTGCCCCACAG
>OLXH01000608.1_pt1 | contig 16037 bp, 14 predicted proteins | sample 1673391 | NCBI WGS metagenome assembly OLXH01 (sample SAMEA103958110, study PRJEB25191) | human gut metagenome | reverse complement strand
CCGGCCGCCGTTCGGACGGCGGGGAGGTGGTGATCCAGACTTCGGAGCCGGGGCATCCCGTGATCCGGCAGGTCGCCGCGGGCGATTACGACGGCATGGCGCGGGCGCAGCTCGCCGAGCGCGAAGCCTTCTTTTACCCGCCTTACGCGCGGCTTACGTTGCTGACGCTGCGCCACCGCGACGTCGCCCTGCTGCGGCGCGGCATCACGGAGCTGGCGGCGCGCCTGCGCGGCCGTTTCGGCCGCCGCGTACTGGGGCCGATGACGCCCCCCGTTGACCGCATTCGCGGCGAATACCTTGCCGGGCTGCTGCTCAAGGTCGAAAGCGGCGCCTCGTCGGCGCGCGCCCGGGAGTTGCTGGGGGCGGAGCTGAAGGCTTTTTCGGAGGATCCCGAGTTCAGGAATATTACCGTCGTCGTCAATGTCGATCCTCAGTAGCCTGTTGCGTGACGTGGCGGCGCTCTTTTTTCCGCCGCGCTGCCCTGTGTGCGGCCGGATGCTGGCGCAGGGCGAGCACACGGTCTGTACGCTGTGCCGGGCGACGGCGCCCCTGACGGGGTTTTGGCGCCAGGCCGACAACCCCGTGCTGGGGCGGTGCCGCGACATGCTGCCCGTGGAGCGGGCGTCGGGGCTGCTCTACTATGTCCACGGCAGCGGGTGGCGGGAGCTGATCCGGGGGTTCAAGTACCGCGGGGCATGGCGCACGGCGCGGGCGATGGGCGAGTGGTACGGTCGCTGCCTGAAGGAAAGCGGATTGTACGACGACGTGGAGGTGGTCGTGCCCCTGCCGCTACATCCCGTCAAGCGCTGCCGCCGCGGGTACAACCAGTCCGAATACATCGCCGAAGGGATTGCCGCGCAGCTGGGCGTGGAGGTCGACCGCCGCAGCGTGCGCCGGAAACGCAATACGGAGAGCCAGGCCCTCAAGGCGCGCCGAGACCGGGCCCGCAATGTCGAGGATGCGTTCGCCGTCGGCCGTCCCGGGCGGCTTGCGGGGCGGCACGTCCTGCTGGTGGACGACGTGTTCACCACGGGCAGCACGATGCTTTCGTGCGCCGGGGAGATTCTGCGCTCGGCGCCCGGTTGCCGCATCAGCATCGCCGCGCTCGCCGTCTCGCGGCACGCTCTGGGCGAGAAGGGGTAGGGTGCGGAAATTATTTTTCAACGGGCCGGACGTTTCCGCAGGGGCGGTGCCGGGCCGAAACTATGTTGTAAACATAGTTTTCGGCAGAATATCCCCCGGCGGGGTTTTGAATTCTCCCGGCTTATTGCTACTTTTGGCCTTTGAACGAAAGCGTATATCATGGCAAAAGATTATAACCCCTCCCGGCGCAACAGGGAGGCATTCGAGGCGCTCGCCGAGACCCCGGGGAACGTACCCCCGCAGGCGGTCGAACTGGAGGAGGCCGTGCTCGGCGCGCTGATGCTCGAAAAGGACAGCATCATCGCCGTGCAGGAGTATGTGACGCCCGATGCGTTCTACACGGAGGAGCACCGCACGATCTACAAGGCGATCGAGGAGCTGTCGATGGAGCTCAAACCGATCGACCTCTATACCGTGACCGAGCGGCTGAAAGGCAAGAAGGAGCTCAAGAAGGTGGGCGGGGCGTCGTACCTGGCGCAGCTCACGCAGAAGGTAGGCTCGGCGGCCAACGTCGAGTTCCATGCCAAGATCATCGCCCAGAAATACGTGCAGCGCGAGCTGATACGCTCGGCGACCGAGATACAGAAACGCTCGTACGACGAATCGACCGATGTGACGGAGCTGATCGGGTATGCCGAAGGCGAGATATTCAAGGTCGCCGAGGGGCATGTGAAGCGTTCGGTGCAGGTGTCGAAGGATATCCTGGCGCGGGCGCTGATGCAGATCGAGGAGGCGTCGAAGAACACGAGCGCCTTCAACGGCGTTCCGTCGGGTTTCATGGCCATAGACCGTGTGACGCTGGGCTGGCAGCTCTCCGATTTGATCATCATCGCCGCCCGCCCTTCGATGGGTAAGACGGCCTTCGTGCTCTCGATGGCGCGCAATATGGCCGTAGATCACGAGCAGGGTGTGGCGTTCTTCTCGCTCGAAATGTCTTCGGTGCAGCTGATGATGCGTCTGATCATCGCCGAGACGGGACTCAACGGCAACGACGTGAAATCGGGCCGTCTGACGCCCGAGCAATGGCGCCACCTGGAGTCGGCGACCAAACCGCTGGGTGCGGCGCCTCTGTTCATCGACGATACGCCGGCGCTTTCGGTCTTCGAGTTCCGCTCGAAGGCACGCCGCCTGAAGATACACAACGACATCAAGATCATTATCATCGACTACCTGCAGCTGATGACCGGCAACCAGGATTCGAAGGGGAACCGTGAGCAGGAGGTGGCCTTCATTTCGCGTACGCTCAAGGCCATCGCCAAGGAGCTGAACGTGCCGGTGATCGCCCTGTCGCAGCTGAGCCGTGCCACGGAGATGCGCGGCGGGTCGAAGCGCCCCCAGCTCTCCGACCTGCGTGAGTCGGGCGCCATCGAGCAGGACGCCGACATCGTGGCGTTCATCCACCGTCCGGAATATTACGGCATCAACCAGGACGAGAACGGAATGCCCACGGCCGGCATGGCCGAAATCATCATCGCCAAGCACCGTAACGGCGCTGTGTGCGACGTGAACCTGCGCTTCCTGAAGGAACAGGCGCGTTTCGCCGACATGGACGACTCGATGCTGCCGCCCGCGCAGGCTTCGGACAGTCAGCAGGCCTACGACGATTACGCCAGCGGTTCGAACGGCGCCACGGGGGCATCCGCCGCGCTGGGTTCGGGGATTGGCGGCGGGGAGTTCGATCTGACGCCCCGGGCGCTGGACGACGAGGCGCCGTTCTGAGTGGCGGCGCGATGCGGCCGAAAGGGAGCCCCTGCCACGCCGGAAGACGGGCGGGGATTATGTGAAACGAACTGATAAATTTCCGATATATGTTTGTCCGGACTTATGCGGGTGCGATCGTGGGGATCGACGCCGTGGCGGTGACCGTCGAGGTCAACATCGCGGGCGGCGGGCTCGGCATGTACCTGGTGGGACTGCCGGACAATGCCGTCAAGGAGAGCGAGCAGCGCATACGTGCGGCGTTCGAGAACTCGGGGGAGCGGATGTCCGGCCGCAAGGTGGTCGTGAGCCTCGCCCCGGCCGACCTGCGCAAGGAAGGCGCTTCGTTCGACCTGCCGATCGCCGTGGGGATACTCGCGGCGATGGGGCGCGTGGATGCCGGGGCGCTCGGCGGGACGATGTTCGCGGGCGAGCTGTCGCTCGACGGGACGCTGAAACCCGTGCGGGGCGTGCTGCCGATGGCCGTGCGGGCCCGCGGCGAAGGGTTGCGGAGGCTGGTGCTGCCGGCGGACAATGCCCGGGAGGCGGCCGTGGTGGAGGGTATCGACGTGCTGGGCGCCGGGAGCCTGAAGGAGGTGATGGCGCTGCTGAACGGCGAGGCTGAGATCGTGCCCGCCGTGCCCGGGGCGGCGGAGCCGTTCGAAGTCGCCGCGGGGCGATACGAGGAGGATTTCGCAGACGTGAAGGGACAGGCGCTCGCCAAGCGGGCGCTGGAGATCGCTGCGGCGGGAGGGCACAACGTGCTGATGATCGGCGCACCGGGTTCGGGAAAGACGATGCTGGCGCGGCGTATGCCGACGATCCTGCCGCCGCTGTCGCCCGGGGAGGCGCTGGAGACGACCAAGATACACTCCGTGGCCGGGAAGGCCGGGGTTGCCGGCGGGCTGATGGCGCGCAGGCCTTACAGGGCTCCGCACCACACCATCTCGCAGGCGGGCAGTCGCCGCAGCCGGGCGAGGTGTCGCTGGCGCACAACGGGGTGCTGTTTCTCGACGAACTGCCCGAGTTCGGGCGCAGTGTGCTGGAGGTGTTGCGACAGCCGTTGGAAGAGAAGAAAATAACCGTGTCGCGGGCCAAATACAGCGTGGAATACCCGGCGAACTTTACGCTCGTGGCGGCGATGAACCCCTGTCCGTGCGGGTATTACAACCACCCGGCCCGGGAGTGCGTCTGCTCGCCGGGGTCGGTGCACCGCTACATGAGCCGGATTTCAGGGCCGCTGATGGACAGGATCGACATGCATGTCGAGGTGACGCCCGTCAGTGCGGCGGAGCTTTCGGCGGCGGCGCCCGGGGAGTCCAGCGCTGCGATTCGTGCGCGGGTCGTGCGGGCGCGGGAGGTGCAGGCCGCGCGGTTCCGCTGTGCGCAGGGGGTGCATACCAATGCGATGATGAATGCGGCCATGCTGCGCGAATACTGCCGCCCGGATGCCGCTTCGGCGGCGTTGCTGGAGCGGGCGATGGAACGGCTGAACCTTTCGGCGCGGGCTTACGACCGTATTCTGAAGGTGGCGCGTACGATCGCCGACCTGGCGGGGCGCGACACGGTCGCGGCGGCCGACGTGGCCGAGGCGATCAATTACCGGTCGCTGGATCGGGGTAACTGGGGGCGGTGATGAAAAAATGGCTGAAGACAATGGCATGGGCGGCGGCCGCCGGGGCGGTGCTGGCTACCGTGGCGGTATCCGCCGCCGGGTATGCCGTGCAGCGGGCGACAGACGGCCGGGTATACGCCTCGCCCGGGGAGGTGCCCGCCAACCGGGCGGGGTTGCTGCTCGGGACTTCGCGGACGGTGCGTTCGGGACGTCCGAATGCGTATTTCTACAACCGGGTCGATGCGGCCGCGGCACTGTATCATGCCGGCAAAGTGGAGTACTTGGTCATCAGCGGCGACAACGGCCGCAAGGGTTACAACGAGCCGCAGGACATGAAGGAGGCGCTCGTCGGGCGGGGCGTGCCGGCGGAGGCGATATACCTCGACTATGCCGGGTTCCGGACGTACGATTCGGTCGTCCGCATGGAAAAGATATTCGGGCAGGAGAGCTTCACGGTAATCTCGCAGGAGTTCCATAACCGCCGTGCGGTTTACATCGCGCAGGCGTTGGGGCTCGATGCCGTAGGGTACAATGCCGCAGACGTGGCGGCGTACGCTGGCATGAAGACCAGGCTCCGGGAAAAGCTGGCGCGGGTCAGGATGTTCATGGATTTATGGACGGGAAAAACCCCGAAATTCCTCGGGGAACCCGTCGAAATAGGAAAATAACGGGATATGAAGAAGATCATACTTTCGGGCGGCGGAACGGGCGGACATATCTATCCGGCCGTGGCGGTGGCCGAGGCGCTCAAGCGGCGGTTCGGCGGCGATGTGGAACTGTTGTTCGTCGGCGCCGAGGGCAAAATGGAGATGGAAAAGGTGCCGGCGCTGGGCTACCGCATCGTGGGCCTGCCGATTGCGGGGTTGCAGCGGCGCATGGACTGGCACAACCTCGCGGTGCCGCTGAAGGTGCTCCGGAGCATCCGGATGGCGAAAAAGACCATCCGCGATTTCGGGGCCGATGCGGTGGTGGGCTTCGGGGGCTACGCCAGCGCCCCGGTATTGTGGGCCGCACAGCGGCTGGGGGTACCGACCGTGATCCAGGAGCAGAACTCCTACGCGGGGCTGACGAACAAGATCCTGGCCCGGAGGGCGCAGCGGATCTGCGTCGCCTATGAGGGCATGGATCGGTTCTTCGCGCCCGGTAAGATCACGATGACGGGCAACCCCCTGCGGGGGCGTTTCTCGAAAGAGGGTGCCGACCGCGGCGAGGCGTTGGCCTATTACGGCTTTAGGGCGGAGCTCCCGGTGGTGCTGGTAGTGGGCGGGTCGCTCGGGACGCGGTCGCTCAACGAGATGATGAAGGCGTGGATACTCTCGCTCGGGGGCGCCGACGCTCCGGTGCAGGTGATCTGGCAGACGGGGAAATACTACGAGCGCGAGATGCAGGCTTTTCTGGCGGCGCACCCGACGGGGAATATCTGGCAGGGCGCTTTCATCGACCGCATGGACTACGCCTATGCGGCGGCCGACCTGGTCGTGTCGCGCAGCGGCGCCGGAACGGTCTCGGAGTTGTGTCTGGTGGCCAGGCCCGTGTTGTTCGTGCCTTCGCCCAACGTGGCCGAGGATCACCAGACGAAGAACGCCCGGGCGCTGGAGGCCAAGGGGGCTGCGGTGGTGGTGCCCGATGCCGAGGCCCGCACGCGGGCGATGGCGCGGGCGATGGAGCTGCTCGCCAACGGGGAGGCATTGCGCAGGATGAGCGAAAACCTCGAGAAGCTGGCGCGACCCGACGCGGCGGAGCGGATCGTGGATGAAATCGAAAAGGTAATGAAGTGACCGCACGGCCGTGAAGCCGCAGGGCGCAGGCGGCACCTGTCTTCACGGGACGGGCTGCGCGTGTCCGACGGGCGGCGGAGGCGGTGTGAAAATCAAGAATTGAGCAGATGGAGTTTCAAAAAGTATATTTTCTGGGTATCGGCGGCATCGGCATGAGCGCCCTGGCCCGCTATTTCCTGCACGAGGGGAAAAAGGTGGCCGGTTACGACCGTACGCCTTCGCACCTGACGGACGAGTTGTCGGCCGAGGGGGCGGCGATCCATTTCGAGGACGACGTGCGGCTGATCCCCGCGGAGTTCCTCGACCCGGCGGCGACGATGGTGGTTTATACCCCGGCCGTGCCGCAGGAGCACGGCGAGTACCGCTATTTCGCTGACCACGGGTTCCGTATCGAGAAGCGCTCGCAGATGTTGGGGCACCTCGCCGAAGGCAAGTACGTGATGGCCGTGGCGGGGACGCACGGCAAGACTACGACGTCGACGCTCGTGGCATGGCTGAACCGCGCCCTGACGGGTGGCGGCAGTGCTTTTCTGGGCGGTATCTCGAAGAATTTCGGCGGCAACCTGGTGCTGGACGGCTGCGGGGTGCAGGGGATGCGCCCGCCCGCAGGGGAGGGATGCGCCGCTGCCGAATCCCGCCTTTCGGGCGGGCGGCTGGCCGTCGAGGCCGACGAGTTCGACCGTTCGTTCCTGCGGCTCTATCCCGATGTGGCGGTGGTCACGTCGGCCGACGCCGACCACCTCGACATTTACGGGACGCACGAGGCGGTGAAGGAGGCTTTCGCGCAGTTCGTGCGGCAGATACGCCCCGGCGGGTTCCTCGTCATCAAGCAAGGGACGGACATCGTGGTGGACAATCCGCAGATTACGGTGTACCGCTATTCGTACGACGTGCCGTGCGACTTCTATGCCCGTAACGTGCAGTTGCTCGAGGGAGGCCATTACCGATATGATATCGTAGTGCCGGGCGGTGTGGTCGAAGGCTGCACGCTGGGCATTCCGGGCTGGGTCAACATCGAAAATTCGGTAGCGGCCGTGGCCTCGGTATGGTGCGCGGCCAGGGCCGAAGGGGTTGCGTTGGATGCGGACGCCCTGCGCGGGGCGCTGGCGTCGTTCTCGGGCGTGAAGCGCCGGTTCGAATTCTATGTCAACACCCCCAGGCAGGTCTACATGGACGATTACGCGCACCATCCGCGCGAACTGGCGGCGACACTGACCTCCGTGCGGAAGATGTTCCCGGGACGGCGCATTACGGCGCTGTTCCAGCCCCACCTCTACACCCGTACGCGCGACCTTTACGAAGAGTTCGCCGAGTCGCTGTCGCATGCCGACGAGGTGGTGCTGCTGCCGATCTACCCGGCGCGCGAGGAGCCGATCCCCGGCGTCACGTCGGAGCTCATCGCCCGGCGCGTGGCCGTGCCGTGCCGCATCGTCGGCAGGGAGGCGCTGGCCGATACGGTCGCGGCGATGGATACGGACGTGGTGGTGAGCTTCGGGGCAGGCAATATCGACGCCTGCTGCGGGGCGCTGGCCGAAAAACTCGAAGCTAAAAGCTGACGCGCGATGAACCGCTACCTCCGATACGCATTGCTGGCCCTTTTGTGGGGCGCTGTGGCCGCATATATCCTCTATGCGGGCTCCACGGCGCAGCGTCTGCGTGCCGCGAGGACGGTCGGGAAGGTCGAGATTGAGGTCGTCGACAGCTCGTCGATGGGCTATCTGGTGTCGGGGCGCATGGTGCGCGGGTGGATCGCGCACAGCGGGATCAAGACGAAAGGCACGGCAGTTGATAAGGTGCCTTTGACGCAGATCGAGGAGATGATCGCCAGGAACGGGTTCGTGGAGCGGGTGGACGCCTATGTCACCTATGACGGGGTGCTGCACGTGGATATCAGCCAGCGAAGGCCGCTCGTGCGGCTGCTGGTGGACGGCGTGGATTCGTACGTCACGGCGGAGGGCTATGTGTTCGCCGCGCCGCGGGCATCGTCGCTTTACGTGCCGGTCGTGACGGGCAGCTACCGCCCGCCGTTTCCCGCGGGGTATGCCGGTTCCGTGCGGGCGCATATCGACACCGAGTCGGCGAAGGTGGACAAACGGATCGCGGAGCTGGAGCGGGAGAAGTACCCGCTTTACAGGCGCGAACTGCAGAACGACCGCAACCTGTCGGCGCTGCGCCGTATGCGGGTCAAGAAACAGTGGTGGCGGCTGGAAAGCTCGGCCGAGTTCGACAAACGGGTCGGCGAACTGCGCCGCCACAAGGTCGAAATGCGCCGCAAATACCGCTACGAGGCGCGTATGATTCAGGAGGGGATCGACCGTATCGCTCGGCAGCAGGAGGCCGAGCGGCTGAAACAAAAAAAGTTGGAGAAAAGCTACGAAGATTTCATGAAACTCCTTACCTTTGTAGAGTTCGTCGAAGAGGACGACTTCTGGAGGTCGGAAGTGGTGCAGATTGCGGCCCGGACGACCCCCAGCGGAGCGTTGGAGGTGGAACTGGTGCCGCGGAGCGGACGCCACACCATTCTTTTCGGGCGCATCGAGCAGGTGGAGCGTAAGTTCGACAAGTTGATGCGCTTCTACCGCAGCGGGTTGCAGAACATCGGCTGGGATGCGTACAGGACGATAGATATCAGATACAAGGATCAGGTGGTTTGCAAGAAATAAAAAGGAAATATACCGTGGAAAGAAAGAATTATACCGTTGCCGTCGACCTGGGCTCGTCGAACGTCGTGGTGGCTGTCGGCGAGAAGGTCGCCGAAGGCCGGATGGATGTGGCGTCGATCGTGTCGAAGCCCGTCGAGGGCGTCAATGCGGGCAAGATCGAGAATATCGAACTGGTGAGCCGCGCCATCCGCGAAGCCATGTCCGAAGCCGAAGAGCAGCTGGGTATCCGGATCACGGAGGCCTATGCCGGTATTTCGGGCGATTTCGTGCGCTGTGCGCGCCATACGGATCATGTCTTCGTCTACGATCCCCAGAACGGCGTCAACCAGAAGGATGTCGACGCGCTGTTCGACCGCATGCGGAACGTGCAGGCGCCCGACGACGAGACCATCATGGAGCGTGTGCCCCAGAACTATGTGGTCGACGACAACCAGGAGGTCAAGAACCCCGTGGGGTCGTTCGGCAAGAAACTCTCGTCGACGTTCAATTTCATCCTTTGCCTGCGCACGCCGATGCAGCGGCTCGACATGGCGCTCAAGCGGCTTGGCATAAAGATGCTGGGAGTGACGTCGAATGCCATCGCCACGGCCGAGGCCGTGCTGCTGCCCGACGAGAAGGAGGAGGGCGTAGCGGTGGTCGACATCGGCGGCGGCGTGACGGACGTGGCGGTTTATTACCGCAACGTGGTGCGTTATATCGCCACGATCCCGATGGGGGCCATGGCCATCAACCGCGACATCCGCACGATGAGCGTGCCCGAGAAACATGTGGAAAGCCTCAAACAGAAATACGGTTCGGCGGTGGCCGACCTGGCCCCGGAGGACAAACTGATCCGCGTCAACGGCCGCACGGCCCGCGAAGCGAAGGACATCCTGCTGCGCAACCTGGCGACGGTGATCGAAGCCCGTGCCACGGATATTGCGGAGTTCGTATTGCAGGAGATCCGGGATTCGGGGTATGTCGGCAAGCTGGCCTACGGCATTGTCCTGACGGGAGGTTCGGCCAAGCTGAAGGATGTGGACGAGTTGTTCCGCCGCGTGACGGGCATGGACGTGCGCATCGCATCGGCCGAGACCGGCGTTGCGGAGGAGTCGAAGGAGAAGGTCGCAGACCCGGCCTATGCCACGGCGGTCGGTATTTTGCTCAAGGGCGCCGAGCAGGGTGCCTGCGCGGTGATCGAGCGTCCGGCCTCGCCGGCGTCCCGGCCTGCGGAACCCCGCCCGGGATTCCAGCCCCAGCAGTCCCAGGCCGCACCCGAGTTCCGCCATACGCCGCGGTTCCAGCAGCCCGCACAGGGGCCGGCTTCCGCGGCGGCACAGCCTGCGCCCGATGAGGATGCCGCGGCAAGGGGGCAGGAGCGGGAAGATGAGCAGCTGAAGGCCCCCGTGATCGAACCCAAGCGCAAGCGCGACTGGGGGTCGATCTTCCAGAAGACCTTCGACAAGATCAACAAGAGCTTTACGGCCGCCGAGGACGAGGAGATCTGATGCTGAGGGCTGCAACCGGTTCTTTAGGCGGCCGGGCGTGAGGAGGATTTGCGGGTGTTAGCCCCGCGTGGGAATTAATCAGAAGAAAGGAGTAAAGAGATATGACAGACGAATTGATGTCGGAAATCAAAGCCCCGAAAACGGACGGGTCGATCATTATGGTGGTCGGTGTCGGCGGTGCCGGCGGGAATGCCGTGAACCATATGTGGAACCTGGGTATACGGGGCGTGACGTTCATGGTTTGCAATACCGACCAGCAGGCGTTGGACAAGAGCCCCGTGGAGCTGAAGATACGCCTCGGCGCCGAGGGCCTCGGTGCGGGGAACGACCCGGAGAACGGCCGCCGTGCCGCAGTCGAGTCGTTGCCCGAAATCCGCCAGCACCTCGAAGAGGCCGGGACTCGGATGCTGTTCATCACGGCCGGCATGGGCGGCGGTACGGGTACGGGCGCTTCGCCCGTCATCGCCAAGCTGGCCAAGGAGATGGGGCTGCTGACTGTGGCGATCGTCACCTCGCCGCTGGCCGTCGAGGGTAAGATCCGCTATGAACAGGCCTTCCGCGGGATCGAGGAACTGCGCCAGAATGTCGATTCGCTGCTGATTATCAACAACGAGAATATCCTCGAAATATACGGGCGCCTGTCGCTCAAGCAGGCGTTTGGCAAGGCCGACGACATTCTGTGTTCGGCGGCGAAGGGCATCGCCGAGATCATCACGGTCGAGAGCGACCTGGTGAACGTCGACTTCGCCGATGTGTCGAAGGTGATGCGCGACAGCGGCCGCGCGCATATGGCCGTGGCTACGGCCGAAGGCGACAACCGCGCCGAGACTGCTGCCGAGGCTTCGCTGCGTTCGCCGCTCCTGGATCACAACCTGATCTCGGGTGCGAAGAATATCCTGCTGAACATTTCGGTGTCGAACGCCGACTCGCTGATGTACGAGGAGGTGGTGCGCATCCTGGAGTATATCCAGGCGCATGCCAGCGTGCAGGACGACAACGGCGTGATACACAACGCCAATATCATCTGGGGTACGAGCGAGAAGCCCCAGCTGGGCAACGCCATCGAACTGGTGGTGGTGGCCACGGGGTTCTCGGGCGATGCGTCCGTCGACGTGATGAAGCAGATCATCCCCCCGGCGCGTATCACGGAACCGGTGAAGGAGCCTGTGGCTCCCGTGCTGGAGCCGATCAAGCCCGTTGCGCCGCCGCAGCGGCCGCCCGAGCAGGTGATGCTCGGCGCCAAGTCGACCCGCTACAACAACATTGAACTGCTGCTGGCCAAACCGGCCTACCAGTCGCGCAACTCGAAGTTCATCGTGCAGATGCCCGGCGGACGCAAGGAGGTGCTGCGCGAGGAGTCCGAAAACAGCCAGCAGGCTGCCGATTCGCAGGGCGGATCGCTTTTTGACTAACTAAATCCGCGCAAGTTTGGAGAGTACCGCTTCATGGATCGCATTCAACGGGTTTTCGGGCCATATCGCCGTGCTGTGCGCGGTGACGTTGGGACTGCTGTGCGTTTCAGCGCTCGTATCGGGGGCTGAAACTTCGTTTTTCTCCCTGTCGCATAAGGATATCCGCCGCCTGCAGACGCGCACGACCGCTTCGGCGGAGGCGGTGTTGCACTTGCTGACGAATGTCGACCTGCTGCTGGCGACGATTCTGGTGGTCAACAACCTGGTGAATATCTGCATCGTCATCCTCGTGTCGGGTATCATCGACTCGGTTTTTACGTTCCTGCGTTTCGAGTTCCTGTTCAAGACCGTACTGGTGACTTTCCTGCTGCTGCTGTTCGGCGAGATACTGCCCAAAGTATTGGCGCAGACCATGCCGGTGCGTTTCGCGCAGTTCGCGGCACGGCCGCTCAGGGTGTTGCGGTGGATTTTCTATCCGCTCTCCTACATCCTGGTGCGCACGAGCAGCCGCATCAGCGAAAAGGCGGCGCACAAGAGCGAGATTTCGCTCGACGAACTGGCCGACGCCGTGGATATGACCCAGAGTTCGAGCCCCGAGGAGCATGTGATGCTGTCGGGGATCGTCAACTTCGTGAATACCGAGGTGCAGGAGATCATGAAACCCCGCGTGGACATTACGGCGCTCTCGGTGACGGACGATTACGAGACCGTCAAGCAGACGATCATCCGGTCGGGGTTTTCGCGTATCCCGGTATACGAAGAGGATATCGACAATATCCGCGGGACGCTCTATGTCAAGGATCTGCTCCCCTACATCAACCATGGCAACGAATTCGGCTGGCAGCAGCTGGTGCGCAAGCCCTATTTCGTGCCCGAGCATAAGAAGATCAACGACCTGCTGGGCGACTTCCAGTCGAACAAGGTGCACATGGCGATCGTCGTCGACGAGTACGGTTCGACGCTGGGGCTGGTGTCGCTGGAAGATATTATCGAGGAGATCGTGGGCGAGATTTCGGACGAAAGCGATGCCGACGAGAGTTTCTTCACGCGTCTCGACGAGAAGAGTTACCTCTTCGACGGCAAGAGCCACCTGGGCGATTTCGAACGGGTGCTGGGAATCGACGAGGAGACCTTTGCCGACGTAAAGGGCGATGCCGAGACCCTCGCCGGGCTGATGCTCGAACTCAAACGCGACTTCCCCCGCAAGGGCGATGTCTTTACGTCGCACGACATCCGTTTTACGGTGCAGGAGATGGACGGGCACCGTGTCGATAAAATCCGTGTGGACTTGCAGTGAACGATGGGAAAGGCACTCTTCATAGAGCCGCCGATGGACGAGGCCGGAGTAGCCGGGTGGGTGACATCCGACGAATTGGCCGAGGCCGGGCGTTTTGTGCGGGAGGGCCGGCGCCGGGAATACCTCACGTGGCGAGCCGTCGTCCGCCGGGAACTGGGGGCGGATGTGCGGATTGCCTATGATGCCGCCGGGGCCCCGGTCGTCGACAGGGACGGGGTATACGTCGGGGTTTCGCACTGCAGGGGGCGTGTGGCCGTCTGTCTGTCCGATGTCCCCTGCGCGGTCGACATCGAACCCGAGACGCGGGATTTCAGCCGTGCCGCGCCGCGTTACATGTCCCCCTCCGAGCTGGCGCTGTCCGGCGATCCGTTGCTGCCTGCCGCTGTCTGGTGCGCCAAGGAGGCGCTCTACAAATATGCCCGGCGCCCGGGGCTGGACTTGCTGCACGACCTGCGGGTGGAGGCGGTGGATTTTGCGGCTGGAACCGTTGTCGGGCGCATCGGCGGCGGGGAGGCGATCCGGCTCACGCTGCATCGTGCCGACGGGTTTATCGCGGTATATATTGTGTAGTTCCCGTGAGGATTACTGAAAGCCCCTCGGTTGTCGGGGGGCTTTTCCATGTCGCGATACCGGTCGTCGGGGCGGGGATTGTCGGTATGGGGCTCTTAGAAGGCTTCGGAGGCCGTGAAGAGGAAGGCCGAGGAACGTTTGCGATCCCACGGCAGGTTTTGGTTGCCGTAGACGCCCCAGCCGTAGTCGAGGCGAATGTTCATCCGGTTCTTGAACTCGAACCGGTACCCGCAGCCGAAGCTGTAAAGGGTGTTGTCCCAGCGGAATTTGTCGGTGCCCCAGACCTGTCCGCCGCCGATCCAGGCCACGATGCCGTGGCGGCGGTAGATTTTCTGGCGCAGCTCGATCTGCGTCTCGACAAGTCTTTTGTCGCGGTAGCGCCCTTCGTAGTAGCCGCGCATGCGTTCCATGCCGCCCATCTTGGCGTACATGTGCCACGACGGGGTGCCGGCCGTGAAGTCGGCGTAGAGGTCGTAGGCGAAGATGGCGCCTTTCCAGAGTTTTTGGTAGAAGTCGAAGGTCAGGGTGAAGCGTCCGAAGCTGCGGCGCGTATTGCCCAGCCATTCGGGATACCACTTGGCTTCGGCCTTGATGAAGATGCCCTTCGAGGCGTTGAACGTCACGTCGCGCGTGTCGTATTGGGCGAAGAGGCCGAGGCTGGTGTTGAAGGCGTCGGGGGTGTCGCCCGATTCGGTAATGTAGTTCGAGAAGGGATCCTGCTTGGCCGGGTCGTAGCGTCCCTGCTGCCAGAGGGTGTAGAGTTCGCCCATCCTGCCGCCCGGAACCGGTTTACCGGCCTCTGCGTCGGCCTTGATGTCGTTCATATAGGCGACCATGCCCGTGTCTTTGTACTTCGCCCCGGTGTAGTCGATGCCCCCGCTGACGCCGATGTAAAAGCGTCCGGCGAGCGCCGTGCAGTAGGAGATGCGGAAGATGCCCATCGTGGTGGTGAGTTCCTGTGCATAGCCCTCTGCGCCGGCATTGTAGCCCACGCCGTAGAATGCACCCGGAAAGTAGACGAAGGCCCCGGCGTAGCTCAGGCGTTGTTTGTTGTGGTTGAAGATGTTGTCGCCCGAGAAGCGGAGCAAGACGAATTTTTCGGTCGTGAAGTTGCCGTAAACCGAGATGTTCGACGGGGCGGTCACGGAGTCCGTGCGGTCTATCCGGTAAAGCCCCGCTACGAGGAATCCGATTCCGAAGCCGACATCCGACGAGTAGTTCGGGCCGGGGGCGATGCTCCAGTCGATTTTCTTTTCGAACGTACGGTCGATGTTCGAACGGCTGTAATAGTCGATGATGCGGCGTATGAAGCCTTTGCGTTGGGCGGGCGATGTGAGGGCTGCGGTGTCGGCGGGTTGTTTGGGGGAGCGGGCTGCGGCGCTTCCGATCTGGGACAGGGCTTCCTCGGTCGAGGGAAAGGAATCCATGTCCTTGTCGGGTTGCTGCCCTACGGCGGTATATGCTATCAGCAGCATGCAGACCGTTAAAATGGTTCTGTATCCCTTTTTCATTGATTGTTCGGTGAAAGGCGATCCAAAGATAGGAATTATTTTCCGTATGCGCAAAACGGCGGGCGGATGCCGGGGATGGACGCGGCTTTCCGGGATAAATGTTTATCTTTGCTGTGGTAATCCTCCCGTGTGCGGCTTTGCAGGCGGGGAGTCGGGTGCCTCTTTTACTGAATTTGACGATGCAGATAACCAGACCTGTCCCGGCCGCCGATCCCGTGGAATATACCGATGGTAGGGCGTTGACCGAAGGCGAAGAGATTGCCGGAGGCATTTTCCGCGGCATTGTTTTCCCGCACCTCGACCGGGAACATGTCTGGGTGCAGTCGTGTCTTTTCGCAGGCTGCCTTTTCCCGGCGTGCACGTTGCACGGATCGCATTTCACGGATGTGACCTTCCGGAACTGCGACCTGTCGAACGCCGACCTGACGGGGTGCAGTTTCCAGCGGGTGGAGTTCCTGGATTGCAAGCTCATGGGGACGAACCTCTCCGAAGCGACGATGCAGCATGTGGCCTTCGAGCGCTGCAAGGCGGAGTTCGCCAATTTCGCGCTGGGGCGCTTGCGTTTCGTGGCGCACAGTCAGGGAGTCATGCGGGGAGCCGTGTTCGACGAGTGCCGCCTGGAGAAGGCCTCCTTTTCGCGCTGCGACCTGACGCAGGGTGAATTCCGCGGCACGCGCCTGCGCGGGCTTTCGTTCGCGGATTCCGACATCCGGGGAATACGTGTCGGCGAGGTCGATTCGTTTGAAATAAAGGGTTTGAAGATCAATGCATTGCAGGCGGTTGACCTGGTGCGGCTGCTGGGGGTAGAGGTGGAGGAATAAGGGTTTATTCAAAAAATTTACATATTTCTTAAAAAATCTTAA
>OLXH01000593.1_pt1 | contig 16187 bp, 14 predicted proteins | sample 1673391 | NCBI WGS metagenome assembly OLXH01 (sample SAMEA103958110, study PRJEB25191) | human gut metagenome | reverse complement strand
AGGTGCCCGCCTCGATCTGATCGGGGATAATGGCATACGTGCCGCCGTGGAGCTTGTCCACGCCGAAAATGCGGATGGTGTCGGTGCCGGCGCCCTTGATGTTCGCGCCCATGGAGTTTAAGAAGTTGGCAAGGTCGACGATATGCGGCTCCTTGGCAGCGTTTTCGATGACGGTGGTGCCGTCGGCGAGCGCCGCGGCCATCATAATGTTCATCGTCGCACCGACGGAGACCACGTCGAGGTAGACGTTCGCGCCCTTCATGCGGTCGCCGCTTGCCTTGGCGCAGATGAAGTCGCCCTCGCGCACCTCGGCGCCCATGGCGGCGAAGCCCTTGACATGCTGGTCGATGGGGCGCACGCCGCCGAAGTTGCAGCCGCCGGGCATCGAGACCTCGGCCTCGCCAAAGCGGCCGAGCAGCGCGCCGATGAGGTAGTAGGAGGCGCGGATCTTGTGCGCGAGCTCCTGCGAGACCTGCGTGGTGGCAATATGGCGGCAGTCGATCTCAACATCGCTGCGGTTGAGGAAACGGACATTCGCGCCGAGCTGCTCTAAAATTTTGAGCAGCGCGGTCACGTCGGAGATCTGGGGAATATTTTCGATGCGGCAGACGCCGTCGACCAGAAGGGCGGCGGGAATGATGGCGACCGCGGCGTTCTTCGCGCCGCTGATGTGCACTTCACCAAAGAGCGGATGACCGCCCTGCACGATGTATTTCGTCATAGTAACTCCTTAATAAGAGACGGTGAGACTTCTTTTCCTTATCGTAAAAACAGCAGGGGAAAACCGCCTGCTCATGGTATTCACATAATACATCAACAGTATACCAAAAAAAACAGAAAAAGCAATGCTGCGCAGTAAGAAATTAGAAATGCTGCAAGAAAAATTTCATTCTCGTGTGATCTCGCCGGTCTTGCAGTTCACATAATAACTGCTGACATCCGTGGAGATGCGCCACACGCCTTGCAGCCGCAGCGGCGAGGCAGACGACGTCTGGAGAAGATACCCTTCGTCCAGCGCTCGGACCTCGGTACACACGACGCCCGAAACGCTGCAATAGTCCAGAAAATGCACAAGCGCGTCGACCGCGTCGAGGCCGTCTGTGCGGCGGCCCTCGTCGAGCGCGGGCAGAAAGGTACCGGAAACGCCGGTGAGCGAGCTGTCAGAAAACGTGAGCGTCAGCGAGGCGTTAAAGATGAGCTGACCTTTTTCGCTGCGCATGCCCGTGACGCTGCCGCTGCCATCCGTGAGCTGGGAGGTGAGAAAAGTGTAGCCGAACGTTTTGAAAAGCTGTTTGCTAAAGCTCTCGGGATCGTCGACCGGTCGGGAGAGAAGCGCGTCGACCGTGCCGCCGGAGCGGATGGAACACGAGCCGTATTCGCCGGTGAAGCGGCTCACACCGCCGCCGGAATCGCTGCTCTCGGCAGTGCCGAGCAGGGCGGAGGCGAAAGCCTCTTCGCGTGCGGCGTCGCGCTCAAGCGAGAGGGAGAGGTGTGCTTCCTCATCGGGCAGCAGCGCGCGGTCAAAGGCGACGCCGTTTTTTTCAAAAAGCGTGCAGAGCTGCTCGACGCGGCGCTCGTTCGAGTCGCGCTCCTCGGCGCGGCGGCTGAGCAGCAGGAAGAGCAGAAACGCGTTGACGAGCAGCAAAATGACGATGACGATATTTTTGAGCCGCGAGGTTTTCATGTTCGGGCGTCCTTTCCGGAAAGATCAGTCGGCAAACCAGCCGACGCCGACGGTGTCCGCGCCGTGCTCGTCGTAGCAGACGTGCAGCTCGGCGCTCAAATATTTGCTGTCCGCGATGGCCGCGGCCTGCCGGATGGGCAGCAGCAGTGCGGGCGAATCGCTGAGCGTATAGCTGCGGCAGTGGAGGGAAAATTCCGTGATGGTCTGGTCTTCGATCGTGACCGTGGCGGCGTGGCTGCCGTCGGAAAAGCGCAGCGGCGTACCGCCGACCGCATAGTCAAAGCTCACGGTGAAGCGCTTGTTGCTGCTGTCGATCTCGCTGAGATAGAGCTCGGCGTCGCCGCTTACGTCGCGAAGCAGCGTGAAGGCGAGGCGCTGCGCGCCCGCGACGGCTTCGAGCATCGTGGGCTTTCCGGTCGGGGCGGCGGAGACATAGTAGATCGAGCCCGCCTCGGCCTCGTCCGCGCCCTGATAGAAGACGCTGCCGTCGGGCTCAAGGCGCAGCGTGCCGTAGACCTCTTTGATAATGGTGCTGCCGGAGGAGTCGGTGTAGCCGCTTTCCGTGTGGGGGTTGAACTCCGCAAGGCGCAGAAATGTCGCCTGATCGGTGAGGGCATTGCTCGCCGAGAGCGTGTAGCGCTGCGGCGGTTCGCTGAAAATGAGCGTGTAGGGCGAGAGCTGAGAGAACTCGCCGGAGAGCGAGAACGCAAAATCTGTGCCGTTGCCATCGAGCGAGGCGAGCGCTTCGCGCAGTGTCGCGCTGCTTATCGCCGTCCGGCTGACAAAAAAGCCCTGATTGGCATCCTGTAAGTAGAGCGTTGCGCCGTTTTCCGCGGGGCAGAGCACAAGCCGCGTGACGCGCAGGAGCGAGGACTCCGGCGCGTCGTTGACGCCGAGAATGCGGCTGAGCACTTCGAGCGGCGTGGGGGCCTCCAGATCGAGGTAGATGCTGCTCGCGTGCAGTGCGGTGAGCAGTTTTTCACCGCTGCACGCTTCATAAGTGGTAGCAGAGCCAAGCGCCTCGCCGAAAAACGCGCCGGCGAGCTCAAAATCTGTGTCAAGCGTCGTGATGGCGCTGAGCCCGTAGCGGGCATATTCGTTCGTGAACACCACGCGCACGGGGAGCGCGAGCTCGGTCAGATCGGTGGTGACGGAGGTATCGGTCGAGGTGTCGCCCGCGAGCCAGTCCTGCGCGAGCTCGTAGGGCGTCTTGCCCGCAAGGTCGCCGACAAGCGGCGTCTGGATCAGAAGCAGCACGGCGGTAACGGTCAAAACGGCGATCGCGGCGTTTTGCAGATGGCTCATGAGCGTGACGTTCTTATTCATGGGAATCCTCCCCGCCGATGGGCTGGGTGATGGGCAGCTCTAAGCGGACGGTCGTGCCGGGGCCGGGGCGGTCAACGAGCGTGAGCGAGCCGTGGTGACGCTGGACGATCTCCGTCGCGATGGAAAGGCCGAGGCCTGTGCCGCCGGATTCGCGCGATCTTGCTTTGTCGACGCGGTAGAAGCGCTCGAAAATGCGGCTGCGGTCGGCCTCGGGAATGCCGATGCCGTCGTCCGCGACCTCCATCCAGACAGTTTCGCCCTCGCTGCCCGCGGTGACACGGATGTGGCCGCCGTCGGGCGTGTACTTGACGGCATTGCTGAGGACGTTGAGCATGACCTGCTCGATGCGGCCGCGATCGCCCATGATGAGCGGGAGATTTTCGGTATAGTCGTGCGTGAGCTCGTGCTTGTGGCGGCGGGCCTCAAGCTCCGTCGAGCGGAGCACGGAGTCGATGGCGGCGGAGAACGGGAAGCGCGCCATATTCATCTCGCTGCGGCCGGAGTCAAGGCGCGAGAGCGTCAGAAGGTCCTGCACGATGTGGGTCATGCGGTCTGTTTCGCTGATGACGACATCGAGGAAGTCGTTTTCCGTCTCGCGGCTCAAGTCGTCGCCCGCCTCGCGGATGGTCTCGGCATAGGAGCGGACATTCGTGAGCGGCGTGCGCAGCTCGTGGGAGACATTGGCGACAAATTCCTTGCGGCGCTCCTCGGTCTTGCGGTGCTCGGTCACATCGTGCAGCACGATGAGAACGCCGCCGCTCTCCTCATCGGAGAAGGGAGCGAAGTAGAGCTCCACGCTGCGCTCGCCGACAGTGAGCTCGCCCTCAACATAGTCGCTGCGCTGCATGGTGATGACATGGGAAAACGGGCAGATGGATTCAAACAGCTCGCTGTACACGCACTCGTCCGCCGTGCGGCCTAAGAGCTCGCACGCGGCGGGGTTGCAGTGGATGAGCTTGCCGCTGCCGTCGTAGGCGACGACGCCATCGCTCATGTGGAGAAACAGCGTGTCGAGCTTGTTGCGCTCGTTCTCCACGGCTTCGAGCGTGGAGTGGAGCACGGACGCCATGTCGTTGAATGTGGTGGTCAGAACGCCGATCTCGTCCGTCGATTCGACAGCAAGCGTTTCGTCGAAGTCGCCGGTCGCGATGCGCTCAGCGCCCTCGGTCAGTTTTTCAATGGGGTCGATCATGGTCTTGGCGAGCAGGAACGACAAAAGCACCGAGACGAGAAGACCGACGAGCAGTGCTTGCAGAATGATGAACAGCAGCTCAGAGTTCAGCGACGAGACCGTGGTGCGACTGTCGCGGATGTAGATGATGAAACTGTTGTCGCCGCCGGAGATCGGGATGGCAACATCCATATAGCTTGCGGCGAGGTCGCTGTGGTCGCCGACCTCGCCGTTGCGCGCGGTGAGGATATTTTCCGTCTGCTCAAGCAGCTGGCCGTCCTCGTTGCTCGAAGCAAGCACTTCGCCGCTGCGGCCGTCGAGAACATAGTAGTTGCGGTTGCGCGAGTCAATGCTCAGTGTGCCGGAGTAGGCCTCGAGCATCGTTTGCAGGCGCACGGCGCCGTCCTCCTGCGCTGCCTCTTCGCGCAGTGAGCTCACGAACGTGGCGTTGGACTCGCCGAACACTTCGCTCATCTGCTCGTAAAAATCGTCAATATAGAAGTTCGTGACGCTGGTCATCAAAAACGCGCCCACCACCGCCATCAGCGAGGTGACGAGCAGCAGCATGATCATCACGAGCTTCATATGCAGGCTGCGGAACATAGCAGGAGACTCCTTTCCCGGAAAAGTGCGCGCAACTTACGCCTGCGCGGAGAAATAATAGCCCACGCCGCGGCGCGTGAGGATGTAGGCCGGCGCGGCGGGGTTGTCCTCAATCTTTTCGCGCAGGCGGCGGATGTGGACATCCACCGTGCGGTAGTCGCCTGCGTAGGTGTAGCCCCAGACGAGGTCCATCAGATTTTCGCGCGAGTAAACGCGGCGCGGATTCTTGACAAGAAGCTCGATGAGGTCGTATTCCTTGGCCGTGAGCTCGACGATCTCGCCGTTTTTGACGGCGACGCGCTGCTCAGGGTCGAGCGTGATGCCGCCCGCGGTCAACAGGAGCGTTTCAGTCTGCTTTTGCTGCGGTGCGGCGTTCGCGCGGCGCAGCAGCGCGCGGATGCGCGCTTTGAGCTCTAAGATGTTGAACGGCTTTGTGATATAGTCGTCCGCGCCGGACTCAAGGCCGATGATCTTGTCGGCGTCCTCGCTGCGGGCGGTCAGCATGATGATGGGCACATTGGAAAATTCGCGGATGCGCATGCAGGCCGTCAGCCCGTCCACCTGCGGCATCATCAGATCGAGGATGATGAGGTCAAACCCGCCGCTTTTCGCCATGTCGATGGCGGTCGCGCCGTCGTAGGCGGTCTCGACCGTGTAGCCCTCGTTTTCCAGATTGAATTTCATGCCCTTGACGAGAAGCTGCTCGTCGTCAACCACCAGAATTTTCATTGCCATCCTCCTCCGTGAATGTGATCTCCGCGCGGAATCCCTCGAGCTTCGCCTCTCCGATGCCCTTGACGTTCAAAAGGTCCTCCGCCGCCGTAAAATCGCCGTGCTCTGCGCGGTAGTCGATGATCGCCTGCGCGAGCGACGGGCCGATGCCCGTCAGCGTTTCAAGCTCCTCTGCCGTCGCGGTATTGACGTTCACAAGCGTCACAACGCGCGTGGGCGCGGTGATCTCGTCGGTCTTGTCCTGCGTCGTCACGGTGTAATTCCCGTGCGAGGCACCCTCGTAGGCCGTTTTGTGCAGAAAAACGAGCGAAACGGCGAACAGCACCGTCAGCGCGGCGAGCACAAGGTAGACGCCGCTGACTTTGGTTTTCTTTTCTTGCTTTTCCACGGTTGCGCTCGCCTGCCTTTTTTGCTATACTGATGTCGAAGCGTGCCGAACGGCGCGCTCCTCTTCACTGTATTCTATATTTGATTGTATCATACAACGAGGTATATTTCCATGAAAAAACGCCGCTTGTTTTCACTTTTTTTATCTTTTGCGCTCCTGCTCCCGCTCTTTTCGCTCACGAGCGCTGACGCCTATGAGGACTTCACACTCGACGCGAAGGCCGGCCTTCTCATTGAGGCCGACACGGGCGAAATTCTCTATGAGAAAAACGCCCATCAGGAGAACTTCCCCGCGTCGCTCACAAAGGTGATGGTCGCGCTGCTGGTGTTTGAAGCCATCGATGAGGGCAAGATCGCGCTGACTGACTCCGTCACCGCGACGGAATCGGCGTTCGAGGGGCTGTCGAGCGACGGCAGCACGGCGAACATCGTCCCCGGCGAAACGATGACGGTCGAGCAGCTGCTCAACTGCATGCTCATCGTCTCGGCGAACGAGGCGTGCAACATTTTGGGCGAAACGCTCTACGGCTCGGTCGACGCCTTTGTCGCGCGCATGAACGAGCGCGCGGCGGAGCTTGGCTGCGAGCACACGCACTTTGCCAACGCCACGGGTCTTCACAACTCCCAGCACTACACGACCGCGTGGGACCTCTACCTCATCACGCGCGAGGCGCTGAAGCATGACAAATTCATGGAGATCTGCAACTCCAAGAGCTACACCGTGCCCGCCACGAACATGACCGACAAGCCGCGTGAGCTGCATTCGACGAACTTTCTCATCTCCAACTGGCGCGCCCGCGGCTATGTGTACCGCGACGCGCAGGGCATCAAGACCGGCTCGACGCCCGAGGCGGGCTACTGCCTCATTTCGTCCGCCCTGCGCGGCAGCCGCCACATGATCAGCGTGGTGCTGGGCGCAGAGCGCGTGACGCTCGAGGACGGTGTGACCATCCAGACGCGCAGCTTCTCCGAAACGTCGCGCATGTTCGACTGGGGCTTTGACAACTTTGTCCTCCGCGACATTCTCTCCTCCTCCGACCTTGTGCAGGAGGTGCCCGTCGCGCTTTCGAGCGAGGCGAGCTACGTTTCAACCCACGCAGCGGAGGATATCTCCTGCCTGCTGCCCGACAACGTCGAGCCCGACATGCTTGAGCGCACCGTGACGCTCACGAACGACACGGTCGACGCGCCCGTTTCCGCGGGCGACGTGCTCGGCAAGCTGACGCTCTCCTACAATGGTAAGGTCTACGCCGAGACGGACCTCTTAGCGCTGAACGATGTATCGGCCTCGTGGTTCCTGACGGCGCAGCGCAGGGTGTCTGACTTTTTCGCAAAGCCGCTCGTCCGCATTCTGTTGATCGTGGTCGTACTGCTGATCGTCGCGCTCGTCGTCTATGTGACGATGTTCTCCCGCCGCCGTCGCTACGGCCACCGCCGCCGCGGCGCGGCACACGGCGGCTACCGCGGCCGCAGAAGGAGATTCTAAGTACTTCAAAAAAGCGGTAAAGCCGCTTTTTTGAGAAAGGCCACACTCCGCTTTGTGCCTTGCCGCCGCTGGCGGCTGCGACACGCGCGGAGCGAGAGGTGTCGATCGCCACGCGCTGGTCGCGGCGATCGACGATCAAAATTCTTTGCGTCTGCGAACGCAAAAGCAAAAATGAAGGGACGCGAAAGCGTCCCTTTTTAGTTGAGTGTGATCACGTTGTTCCCCTGCGGGAACTCCACGAAGCGGATGGAGTAGATGTCGGCGGTGATGTAGGCGCTGCGGCCGGGGTGGAACAGCGTGATATAGTCGTTTCCGACCTCCTGTAGCGTACCGACCGCCACGACCGTGTTCTGCGAACCGACGAGGAAGCTCACGATGACTGCGCGGCCGATGTTGCGCGCGAGCATCCCCTTCCACGAATTGTAGGCCATCTTGTCGACGGTCTGCGACTCTTCGATCTTGTCGGGCGTGGGCTGGAACTGCCCGCTCGCGCCGCCCTGCGGCACGAGCGACATGCCCCCCGCCCCCGGCGATCCTCCAAGCATTTCCTCATAGCTCTGGCTCGCGTTGTTGTTACTGTTGTTATTACTGCTATTATTGCTGCTATTATTGCTGTTGCCGCTCTGCTGCGCGCTCGCCATGGCGGGCACGGCAACCATCTGCTCATAAAGGCACGGCATGCTTTTTCCCATCTGGATCATAAAAACGTCCTCTCCCTTTCCCGTTGCTGCTGATTTGCTTTTCTCAGGTGTCGTAATACGCGGCGGTGGGGTTATAAAAACAGTGGTCGCCGATACGCATGACGAACGTCCCCACATTTGAAGGAAAATTCGCGCGGCAGGACGGCGAAAACGGGTTAAAGAACCACAGCGCCGTTCCAAGGCCGTTCAATCGGTTGCCCGCGATGGCCCAGTCCGCGATCTCGTAATGGATATCGGTCGGGCGCATGTTGTAGATGTTCTGCGGGTTGTAGCTGCCGCGCTCGGTCTCGCTCGCGCAGACGAACTGCCCCGGCTGAAAGATGATATTGCGGATGCTGCCCTGCCCCACGCGCGCGTATTCGCCGCCCGTCGAGCGCACACGGTTCATCACGACGCTCGCCACGGCTTTCATCCCATTCTCGCCCTCGCCGCCCGCCTCGCACTCGATGAGGCGTGCGAGCAGCTCCCTGTCGGAATAGGCCATGTCGATCTCCTCCCCCATTTTTTCTTCCCCGACAGTCTATGCGACTCCCGTGCGCATGGAAACCGAGACGCGCAAAAAAAGCACCGAAAGCCGTTTTGCTTTCGGTGCTTTCGCTTTGTTCAGTTTTCCTCGTCCGGCGGCGGAAGCTCTTCCGCTTCCGGCGGCGTCGCGCCGTAGGCGCCCTTCATCTTGAGCTCCTGCCACTGCTCTTTCGTGATAAGCAGCTGGCGGGGCTTTGAGCCTTCGAACGGGCCCACGATGCCGCGCGTCTCCATCTCGTCGACGATGCGCGCCGCGCGCGAATAGCCGAGCTTCAAGCGGCGCTGGAGCATCGAGACGGACGCCTGACCCGTCTCCATGACCACGTCAATCGCGGCGGGGAGCAGCTCGTCCGCCTCGTCGGCGGCGTTCTGCTCGGGTGCGGCATTGCCGCCTCCCTTGCCGCTGCCCTTCTCCTTTTCGGCGACGGCGGCGTTGATCTTGTCGATGACGGATTCGTCGTAGTCCGTCTCGCCGTTTTCCTTGACGAAGTTGACCACGCGCTCGATCTCCTCGCTCGAGATGAAGCAGCCCTGCACGCGCTTGGGCTTGCCTTCGCCCAGCGGGGCATAGAGCATATCGCCGCGGCCCACGAGCTTTTCCGCGCCCGCGGTGTCGAGGATGATGCGCGATTCCATCGCGGAAGCGACCGCGAACGCGATGCGGCTCGGGATGTTGGCCTTCATCAGGCCCGTGATGACGTCCGCGGACGGACGCTGCGTCGCGATAACCAGGTGCATGCCCGCGGCGCGGCCCATCTGCGCCACGCGGCAGATCGACTCTTCGACCTCCTTCGCCGCGACGAGCATCAAGTCGGCCAGCTCGTCGATGACAACGACGACGCTCGGCAGCTTTTTGAGCGTTTCGTCCGTCTCCGCCACCTTATTGTAGGAGGCAAGGTCCTTGACGTTGTGCTCGGAGAACATCTTGTAGCGCTTCATCATCTCGTACACGGCCCATTGCAGCGCGCCCGCAGCCTTTTTCGGGTCGGTGACGACGGGGATGAGCAGGTGCGGGATGCCGTTGTAGGGCGCAAGCTCGACCATCTTCGGGTCGACCATGATAAAGCGCACCTCTTCGGGCGTCGACTTATAGAGCATCGAGACGATCAGCGAGTTCGTGCACACGGACTTACCGGAGCCCGTCGTACCGGCGATGAGCACGTGCGGAAGCTTCGAGATATTCCCGACGATGTTCTTGCCGCTGATGTCCTTGCCGACGGCGAAGGCCGTGGTGGAAGGATGGGTGGTGAACTCCGTGGATTCGAGCACCGTGCGGATGCTGACGGGCGAAACAAGCTTGTTCGGCACCTCGACACCCACGACGGAGATCTTGTCGGGGATAGGCGCGATGCGCACGCCGCTCGCGCCCAGCGCAAGGGCGATATCGTCCTGCAAATTTGTGATCTTCGAGAGCTTCACGCCCTGACTGAGCGTGAACTCATAGCGCGTGACCGACGGGCCGCGCACCACATCGCCCGGCTGGGCGTCCACGCCGAAGCTCGTGAGCGTCTGCGCCAAGCGGCGGGAGTTGTTGCGCAGCTCCGCGCCCGCCTCAGCGGCGTTCGTCACGCTGCCCTCTTTTAAGAGCGTGATGGGCGGATACTGATATGCAGGCGGCTGGGGCTGCGCGTCGCTGCCCTCGATCTCGCGCGTGACCTCCTCGCGCGCGGCATCGACCTCGGCGCGGCGGAGCTTGTCCTCCTGCTTGTCGGTCAGCACGGCGGGAACCGTCGTTGCTGCTGCGGCTGCGGCGACGGGTGCGCTCTGCACGCTCGGCGTGGGCGCGGCAAACGGCGTGTGCATCACAGGTGCGGGTGCCGGGACGACCGGCGCGGACGCGCTCGGCGCTGTATCAAACGGCGGCAGGTCGAAGTCGTCAGCCTCCACCGTCACAGGCTTAACGGGTGCGGACGGCGCGGCGGCAGGCGAAACGGGTGCAGCGCTCTTTGTCTCCGCGGCACTTCCGCCCGCTAACAGCTCGTCGGGGCTCTTGATATTATCGGACTTCTTGCGGAAGAAGCCGCCTGTGGGATTTTTCCTGATGACGCGCTCCTCGCCGTCGAGCGGAATATCGATGGCGGCGTCCGGCGTATGGACCGGCGCACTGCGGCGCGGTGCATGGGTGCGCTGCGGCGGAAGGTCCTCTTCCTCCACTGGCTCATAGGGCACGCGCTCGTGCGAGCGCACGGCCTCGATCACGGCGGCAGGCGTCAAGCGGAACGCCATCATCAAAAACGCGACGAACAGCACAACGAGCAGGATCATCGCCAGCACCTTTTTCACCAGCAGCACCAGCATGATCGCAAGCGATGCAGACACCGCGCCGCCGGACTCGAGCGCGTTGCCGCTCATCCACAGAAGCTTCAAGATGCCATCCATGTTGACATACTTCTCTTTGCAGAGGGCGATGTGCATAATCGCACCGAACACAACCGGCAGCAGCGCCGTGCCGACAAGGCAGGACGCGACGTTCCGCCCACGGTGGAAGAGCAGAATGTAGCTCCCCAGCAGCAGTGCGGGCGCGACGAGGTAATAGCCCCAGCCAAAGAGCGACCGGCACAGCTTCGCCGGCTGATCGAGCAGCCACGCGCCCGACTGGAAATAGCTAAAGCCCAGGCACAGCGCCAGCACCAGCAGGATTGCGCCCGCGACCTCGCGGCGGATGGGGCGCTTTTGATTCTTCTTCGCCGTGCGCTTGCCGGAAGACGAGGAGCGGGAGGAACCCGTCGTTTTCTTTTTCGTTGTGGTGGTTTTTTTCTTCTGTTGTGCCATGATTCACCTCAGAATCAAAAATTAGTGCAGGATCGTGAGCACCAGCGTCAGCACGCCGGCGGCCCAGCAGTAATAGGCAAACGCGCCGAAACGGCCCTTGTCGGCAACATAGCGCAGCAGGCGGATGCTCGCATAGCCCGACACCGCCGCGACGACGACACCGACGAGGTACACGGGCACGCTGGAGAAGTCGATGCCCGCGTCGATCGCGTCTTTGAGTGTCAGGATGTTCGCCCCCAACACCGCGGGGATGGAGAGCAGGAATGCAAAGCGCACGGCAAACTTGCGCTCAAAGCCCGTGAAGCAGCCCGCCGTGATCGTCATGCCGGAGCGGGAGATGCCCGGGCACAGCGCGATGGCCTGACCGATACCGACAAGCAGCGCGTCGAGCAGCGTGGCGGTCTTTTCCGTCTTGCGGCCATGGCGCACACGGTCGCTCACAAAGAGCAGGATGCCCGTGACGATCAGCGCGCCGCCGATAAAGTACATATTATCACTCAGTCCCGTGAAAAAATGGCGAAACGGCACCATAACGAAAAGCGGCAGCGTGCCCACGATGATGAGCAGGATGAGACGGCGCGCAGGCGGCACGGGGTTCGGCGTGCGATGATGGGCAAGGTCGCCGATGCCGGCGAAAAACTCCACGATCATATCGCGGATATCATCCCAGTAAGCGGCAAACACCGCCACGAGCGTGCCGAGGTGGAGCAGCACGTCGAAAAAGTCGGGCACGTTGCTCGCGCCCTGGATGCTTAGTAAATGCTCCGCGATGGCGAGATGGCCGGAGGACGAGATCGGTAAAAATTCCGCGATCCCCTGCACAAGGCCGAGAACAACGGCGGTCAAAACTGACATAAAAAACAACTCCTTTTGCGTTTTGTTCTGTAATGGCAATATTCTAACAGGATAATTATAGCACAGTTGTTCGCGGAATACCACCCCGAATTGCCGCATCTTCTTTTTCTTTCCTTTTTCGGTGCATCCCTTGCGAACGCAGGGCGAATGTGCTATGATTGGCGCGGACTATCAGAAAAGGAGAGATAGAAATGACTTATAACTACCGCACCAAGGGCGTTTGCTCCAAGGAAATGCACATTGAGCTGAACGACGACCACACCATCAAGAGCGTAGAGGTCATCGGCGGCTGCAACGGCAACCTTCAGGGCATTTCGCGCCTGGTCGAAGGCATGAAGGCCGAGGATGCCATCGCGCGCATGCGCGGCATCCGCTGCGGCTTCAAGAATACCTCCTGCCCCGATCAGCTCGCCATCGCGCTGGGCGAGGCGCTGGCGCAGGACAAGCAGTAAGTCGTCATTTTTTGCCCGCGCGGTGCATCGCACGGGCAAAAAATGCATAAAATCCTGCAAAATGCCGTTTCCCTCTCTGGACAAACGGCGCTAAACTGTGTATACTGTTAAAAAATAAGCATTCAACGCACTATCAACGCAAAACATTTTGCTTTTGCCTGTCTGACGGGGGAACTTCATGGACATTGATATGGATATCAAAGAGCTCGAAGCGTTCGTCTACGTGGTGGAAAACTGCAGCTTTTCCCGCGCCGCGGAGCTGCTGCACCTGACGCAGCCGACCATCAGCTCGCACGTCTCCGCACTGGAGAGAAAACTGAATATCAAGCTCATCGTCCGCACCACGAAGGAGACCTACCCCTCCGACGCGGGCAAGCTCCTCTACAAATACGCCAAGGAGATCTTACAAGTGCGCGAGAATGCGGCCATCGCGCTGCGCAACTTCTCGCAGGAGATGAAGGGTACGATCTCCATCGCGGCCTCCACGGTGCCCAGCCAGTATTATCTGCCGCACCTTTTACAGGACTTCCGCGCCCGCTATCCGGACATCACCTTCAATATCCAGATGGAGGACAGTCCCAAGGTCGTGGAGCTCGTCGCCACGCGCAGCGTAGAGATCGGCTTCTGCGGCACGATGGTGGCGAGCCACAAATGCGTCTATCAGGATTTTGCCAACGACCCGATGGTGCTCATCACGCCGAACACCGAAAAGTACCAGGCCTTTGCGGGCAAGCCCTTCCCCATCGAGCAGCTCAAGGAAGAGACGTTCATCAGCCGCGAAAAGGGCAGCGGCACGTATCAGGCGGGCAAGGAACTCTTAAATGAGCTCGGCGTCGACATCGCCCAGCTGCGCACCGCGGTCGAGATCCGCTCGACCGAGAGCGTCAAGCAGATGGTCAGCGAGGGTCTCGGCGTCGGTCTCATCGCGCAGAGCGCCGCGCAGGACTATGTTCAGTTCGGAAAGCTTCTCGCCTTCCCCTTCCCCGACTCGCGCTTCCGCCGCCAGCTCTATATCGTCAAGCACAAAAACAGCATTTTATCGCCCATTGCGCAGGTGTTTTACGACTATGCGCGCAAAACCAAGGACAAAGCATCCGCCAAATAAGGCGGATGCTTTTTTACAGGGATCGCACGCTTTTTTGTCCGATTTTTTCGCGAAATTGTCATTTACTTTTTTTCCTCTCTGGTATATGATAATGCAATAGGTCAACGGCTGCGCTGCACCGGTAAAGCAGCAGGCCTTACGGGAGGGAGAGCGATGGACTGCCGCGATTCCGCACTGTTTACAGGTGTGGACGAAGTATCGTGCGAAAATATGCTGCGCTGCTTCAGCGCTTACGAGCAGCGCTTCAGCGCAGGACAGACCATCCTCACCTGCGGAGAGCAGCAGGATATGATCGGCGTGCTGCTCTCGGGCAGCGCAGTGCTTCTGCGCCTGCACGCCGACGGCAACCACACCGTGCTTGAAAGCATGGACGAGGGCAGCGTCTTTGGCGAGGAGCTGGCGTTCACCGGCTTTCGCGACGGCAGCGCGCTCATCGAGTGCCGCGAGGACTGCCGCGTCATCTTCATGCGCTATGACCAGATCACAAAGCGCTGCGAAAACGCCTGCGCCTGCCACAGTCAGGTCGTAACGAACCTCTTCCAACTGCTCTCGAAAAAGTCCCTGCATCTGAGCCGCCGGATCGAGGTGCTCGCCTGCCGCTCCATCCGCGAAAAGCTGCTGTGCTTTTTCGAGCAGCTCGCCGACGAGCACGGCAGCCGGACGTTCCCCCTGCCGTTTTCCCTCAGCATGCTTGCCGACTACATCAGCGCCGACCGCAGCGCCATGATGCGCGAGATGCGCAAGATGCGCGAGGAGGACCTCATCAGCACCGAGGGCCGCAGCGTGACGCTGCTTTAGTTTTTTGCAAGTATTTTTCGTAAATGCAAGTTTTCCTGCATCGTCAGAATTTTGATATTCATTGACGCAAGAAAACTTTCATGATATAAACATAGCATCATTCCATATTCCCGGCGCTGCGTCCAGGAATCCCGCCTGCCGTTCTCCCCGGACGGCACGGCGCTGAATCTCAACAAAAAGGAGAATCATTCATGTATCGCATCGTGAAGAAAGAAGCGCTCAAGCCCACCGTGACCCTCTACGAGATCGAGGCGCCGATGGTGGCAAAGAAGGCCGAGCCCGGCCAGTTCATCATCCTGCGCGTCGATGAAAACGGTGAACGCATCCCCATCACCATCCACGACTTCGACCGTGAGAAGGGCACCGTCACCATCATCGTGCAGACGATCGGTGCCACCACCGAAAAGCTCAGACATAAAGCCGAGGGCGAGTACATTCAGGACTTTGTCGGCCCGCTGGGCCGCCCGACCGAGACCGAAGGCAAGAAGAAGGTCTGCGTCGTGGGCGGCGGCGTCGGCTGCGCCATCGCTTACCCCGTTTTGAAGAAGTTCCACGACTGCGGCGCGGAAGTCCACGCGGTCGTCGGCTTCAAGAATAAGGACCTCGTCATTCTTGAGGACAAGTTCCGCGCGGCGTCCAGCGTTTTGAAGCTGATGACGGACGACGGCTCTTACGGCGAGAAGGGTCTTGTCACCGATGCGCTCAAGGCGCTCATCGACGCGGGCAACCAGTATGACGAGATCTTCGCCATCGGCCCTGCCATCATGATGAAATTCGTGTCCAAGACCACCGAGCCCTACGGCATCCCCACCACCGTTTCCATGAGCCCGATCATGGTCGACGGCACCGGCATGTGCGGCGGCTGCCGCGTGACGGTCGGCGGCGAGGTGAAGTTCGCCTGTGTCGACGGCCCGGATTTTGACGGCCACAAGGTCGATTATGACGAGCTCATGAGCCGCAACAGCGTCTACCGCGAGAGAGAAGCAGAAGAGCGCAAGACCCATATCTGCCGCATCCAGAAGATGGGCGAAGAGCTCATCAAGTAAGGGGAGGGAATCATCATGGCTAATATGCAGGCTACCAAGACTCCGATGCCGGAGCAGGACCCCAACGTCCGCAACAAGAACTTCAAGGAAGTCACCCTGGGCTACACTGCCGAGATGGCGATCAACGAGGCACAGCGCTGCATGCAGTGCAAGAAGCCGAAGTGCGTCGAAGGCTGCCCGGTCAACATCCGGATTCCGGAATTTATCGCAAAGGTTGCCGAGGGCGATTTCGCCGCGGCTTATGAAGTCATTACCTCCACGAACGCGCTGCCCGCGCTGTCGGGTCGTGTCTGTCCGCAGGAGACGCAGTGCGAGTCCAAGTGCGTGCGCGGAGTAAAGGGCGAGCCGGTTGCCATCGGCAGACTCGAGCGCTTCGTCGCCGACTGGTATCGCGAGAATGTCAACGCCATGCCGCAGAAGGCGCAGTCCAACGGCATCAAGGTCGCCGTGGTCGGCTCCGGTCCTTCGGGTCTGACGTGCGCGTCCGAGCTTGCAAAGAAGGGCTACGAGGTCTCGATCTTTGAAGCGCTCCACACCGCAGGCG
>OLXH01000586.1_pt1 | contig 16309 bp, 20 predicted proteins | sample 1673391 | NCBI WGS metagenome assembly OLXH01 (sample SAMEA103958110, study PRJEB25191) | human gut metagenome | reverse complement strand
ACTCGCTCCACAAGACGTATTCGCCAGACTCGCCAGACTCGCCATCCGAAACAATGTTCGCCGGCAGCGTGTCCACCGGCGGCAGCATCGAACCGGCCAGCGACGGCGGGTGGCTGCTCAAACTCTCCGCCACATCGAGGATGGCCGTATGGAAACGTCTGCAATCCCAAGGACCGACAGACACGGCCGCGAAATGGAACGGCGCGCACTGGATAGGCACGCCATCCGCGCGCCTCGCGGAGATGAACCGCAGGGCCTCGGCGCAGGGAGCGCCGGAAGCCCAACTGGACGGGCTCGCCCTGCCGTCAAGCGTCGCACCATACACGTCATCCGACCACCCATCGCAGCTCGACCTGCTGCACCGGCTCACCGTCGGGCCACGACTCCCTCAATGGCATGAAGTCTACGACGGCGCTGCATCAACCCTCCGGCCGCTGTTCCTCGCCGACCCGATTGCCGTGCACCTGTCAACCGATGGCCGACTCAACGTCCTCACCGACGGAGAGACACGATACGCGCTCTCGGCGGCCGACATCGAGGCATCGACGGATCTGAGCATCACCGAACCTTTGACACAGGTCGTCATCAACGCGAAACGCGTCAAATCGGACAACGGCAAGCTCTCTTTCGACGACGTGGAGATCACGATGGGAGACCAGGACCGTCTTCCACCACAATTGACCGCCATGCAGAAGAGCCTCACCGTCGATTCCGACATGCTCGCCGTGGACGACTCGGGCGGCGTATGGAACAGCGGCGGCACCTCGAACGTCAGCGGCGCGGACCGCGTCAACATCGCGCAATGGCTCGAATCGCACGACCTGCGCATGGTACCGGAGACAGTGACGTTCAACAGCACGCGAATCGACCCGGCACGACGGCCATGGCTGTACAAGGCAAGCCCATCCGGCCCGTTCATCATCGTCAAGGCCAAGGCGTCGGCCCTGACCGGTTCAGATGGCCGACCGTCCTTCACCGGCCCCATCACGACCATCGGCGGGGCGCTCTCATACCGGTGGCGCAACGGCAAACCGACACTCGCCCAGGAAGCGAAGCTGGCCGCGCTCCGGCCGTTGCTGACGGAACGGATCACATGGGCCGACCTGCCCACCCTCAGCTGGCAGCAGCTCGACCTGCACATCTGCGACCTCTCGATGATTCAGATCATCGACACTTCTTCGCCCACCGCCGAAAAGGAAGGAACACAATGACAGCAACAACACCAATCTACGGCCTCTCGTATCCGGAAGGCTCCGACCTTGTGTCATCCGCGCCGGACTCGTTCAAGGCCATGGCCGACACGGTAGAGCAGGCGCTTTACACGGTCGACCAGCGCTCCACCCCAGCCGGTGCGACACCTGTGATCGCTACCACGCTCGAATCGCTGAAGGCACAGACGGCCACGGTCGGCCAGACCGGCTTCGTCACCTCGGACGGCGACAACACCGGCCCGTACATCTGGGACGGGACCAGCTGGCATCACGCACACTGGTACACCGCCGATGACAAAGCCGAAACAACGCTCGTCAACAAATCAGGCTGGAAATGCGAATACATGATGAAACATGGATTCGTTTACGTCACGGTCAATCTTTCGGACAGTGGCACCAAAGGATGGAGCGAAAGCCAAATGCCCGGCACGCTCCCCGAGGAAGCACGACCGCCGCTCGAACTGTATTTCGCGCCGATGTGCTCCAACAACACCTCAATCGGTGTATTCATTGTCAAACCAACCGGGGTCATCGTCTACAGCCGTCGCGGCGGCGGGCAAATCTCCGACAATCGTTATGCAACCATGATGTGGCCGGCCGCATGACGGATCTCGTCATCGCCATCGTCGGCGCTATCGGCGCGGTAGTCGGCGCACTGGTCTCCACCCTCTCGGCCGCCGCGAAGAACAAGATGGAAGCCTACAGGCTCGCACAGAAGATGCAGGCCGACAACCAACGCCTCTGGCAATACAACCGGCAACTCATCGACCACATCTACCGTCGCGCCCCACCACCACCGCCGGAACCACCCGAAGACCTTTTCAACGACTAGGACGGAGCCAACATGAGCGACATCATCTGGAAAGGAAGCCCGAACCACTACGTGGGCCGCAACGGCTACGGCGTCACGCACATCACTTTGCACATCATGGTTGGATACCTCGCCGGCACAGATGCCACGTTCGCCAGCCAGTCGAGCCGTGCCTCGGCCCACTACGGCATCGGCGCGACCGGAGAGATCCACCAATACGTGTCGGAACTCGACGGCAGCTATTCCGACGCGAACTACGCATCGAACAATTCGACCATCAGCATCGAGCATGAGGGAGGAATGGCCGACGGTGCGGTCTGCACCCAGGAGTGCATCGACGCAAGCGCGCGCCTCTGCGCCGACATCGCGCGCAGGTACGGGTGGACGAAACTGTGGCACGACGGCCTGAAAGGCAATGTGTGGCTGCACAGGGAGATTCAAGGCACCGACCACCTCTCATGCCCGGACCTCGCGCCCAACGGCCTGCCATACAAGCAGATCATCGACAAAGCAAATCAGATACTCGAAGGAGGCTCCATGTCAAACGCAGGAGACGAAGTATGGAACTGGGCCTACCGGCCCAACGGGAAGAACGCCACACCGGGCGGCAACATGTACAACCTGCTCAACTACGAACTGCCAAAACGCATCAGAGACAGCATCATGCAATACAGCTACAAGGGCTCGGCACCGGGCGGCAACATCTACAACACCATCTGCTTCGAGATCCCCGGAATGCTGAAACAGCTCACCAAAACCATCGAGACGCAGCAGCAGCAGATCAGCGAACTGTCCGAAAAAATCAGCAAGCTGGAAGGAACCACGAAATGACCGACACGACGGAAAACCGACTACCAGCGACCAGCACAACGGAAGTAACCGTGATGCCGGTCTCCGCGCAGATACAGGCCGCCACCGATGACGACGCCGAGACCACGACGCCGAGAATCGACAGCGGCACAATATCCAGATTCCTCGTGCTGCTCCTTGCGCTTGTCAACCAGGGACTGACCATGTTCGGCCATCCGGTGCTCAACATCGATGACACGACCATCACGCAGCTCGTAAGCCTCGCATGGACAGCCGGCAGCGCCATCTGGTGCTACTGGAAGGACAACGACGTGACCACGAAGGCCCGCGTCAAGAAAGCACGGCTCTCGGCACGTCACGCGGCCTAAATAAGACGGACGGCCGCCGTTGCCTCTCTCAGACGGCCGTCCGGCATGGCCACGTAATGCTCCGTGGTCTCAACCGACTCATGGCCTAGAAGTTCCGCGACCACGAACAGGTCGTGTGTGGCGGCGTATGCCGTGGTGGCGAACCGGTGGCGCAACGTGTGCGCGGCGTACCCGTCCGGCAGCAGGCGGCTGATATGGTCTCCGATATAGGATTCCTCGACATGGCCGCCGAACCGGCCAGGGAACAGGTAGCCACGCGCGTCCATGATGATGCCGGCCAAATCATCCGGCAACGGCACTATGCGCTGCTTGTCGCCTTTGCCGCGCACGATCAATGACCGGCCGGCGCTATCGGCCACCACGTCATCGCTGTGGACCCGCGCAATCTCGCCACGCCGCAGTCCGCACTCCGCGCCCAACCGGATCATGAGTCTTTCCGACGACGTGGCCATCTCCATCGCCACAGCGATATAACGGTCCGGGCATGGTCTGGGATGCGCGTGCGGCTTCTTCACCCTTGGCACGTCCAGACTCGGATCATCCGACCGTCTGCCGCTTTTATGCAGCCATCGGAAAAACGACGATATGGTGTTCCGGTACGCCTTGCGGGTCTCCGGTTTCCATTGTTGTCGCGCAAAGACCTGCACAATCTGCTCCGTGGTCACGTCTTCGGGACCTGATGGCATGAGCAGCGCCGCGAGATGCACCATCTTGTATCGACGGCTTTTGATTGTCTGTGCTGATAGGCCGGCCGCCCTAAGGGTGTCAGTCCACCCTTCGATGCTTCTGCGCCATGGGACCGGTGCGCTGATCTTGTTTCTCATGATCCATCATGAGCATCCTGATCTTCACGCGGCTAAACTGAGCTTGGATAAGCTCAGAAGCCCCATGGATTTGAACCTTGGACCTCTGGTATCCCCAGAGGTCCAAGGTTCAAATCCATGCCCCGCTACCAATTGAAACCGGAAACCTTTTGGTTTCCGGTTTTTTTGTTTTTCTAGGACGTTTCGCTCCTTTTATATAAAGTCCCCATACATATCGAACGCAACCGACGCGCACAACGTATGGTCATGCCGCCGCAGCCTTCATAATCGAACATAATCGCAAATCATGTATTAAAACGCTTTACCAAAAGTATTTGAAGAAAGTACTTGTAGCCGCATCGCCGTAATCGTTACGAAAAAGGGAAATCACAAAAAGAACACAACTACCTCATATAATCGGCTATATGAATGAAGCAACATCATCAAGCGCGACACCGCGCACAAAGGCAACAGCAAAGACAACAGCCAAGGCAGCGGCCATCAGCGACAAATTCCATGGCCGCTCAAATTTCACGTTGCGTGATGTGTCGCGCATAGCCGACTTCTTCGACGTTTCCACTGATCTCGTGCTTGGCCGCGAGCCGCTAGAGGTGAAATGATGATGATCCATGATGCTGCCGGCTCCATTGTCGTGGTCTCGGCCGAAGCCGTGAAGATGGCTGGCGAGGGTTGCATTGTCCTTAATGCGCGCGCCGTGTACATCCATAATCAGGCGTTGACGCCAGAGCAGGCCGCGATCGTCAAGCGTGGTGTCATGGCCACGCTCGACGATCCAGCGGCGTTAGAAGATCTGCATGGGAAGCACGACGTCACCGGCATCGATCTGCCACCACGGAACGGCCTTGGGGTTGATGGTGATGGCGTGGATGCTCATGTCGGGAAACCTGACGGTCTGGATGAAGCTAGTGCCGGACTTCAGACGTTCGGAGAGTTCACTGACCGTGGAGGCCGTCGCACCAGTGATGGTAAGCGGCGTGGTCGTTCCCAGGTAAAGGGCGAAATCGAACGTGTTTTCGTCACTCATTACTCTTCCTTCCTCCGTTGCTTGAAAGGTTTGGTTTGTGCGATTACAAGCCTATCGCTGCGGAGGAAGGAGCCTAACCGTCCATCCATGAATCAAGGAGCAGTGAAATGAGCGTTTTCAATCCGGAATGCACCAGCAATTACTTCCAGGTGCTGGACATCGACCCGTCGGAATGCGCCGGCGGCAATCCCTACCGCTTCGCCTGCCGCATCAAGGTGGCCGGAAGCACGTTCGGGTTCGATGGCTTGGACATGGGCGACCTTCAGGCGATGAAGGGCGCGATCAACAAGGCGATGACGCACGCGAGGCGTGCCCGCCGTGAATGGGAAGGAGCCCAAGAATGAGCGTCACAGTCAAACGAGTGGACGGCAAACGACATTGCTTCTTCGAGCTGATCGTCGAGACGGAGGACGGCATGACGGTGCGCGTCCCGTTCAACGGCGTCGAGCTTGAGGACTTGGAAAGGCAGATAGCGCGATGCTTCGAGCAGTGAAACGTTTCATCCAGATCGTTCTTCTGATTCTGCTCAGCCCCTTCGTGTTGTTCATGCTGGGGCTGGTGCTCTCGATCGTCCTTCTGGATGATTTCCTCAACGACGACGACTGACGGCATCCGATAACTTCATAGCCCTTGACCCAGCCGAAGGTCGGTTGCTGGTGAGGCGTGATAAAGCACCCGGCCGCGCCTTGCCCAGCGCGTTACAAACACGCCCGGAATGCCGGGTGGTTACCACGGCCCCAGCGGGGAGCTATGCGGGTGTATACAGATCGCTTCACGGCGTCTTGTTCGGGCGCAACTGGGGACCATCGCCGGCATGCGTGCCGGGCTGTGCGGCGAGACCTTGCGCGCGGCTTCGGCCGCTGACCTATGCGACGGCGCGGCTCCGTTACGAAGCAACCTTGCATGGCGAACCCTAACCCGGAAAACACTTGAGCAATCTTGTGTTTCCCTGGCTGGGTTCCCCGCTCTAACGCCCCACCACCCGAAGGGCATATCATCCACAATTCTTATCCACTTATCCACAATTCTTATCCACTTACCCACAATATGAAACGAGGTTCGAGACATGGGTTATTCGGTTGATTACAAGCCAACACGCCGACGTGCCAAGAGGACGGTGCCGAAGAACAAGGCCCAGCGCACGAAGGACATCAAGAACGCCATTCGATGGAATATCAGGCAATTGGAGCATGACACTGTTGGAGCGGACGCCATTGCGCGTTCCCTTGCCATCAGTATGCTTCGACTGAACAAGATCGCGCCGACGGCCGATCCTAGCGGCGACCATGTGATGCAGCAGCTTATCAGCGACGGTATCTTGGGCAAGCCCGAGAGGCGCGGAAGTGTGCAGATGTTCGACCGTGCCGAGTTGTTGACATCGCTCAAGGCTTGGGTTGGTGTGCTGTGAACCCGCGCGCGAAGCTCACGGCCAAGCAGGCGGCCCTATATCTGGGCGTGAGTGAAAGCCTGTTGCGCAAGTGGCGCGGCGAACATTACGGCCCGGTGTTCTACCGGCCCACGGACGCTCCCAACTGCCCAGTGCTGTATGAGTTGTCGGACTTGGACATGTTCGTAGCGCAGCGCAAGCGCAAGGCGGCCCAGAGTGCCGCGTAGGCAAGTAGTCGCCCCGTCAATCCGTTCGGCCGAGATAGCGGCGTGGGGCAACGACTGTTGGTTGGAATTGCCCGGCTGTACGAAGGTTGGCACCGAAGACGATCACATAGTGCCCCACGCGCACGGCGGCAAGGACACCGTGCCGAACCTACGCCGAGCGTGCAAGCACTGCAACGCCTCGCGGCAAGACCGCGTGCTGTATGGCTATGGCTGCCGCTTGCACATGATCGTGTGTCCGCCCGGCTCATGCGACCGGGAGGCCGTGGACTACATAGCACAGCACGCGAAGCCAAGCGACCCGGTTGTGTCGTATGCTTCGCTGGCCGCCGCCATGCGCGTGGACGAAGCGGACATGGAGCAGCGGCGGGCCGTGGCTATGGCATGGTCTGCCGCCTACCGCCAGTTCGCCAAGAGCCGCGCGCCGTTGGACGTGTGGCTGGTGCGCACCATACCAGCCAGCCGCAAGCACCCGCAGATGCTGGCCGAGTGGATAGCGCTGGACTACGACATACAGGTGCTGGACCCCGGATATGCCGAGAGCATGGCACGTGCACGTAACGACATGCACCGGCAGCTGGTGCGCCAGTGGTACGCCCTCCACCTGTCACAAGAGACGATAGACGCGAGGCAAGCGGCCCGCCGACAGCGACTCGCGGCCCTTGGCTTGCGTTCCATGCCATCTTCGGTGCCTTCATCGCGCCCGGAATGGTGATTTTTTAAACTCGCGGCGCTGGAAAAGACCCCGCGCCCAGTTTTTTCTCCCCCCAACACGGGAGGAAAAACGGCACGAAAACGTTGGAACATCAAGGAAAAGAAAGGATACGGATAAATGAACCAAAACACGTTCGACATTTTCGACGATACCGCCGGCCGGCACGTCGGGCAACAGGAAAAGGCCACCCGTCGGCTGATCGAGAGCCTTACCGAGCGTTCGGGCGGCGACCTTGACCCGTTCGCCACCACGCTATGCGCCAGCCTGTTGTCCTTGGCCCAGAACATCGACACACAGCGCAACGCCGGCAAGGAGATCAGCCGCAACATGAACACGTACTTGGACAACGTGCAGCGCCTTCAGGACATGTACCCGCCGGAACCGAAGGTGGACGAAGACTTGGCCGCCTACTTGGCCGAGGCGAAGGCATGACCAGGGAGCCGCCGATTATGCGAGCCGGAACGCGCCGCGACCCATCGCGCCGCACAGACGGCAACGTGGTGGCGCGCACTGCCGAACTGTTGGGCAAACCGTTGTTGCCTTGGCAACGGTACGTCGCGGACGTGGCCGGCGAACTGGACGACGCCACAGGCACGTACCGGTATGACACCATCGTGCTTACCACGCCCCGCCAGTGCGGCAAAAGCACGTTGATAGACACCGAGGACACGCGCAACGCCCAGCTTGGACGCGATAGGAAGATCTATTACTTGGCCCAGACCGGCAAGGACGCCGAACAGCATTTCAAGGAATACGTGAAGCAACTGAGGGACAGCCGGCTGGCACCGCTGGCCCTGAAGCCACGACTGAGCAACGGCGGCATGGAACAGCGGTTCGCCAACGGCAGCTTCATACGCCCTTTGGCCGTCACGAAGGTGGCCGGCCACGGCGTGCAGATGGACAAATTCACCTTGGACGAGGCGTTTAGCCTGACCGAAGAGGCCGGCTATATGATCTTGGACGGCTTGGGGCCGACCATGAACACCCGCTTAAGGTTCACCGGCGTGCAACCACAGATGTGGATTACATCGACCGAAGGCACGGCCGCTTCGACGTTCTTCAACACTCTGTTGGACGGCTTGCGCGCCGGCGACGTGCCCGAACGCACGGCGTGGTTCGACTTCGGCTTGCCCGACGACGAAGACCCCGAAGATCTCAAGGCCGTGGCACGCTGGCACCCGGCCGCCGGCCTGTTGTGGGACTTGCGCCAGTTGGCCGACTTCCGCCAGCAGTTCGGGGACAACAAGGCCGGTTGGGCGCGAGCCTTCGCCAACCGGCGTGACGTGGGCATAGCCGAGCGCATTATCTCGGCCGACCTGTGGAACGCCACCACATGCTGGCCGATAGCGCCCGGCGACTTGGCCGGCCGCTCCGTGGTGTTCGGTGCCGCCGTGGACGTTGACGCCACCCACACGGCGATTAGCGCCGGAATATTGGAACACGACGGCACCGTTAACGTGCAGTTGCTCAAGGTGCTGGACGGCACCGGCGCGGCACCCAATGAGATAACCAGGCTGTGCGCCACCTACGACGCGCCCCTGTGCATGGACTCGCGCGGCCCGAACGGCGACTTGTGCGACCGGCTGAAGGCGTTGGCCGACATCAACGGCGACCCGGTTGTGCGTTTCGTGGACATGCAAGCCGGCGATTTTCTCAGCGTGGGCCAGTCGTTCGTGAGCGGCCTTGAGAACGGCACCGTGCGGCACGCGGCAGACACCGAGCTGGACGCCAGCGCGGCGAACAGCGCGCGCGCATGGAGCGGCGACGCTTGGCGCATATCACGGCGCGGCAGCACCGGCAAGACATCGCCGCTCGAAAGCGCCATGCTTGCCGCGTGGGGCGTATCCCACCGGCCCGAACCCGAAGGGCCGTTGCAAATATTCTGACCATGTACGGCTGTGGCGGACTGTGGCGGGCAATGGCGCGCGCCACTCGCCACGGCCATGCGTGAGCGCGCATGATGTGTCGCATGAACGACTTCGGTTTTTTTCAGCGGCTACGCTTCGCCGGCAAGATCATCACGCGCGGCGTGGCCGCCGTGGACGACATGCCGGCCGAGATAATGCCGCCCAGCCGCACGGCCGCGTATGACCCGCTGCAACTGTCCACCGTGTTCCGTGGCGTTCAGGTGCTCCAGACCGCAATCGCCGGCTTGCCGTTGCACGAAATGCGCGGCGGCGTGAAACTCAACACGCTTACGTCCATCATCGACCGCCCGGACGCCAACCGAAGCCGCCGCGACTTCATAAGCGACATCGTGGCGTCGCTGTGCTTGGACGGCAACGCGTTCGTTCGCAAACTGCGCTATGACGGCGAAGTGGTGTCGTGCCAAGTCTTGCCGCCGTCTCTGGTGACCGTGCGCGACGATGGCCGCGACCCCGCCGCGCCGGTGCTTCGCTATTCGTATCTTGGCCGCGAGTACACGCCGGATGAAATCACACACCTGAAGTTCCTGAACGTTCCCGGCCGGTTGCGTGGCCTTGGCCCCATTTCGGCGGCGCGCGAAGAGGTGGAGGGCGCGAAGATGGCCCGCGACTACAAGGCCCGGTTCTACACCGATAGCAGCAACGTTAAGGGCTATCTGAAGAGCGACCAGAAGATCACGCCCGACAGCGCGAAACAGGCGAAGGACGATTGGGGCAAGGCCGGCAAGGCCGGAGACATCAAGGTGGTTGGCAGCAACCTAACCTATGTGCCCTTGGACATGAAGCCGGCCGACCTTCAGTTTTTGGAAACACAGAAGTTCGACACCACCCAGATCGCCCGCCTGTTGGGCATCCCGGCCAGCATCATGCTTGCCGCCGTGGACGGCAGCAACCTCACCTATTCCAACATCGAGCAATCGTGGATTGAGTTTGCGGACTACACGCTGGCCGCCTACACGGGCGAGATCGAGGAACTTCTAAGTTCTTTGCTACCGCGTGGCCGCGTTGTGCGCTTCGACTGGGATAGTTCGCGCCGCGCCGATATGGCCGACCGTTACAACGCCTACAAGACCGCCATCGGCTCCGGGTGGCTCACCGTGGACGACGTGCGCGACCGCGAGGGCTTGCCGCCGTTGACGCCCGAACAGGCGGCCCAGATTCAACAGATCGGAGGAACCACCAATGAGCAATGAGCACGACGAAAGGCTTATGGAGGCGCGCACGCTCAACGTCACCGGCCTACGCTTGCGTGACACCGGCGACACCGGCGACGGCATGACCTTGGAGGGCGTGGCCGTGCCCTTCAATCAGCGATATGCGCTGTTCAGTGATTACGCCGAGGTGATAGACCCCGATTGCGACTTCGGCACCCGCAAGACCGTGAAAGTGAGCCGCGAGCATGGCGACCTTATCGGCAAGCTGACCGACATGCGCCGCGAAGCGGACGGCTTGCACGTCGTGGCGAAGCTGGCCGACACCGAAAGCGGGCGCGAGGCCGCCGAACTGGTGCGTGAAGGCGTCTACGACGGCTTCAGCATCGGCTTCAGGCCGGTGGAAAACAGGGTTATCGACTCGGACGACGGCGTTACCGAAGTCCACCGTAGGGCAATCGACCTGTTCGAGGTGGCCGTTACCGGCATCCCCGCGTATCCGGCCGCCGAAATCACCGGCCAGCGTTCTCAGACCATCACAACCAACAACAACGACGAAGGAATGGAGGCACCCGTTATGGGCGACAACACCAACAACGAACAGCGCGATAACGCCATGAACGAACGCTTGGAGGCGTTCAGTGAGGAACTGCGCGGCATCAAGGCCACCGTGGCCGCCGGCATCCAGACCACCCCGCCGGCCGAGCTGGGCGGCGAGTTCCGCACCGCCGGCGACTATCTCAAGGCGCTGAGCGACGAACGCGACGCCGACCACGCGGCCGCCATCGACCTTATGCGCCAGACCCGCGACGCCATCGTTACCGGCGACACCGGCAACACCGTGGCATGGATTGCCGATGACTTGCGCCTGATCGAACAGCGCCGCAAGGTGACGAACATCCTCACCCGCGACACGCTGCCGGCCACCGGTATGAGCATGGAATACAACGTGGTCTCCGAGGACACCACGGCCGTGGACAAGCAGACCGCCGAGGGCGCGGCCCTGACCTTCGGCAAGGTGAAGTTCGGCACCAAGACCGCCGACATCAACACTTATGGCGGCTACACCACGCTTTCGCGCCAGACCATCGAGCGCAGCACCACCCCCATGCTCAACACGGCGCTGAAGGCCCTGAACAACGCCTACGCGAAGTCCACCGAAAACGCCGTGCGCACCTACCTGTACGACCTCATCAAGTCCCAGCGCGACGCGACCGACAACCCGAACAACATCACGGCTCCGGCCGCTTTGAACGACATGACGACAGACCAGTGGGCCGGCCTTATCCTTGACGCCGCCGAGGTGATGGACGATAGGAACGCGGCCATGACCCGTCTGGGCGTTTCCAAGGACGTGGCGCTGGCCCTTATCAAGCTCAAGGACTCGGGCAACCGGTTCATGGACATTTCCGGCAAGGGGTCGGATACCATCGGCGCTTTCGACATCACCGGCGTGGTGGGCGACCTCATGCGCGTGCCGGTGTACTTGCTGCCGAAGGCCCCGACCGGCACCGCCGCGTTCATCGACCCGACCGCCGTCACCGTGTGGGAGAGCGGCGGCCCCACCCAGCTTTCCAACACCGACCCCGTGAACATCGTGGACAACTATTCGGTGTACGGGTACATGGCCGTGGCCGCGACCTTCACCGACGGCCTGTTGCCTATCAAGTTCACTGCCGCCGGGATGTGACCATGAACGACGAACAGTTGTTGACCCAGCTTCGCGACGAAGTGGGCGTGCCAAGCGGTGACGATGAACGCTTGGCCGCGAAGCTGGCCGCCGCCAAGGCGTATGTGGCAAGCGCCGTGGGCACGGCGTCCATCAAGGACGAAATACTGGCCGATTGCATCGTGAGTTGTGCTGCGGATCTGTACAACAGCCGCGACGCCCGGCTGGGCGTCATGAGCGTGGGCGACGGCACGCTGGAACCGTTCAGGGTCAGCAGCGACCCGTTGCGCTCGGTGTGGCCGAAACTCAACGCGGCCGGCATCCTGACCGGGAGCGTGGTGATCGCATGAGCAGCCAAGTAACACGAGAGCGCGAAGCCCTTATGGACATGCTGACGGACGCCATGGGAGACCTCGCTTGCGTCGTCACCATCGACGCGCAGGACGCCCGCCCGTTGCCAGGCAGAATAGCGGTGCTGATAGACCCGCCGGAACTCACGTTCGAGGGCTGGCATATGCAGACCATCACTTGGACGGTGAACCTCATAGCCGGCACCATGGCCACGCAACCGGCCGCCTTGGACCTGTTGACCGACGGCGTGCAACGCTTGCACGACCGCCAGGTGAACTTGCGGGACGCGAAACCAAGCACGTTCAACCTGACCGGAGTGGGCAGCCTGGCCGCCTACACCATAACCCTCAACCCGTTGGATTAGAAAGGACACAATCATGACTGGAAAGATCCGCACGCTCGGCCCCGGCATCTTCAAAATCACCGACACGGAAAATGGACGCGATTTCAGTGCCGACTTGACGAAAGCGCAGCTGAATCCCTCGAACAGCAGCGACGACCCGACCACCTACCTCGACGGATCAGAGGAGACGAACACCACGACCACGTGGACGTTCGAGGGCACCGTCGGCGACGACTTCAGCGAGGACGGTCTGGCCGTCTGGCTCTTCGACCACAAGGGCGAGACGCTGCCGGCCCAGTTCGTCCCGAACACGAACGGCAAGATCCAGTGGACCTTCAACGTCACCATCGCGCCAATCGCCATCGGCGGCGACGTCAAATCGAAGAACACGAACGATCTGAGCTTCGCCGTCACGAACGTCGCCCACACGGCCTACTCGGGTAAGTGATGGCTGACAAGGCATTGATGGTCGTCGGCCAGAAACGCTTCGTGCAGACGATGCGCAAGGCCGGAGCGGACATGGACGACCTGAAGGAAGTGAACCGCGAGGCCGCGCAGATCGCATTGCCCGCCGTCCGCAACCTCGCCCCGCGAGGCAAGACCGGCCGGCTGGCCGGCAGCCTGCGTGTCGGGGCGACGAAACGCGCCGGCGTCATTCGCGCCGGCCGCAAGGCCGTGCCATACGCGGGCCCAATCAATTACGGATGGCCGAAACGGCACATCCGGCCACGGCTCTTCGTCAACAACGGTGTCGCCTCCACCGAGAGCCAATGGCAAAAGGTCTACAAGGACTTCATCGACAAGACACTGAAGCAAGTGAAAGGAAAATAATGGCAACCACACGAATCACCTACACCGACGGCAAGCATGAAATCGTCCCAATCACGATGCGCGCGACCTGCAAGGCCGAAGCGCACGCCATCGAGGCCGGATGGGGCACCATCACCGAATCGCCGGTTAGGACCGGCGCATACGCCACTTACGCCGCTCTCCGCATGGCCGGCCGCAACCTCCCGGACTTCGACCATTGGCTCGACACCGTGGCGTCCTTCGACCTTGCGACAGCGACGGAGGAGACGGAAGAGGGAAACCCTACGGCGGACTAGCCGCGTGGCCCCAAGACTCGCTCGGCCGTCTCTCGTTCCTCCTGGCAAGCCGTTTTGGCGGCACGCCATGGCAGTGGAGGAACGAGGCCGACGAATTGGATTGGGGCACCGGACTGGCCGAACTGCTCAAGGAAGCGGAAGAATCGCAGAAGGAGTGAACCATGGCGCACAGCGCGATCATGAGCGTGCGCATCACCGGCAACGCCGATGATGCCGTCAAGGCGTTCGAGAAGACCACCACGAAGGCGGCCGCTTTCGGCAGCGCCATCGGCGGATTGGCCGTCAAGGGCGTGACCGCGCTGTGGGACACGGTGAAGGGCTTCGCCGGCGACGTGGTGAACATGTCGGACAGCACCGACAAGTTCATGAACACCATGAGCTTCGCCGGCATCGACACGAAGGCCGTGCAGGCCGCCGCCAAGGAAACACGCAAATACGCGGACGACACCGTGTACGGGCTCGATGACATCCAGAACACCACCGCGCAGCTGGCCGCCAACGGCATCGGCAACTACATGGAACTGACCGAGGCGGCCGGCAACCTCAACGCGGTGGCCGGCGGCAACGCCGACACATTCAAAAGCGTCGCGATGATGCTCACGCAGACCGCAGGCGCGGGAAAGCTCACCACCGAGAACTGGAACCAGCTGGCAGACGCCATCCCGGGCGCGTCCGGCAAACTTCAGGAGGCCCTGCTGAAGAACGGCGCGTACACGGGCAACTTCCGAGACGCCATGGCCAAGGGCGAGATCACGGCCGACGAGTTCAACCAGGCGCTGCTGGACCTCGGCATGACCGACGTGGCGAAACAGGCCGCGACCTCCACCAGCACCATCGAGGGAGCCATGGGCAACCTCGAAGCCGCCGTGGTCGGCGGCCTGACCGACGCGTTCAACCTGTTCAAACCGGCGGTCACGGGCGGCATCAACGCGGCCTCCGCCGCCGTGACCAGCCTGGCCACCAACGGCGTGCAGGGATTGCAAACGTTTTTCGGCCAGGTCAAGGACACCGGCGCGTTCACCGCATTGCAGTCCGCCGCGCAGTCAGTCGGCGGCGGCCTGCAATCATTGTGGAACGGCATCATGGCGGTCGTGAACGCAATGACCGGAGGACAGCCGGCGGGAACCGCGTTCGGCAACGTGCTCAACACCGTCGCCACGGCCGCGCAGACGGTCGGCGGCTGGCTGAAGACCGCCGGCGACTGGATCAGTCAGAATCTCGACCTCGTGACCCCTCTCGTGGCCGCGATCGGCGGAGCCGTGGCAGCGGTGACCGCGGTGACCACGGCCATGCAGCTGGCCGCGACGGCGCAGGCGCTGCTCAACGCGGTCATGGCCGCGAACCCGATCATGCTGGTCATCACGCTCATCGCCGCGCTCGTGGCCGGACTCACCTACTTCTTCACCTGCACCAACACCGGCAAGGCCGTGTGGTCTAGCTTCACGAGTTTCCTGTCCAGCTGCGTGCAGGGCATCATAGGCTTCTTCTCCGGTCTCGGCTCCACCATCATCGGCATCTTCAACTCGGCAGCGAACGGCGCCAGGAACGCATGGAACGGCGTAGTCGGCTGGTTCCGCGGCCTGCCCGGCTCCATCGCCGGGTTCTTCGGCAACGCCGGCAGCATCCTGTACAACGCCGGCGCAAGCATCATCAGCGGTTTCCTCAACGGCCTCAAATCGATGTGGAGCAACGTGACCGGCTGGATCAGCGGCATCGGCGACTGGATCAAGGCCCACAAGGGCCCGATCAGCTACGACCGTCGCCTGCTCATCCCCGCCGGCCAGGCCATCATGACCGGCTTCGCACAGGGCCTCAACAACGGGTTCGACAACCACGTCGAAACCGCTATCAGCCGCGCTAACCGCAGACTGGCGGCCATGCCCCTCAACCTCTCCGCCCAGGGCAACACGGCCACGCCAGTGGTCAATACCTGGAACGTGGAGATCAACGGCGAGGTCATCGACAAGGACGGCACCGCCAAGGCCATCAGACGGCTCCTGGCCGACTACGATGCAAGGAGGTCATGAGATGCAGCAGTGCTTCATGTTCATCGACACAGGCAACGGCTGGACACCCGTCAACGACTCAGCCAAGGACATCGCGGCCCTCGACTCGTTCGTCATCGACTGGGGAAGCGACGGCATCGACGAACAGCCCGAACCTGCCGTGATGTCGTTCACCCTCCGCGACCGCACCGGACGGCTCGCAGGCCAGGCATTGACGTTGGCCGGAATGAAAGTGGTCGTCCAATTCTCCAACCAGCCTCGATGGATGGACCTGACGCCAGCGATGGGCGGCTGGCGCGATCTGCGCATCCCCATCGACTCGCTCCACAAGACGTATTCGCCAGACTCGCCAGACTCGCCAGACTCGCCATCCGAAACAATGTT
>OLXH01000565.1_pt1 | contig 16791 bp, 13 predicted proteins | sample 1673391 | NCBI WGS metagenome assembly OLXH01 (sample SAMEA103958110, study PRJEB25191) | human gut metagenome | reverse complement strand
GGGGGGTCCTATAAGGTTTGGCAGTATTTTTATGCTTTGCATAAAAATACTGCCCCCGGCTGAGATGGGACCGGAGGCAGACCCGCTGCTGCGGGAAGGGGGGGAACGCGGCGCACAGGGTGGAGAAGGATGGAAGGAAGTTGCCTGGATAGGGGCAATGGGATCTTGCGCCGCAGGGAAGAAAGCAAATGGGTCAGGATGCGTAGATCCTGCCGACGATCCGGGTCGCGAGCCCGGTCGGCAAAATGCGCATGAGAAACACGAACAGGGCATATTTGTGCCCCATCGCGCAGATGAGCTTCGCGCGTTTTTGCGTGGCGCGCCGGGCCACGAACTGGCCGGCGAATTCGGCGGTCATGCCGGTCTGCTCGTCGTGCTCCATCACGGCGACGGAGCGCGCGATGCGGCCGTGATAAACATCGTCGCCGTCGCAGCTCTTGCGCCGCGCGGTGGTGAAGCCGGTGGCAATGTCGCCCGGCATGATGACGCAGACCTCGATGCCGAAGGGGCGCACCTCACTCGCGAGCGCGAGTGAATACGTGCGCACGGCGGCCTTGGAGGCCGAGTAGTACGCCTGAAACGGAATGGCGATCGGCGCGGCAACGGAGCTCATGTTCACGATGCGGCCGCCGCCCTGCTGCCGCATGACGGGCAGGACTGCGCGGTTCATGTTCACCATGCCGAAAAAGTTCACATCGAACTGCCGCCGGGCCTCCTGCGTCGGCGTGAACTCGATCGCGCCCGAGATGCCGAAGCCCGCGTTGTTGATGAGAATGTCGATGCGCCCCTCGCGGCGCAGGACCTCCGCCACGGCGGCGTCCACCTGCGCCTCGTCCGTCACGTCCGCCTGCAGGTGCGTCACGCCCGGCTCCGCGTTTTCGGCGCGGCGGCTGAGCTCATACACGTTCAGACCGCGGCTGCGCAGGGCGCGCGCGGCGTGCAGGCCGATGCCCGAGCTGCCGCCGGTGATGACGGCTACACGCGCTTCGGTGGTGGATGACATGGAGATCGCCTTCGTTTTCTTCGAATTTTTTAAGTATCTGACAGCATACTAGCAGACCATACGAAAAATTGCAAGGGACAACTTGTGAACTTTTCTTGACCTCGGTCACAGTCCGTCCCCGTGCCCATTGACGCATGGCCGGATTTTGGGTATACTGTTCGGAGAAAATATAGACAGATCAGGCGGCGCGGGCCCATCCGGCGCCATGGGAGAATGTATGCATCTGAGTAAACAAATCGAATCCATGTATGACGACGCGGTGCGCATCCGCCAGGACCTGCACCGCATTCCCGAGATCGGCTTCCAGCTGCGCGACACGCAGGCCTATGTCCTGCGCGAGCTGCGGCAGTGCAGCCCCGACCGCATCGAGACGCTGGCCGTCTGCGGCGTGAAGGCTGTGTTTTTCGCCAAGGACGCCGAGACGACCATCGCCTTTCGTGCCGATATGGACGGCATCCACAATGACGAGGCCAACGACGTGCCCTACTGCTCGCAGCACCCCGGCAACATGCACGGCTGCGGCCACGACGGGCATATGACCATTCTTTTGTTGCTTGCGCGCTGGATCGCCAAAAATCGCGCCCATATTCATTGTAATATTGTTCTGCTGTTCCAGCCCGGCGAAGAGGGCTGGGCCGGCGCGCGGCGCATGATCGACGACGGCGCGCTCGAAAACCCGAAGGTGGACCGCATCTACGGCCTGCACCTGTGGCCGACCGTGCCGAAGGGCAAGATCGGCGTGCGCTGGGACTATCTCATGGCGCAGACGAGCGATTTTGAGATCACCGTCCACGGCAAGAGCGCCCACGCCTCCACGCCGCAGATGGGCATCGACGCCATCGTCGTCGCGGCGGAGCTGGTCACGATGGTGCAGACCGTCATCACGCGCGACGTCGACCCGCATCAGGACGCCCTGCTCACGCTCGGCAAGATCCAGGGCGGCACGTCGCACAACGTCATTGCCGAGGAGGTCACGATCAGCGGCACGCTGCGCGTGTTCAGCAACGAGCTCTACCGCACCCTCAGCCACAAGATCGCCGCGCTCATGCAGGGCCTCGAGACGGCCACCGGCGCCCAGATCGACATGGACCGCAAGGTCCGCTACCCCAGCGTGCGCAACCCGCGCGAGCTGGTGGAGCAGTTTTACACCGTGTTCGATTCCATGGACGACACGGTCCTGGTCGAGCCCGTCATGGCGGCGGAGGATTTCGCCGAATACCAGCAGGAGATTCCGGGCCTGTTTTTCTTCCTCGGCGTGCAGGAGCCGACCGGTACCGCCCCGCTGCACAGCAGTCATTTCAATTTCGACGAGCGCGTCCTGCTGACCGGCGTCGAAACGTTCAAACGGATACTGGAGTGTGAGTCAAAATGTACGAAGAAAAAATAATCCCCCCGAAAAAATCCATGCCGCAGGCCGTGGACGGCACGCTGCGCAAGTTCGCCCTGCGCGTGCCGGAGGTCATCTATCAGTGCAGCGGCATCATGGTCTTTGGCAAGCGCATCAAGTCGCTCGTGTTCTCGACCGACCTGTCCATCATCAAAAACGTGAACGCCGACGCCATCATCGCGGTCTACCCGTTCACGCCGCAGCCGATCATCACGCAGGCGCTGCTGCTCGCGGCCGATATCCCGGTGTTTGCCGGCGTCGGCGGCGGTCTCACGCAGGGGCAGCGCGTGGTCAATCTCGCCATGTTTGCCGAGATGCAGGGCGCGACCGGCGTCGTGCTCAATGCGCCGACAGCCAGCGCCGTCGTCTCGCACGTGGCCGAGACGATTGACATCCCCGTCGTGCTCACGGTCGCGCGCGCGGACACGGACTTTGACGAACGTATCAAAGCCGGGGCCGACATCTTCAACGTTTCCGCCGCGGCGGAGACGCCCACCGTCGTGCGCCGCATCCGCGAGCAGCACCCCGACGTGCCCATCATTGCGACCGGCGGCCCGACGGATGAGAGCATCCTCGAGACCATTCAGGCCGGCGCCAACGCCATCACGTGGACGCCGCCGTCCAACGGCGAGATCTTCCGCGACATCATGGCGGCCTACCGCGAGAATAAGCCGCACCCCTGACCCGGTGCATAGAAAAACCGACCCGAACAAGCGTTCGGGTCGGTTTTTTGCGCTCATCGCAGCGTCTGTGCGTCCTCGGGGAAAAACTGCAGCGCATCCTGCACGGTCCGAAATGCGCCCGAGTCTCCCCACGTGGCCGTCAGGCGCTTTTCCATCGCCGTCACGACGGGGTACTGGAGCCAGCTCTGCTGGTGCGTGTAATACTCCCCGCTGCTGAGAATATTGCCGTCGAGCGCCTCTGTGGTGGAGTAGGCGACATAGCCGCGCGCGTGCTCTGCGTGCCGCGGCATGGAAAAGGCGGCGAAGAGGTCGGTATTCGTCTGCTTGCCCCAGAGGACGGTGTTCGCGGTGAACGTCTGCGCGCCCAGCGAGGCGTAGGGCGCGGCGAATGTCTGCCCGCCGCGGTCATACAGCACGCGGCCGGTCACATCCCCGGCGGCGGACCACCCCTCCGGGATGCTGCGGTAGGCCGGGCGGATCTGGATCGCCTCCGTGCCGTAAAAGCCCGGGTCGGTCGTCCACAGGAAGTGATGGTACACCCGCCACGTCTCCTGTGCGCCGGGCAGCTGCACGGCCACGCCGGTCAGGCGCAGCTCCTTGACGTCATAGACCGTGTCCTGCACGTAATAGCGCTCATTTTCCTCATTGCAGGCTTCCCACAGCACGTTTCTGCCGTCGTTGACCGGATAATCCTCCACCTCGGCCACGACGCGCAGCGCGCCGTCACAGGCGGCGATGTCCTCCGGCGTGAGGTCGTTGAGCACAGCCTCCGGAAAGCCGAGATCCAGCAGCTGCTGCCGGACCGCCTCCGTCTGCGCCTGCTCGGATGTGTCCGCGGGCTGCCAGTCCATCCGGTAGCTGCTGCCGAAGAGATACCCCAGTGCGCCGCCGATGCCCAGCACCACGACAATCACGAGCACGAGGCACCGGTCTGTCACCCGCACCGGCTGCGGCGCGATGGCGTATCCGGCCTCGTCCAGCGCGCCGGACAGCCGGCAAAGACTGCGGAGGAGAAAACCGTAGCCGATGAGCATTGCGATCGGCACGACCCATCCGCTGTACTGAACGGCGGCGAGGACGCACACGAGCGCGTGCCACACGATCAGCGCGAGCGCGCCGCCGGTCTGCGCGGGCAGGCCCGCCTTTTTCTGCACCGCCAGCAGTCCCCGCCAGAAGCAGAAGTACAGGGCGAGGAGCAGCACCGCGTTTATGACGGTGAGCGCGGTCGTGACGGCGGGCGTGAACACGGCGCTTTGCAAAATCGTTGTATTCAGGACCAGCGTCGCAAAGAAGTACACCGCGCGGATCACAGTGACGGCAAAGCAGCCGCCGAGCCAGCGGTTTTCCCGCCGCAGCGTGCGAAAGCCCAACAGCAGCAGCACCGTGCCGACGGCGGGGAGGATGTAGTTCAGGCACAGGAAGTTCAGGGTGATCGCGCACAGCGCCATGCCGAAGAGGATGCGGTTCATGGCGCGCCGCCACGGCGTCACCTCGGCCACGATCTCCTCCGGCGGCGTGTCGGGGACGCTCCGGGCCAGCATGGCCTCAAAGTCCGCGTCCGTCATGGTCTCCCACGGGCGGTCACACATGGCCCTCACCTCCCAACATCCTGCGCAGCTGCTTTTTCAGGCGATAGAGCCTGCCCTCGACCGCCCGGACGGTCATGCCCAGTTCGGCCGCGATCTGCGCGGTGGACTGTAAGTAATAATACTTTCGGTAAAACAGCGCCCGGTCATTCTGCCCGAGCCGTGCGAGCGCATCGTGTAGCGCGGCGCTGCGCTCTGCCTGTAAAATTGCTTCCTCGGGGGAGGCGCCCGGCGCCGGTGTGCCCTCCGGGATGGCCTGCGTGCCGGGGCGGTGCTGCGCGCTGCGCTGATAGTTTCGCGCCGTGTTTCGGGTGATCGCCGTCAGCCACGCATTCCAGCTCCCACGCGCCGGGTCAAACTGCGCGACCCGGCTCCAGACGCGCATGGACACTTCCGACAGACACTCCTCCCGGTCCTGCGGGTCCGGCAGGATCGGCGCAATGATGTAGCGCATCAGCGGCCCGTAGTGCAGCAGCAGGGCCTCCATGCCGCGCTCATCCTGTTGCAGCAGCTGCGCGATCATCTCCTGCTCCTGCACGTCCTCGCCTCCTCCCGGCTGTGTTTCTATTCCATTATACACGCCACGACCGAAAAACCCACGCATATTTTTCCGCTTCTGTGTGGGAAGAAAAAACAGTGCCCGGCAATCACAGCCGGGCACTGTCCGTCTATTTTTTTATCAGCCTTCTCACACGGGCTTGTTCGAGGTCTTGAGCACGACGTCGTGCGCGCCGCCCTCGACGATGCTCACCGAGGACACGAGCGTCAGCCGCGCCTTCTCCTGCAGCTCGCGGATGGTCAGCGCGCCGCAGTTGCACATGGTCGAGCGGACCTTCGCCAGCGTCTGCTGGACGTTGTCGGAGAGCTTGCCGGCGTAGGGCACGTAGGAATCCACGCCCTCCTCGAAGGACAGCTTCTTGCTGCCGCCGAGATCGTAGCGCTGCCAGTTGCGCGCGCGGTTGGAGCCCTCGCCCCAGTACTCCTTCATGAGCGTGCCGTTGACGTTGACCTTGTTCGACGGGCTCTCGTCGAAGCGGGCGAAGTAGCGGCCGAGCATCACGAAGTCCGCGCCCATGGCCAGCGCGAGCGTGATGTGGTGGTCGTGTACGATGCCGCCGTCGGAGCAGACGGGCACGTAGATGCCGGTCTCGCGGAAGTACTCATCGCGCGCGCGGCAGACTTCGATGACGGCGGTCGCCTGGCCGCGGCCGATGCCCTTGGTCTCGCGCGTGATGCAGATGGAGCCGCCGCCGATGCCGACCTTCACGAAGTCCGCACCGCAGTCGGCCAGGAAGCGGAAGCCGTCCGCGTCCACGACGTTGCCGGCGCCGACCTTGACGCTGTCGCCGTAGCGCTCGCGGATCCACTCGAGCGTGCGCTTCTGCCACTCGGAGTAGCCCTCGGACGAGTCGATGACGAGCACGTCCACACCGGCCTCGACCAGCGCGGGCACGCGCTCGGCGTAGTCGCGGGTGTTGATGCCGGCTCCGACGAGGTAGCGCTTCTGGCTGTCAAGCAGTTCGTTCGGCTTCTGCTTGTGGAGGTCATAGTCCTTGCGGAACACGAACGCGCACAGGCGGCCCTCGTCATTGACGATGGGCAGGGAGTTGAGCTTGTGCTCCCAGATGATGTTGTTGGCTTCCTTCAGGGATGTGCCGTCGGGCGCGGTGATCATTTTCTCGCGCGGCGTCATGAATTCGCGCACCGGCGTCTCGGGCGCCATGCGGCTCACGCGGTAGTCGCGGCTCGTGACGATGCCGACCAGGCGGCCGTCGGCCGTGCCGTCCTCGGTGACGGCGACGGTGGAGTGGCCGGTCTGCTCCCGCAGGGCCAGAATGTCCGCCAATGTCGCGTCGGGGCTGATGTTCGAATCGCTCTGGACAAAGCCCGCCTTATAGCTCTTGACGCGGGCGACCATCGCAGCCTCGTCCTCGATCGACTGCGAGCCGTACAGGAACGACACGCCGCCCTCCTGCGCCAGCGCGACGGCCAGCCGGTCGCCGGACACGGACTGCATCACGGCCGAGACCATCGGCACGTTCAGCGACAGGGCCGGTTCCTCGCCCGCGCGAAAGCGCGTCAGCGGCGTGCGCAGGGAGACATTGTCCGGAATGCATTCGCTCGACGAGTAGCCGGGCACCAGCAGATACTCATTGAACGTGTGCGACTGGCCGGAAAAGAAGTAAGCCATGGGAAAGACCTCCTTATAACGATTTGCAGTGTGGAAACCGGAGCGGATACGCACCCCGGTGATGATTTTTGCTATTGTACCGCGAACGGGCGCGCTTGTCCACCCCGAAGTGCGGAAAAAAATCGGGTGCGTGACCGCTTGTTTTTGGGCATATGATAGAAAGAATAAAAACTGCGCACCGCTGTCTGAGCGGTGCGCAGGGAATCACAGTTTGCGGATCTTGTCCTTCTCCTCGATGAGGGGCAGGTACTCCATGTACGGCGTGTCGTTGGCGCAGGTGAACTTTGCCTCGGAGCTGAACGCCTCGACCTCCTTGTGCGCCTGCTCGATCGGGCGCATCGTGCCCGCGCCGGCGATGCAGCCGCCCGGGCAGGCCATGCCCTCGAGCAGGTAGCCGTCGTACTTGCCGACCTTGGCCATCATCAGCAGCTTGCGGCAGTCGGCCAGACCGGTCGCCGCGGCGACCTTGACCTCCCGGTCGGGGTCCATGTCGTGGATGGCGTTGACGACCGCCTGCGCCACGCCGCCGGAATAGGCAAAGCAGCGCGCGTCGCGGCTGGAGTTGGCCGACAGTTCCTCCTCGTCCTCGGGCAGGAACGCCTTGTCCATGCCCTTGGCCGCGAAGATGCCGAGCGCCTCCTCGAACGTGAGCACGAAGTCCACGTCGCTGCGCACGCTCTGGCGCCGCGCCTCGAGCTTTTTCGAGTCGCACGGGCCGACGAACACGACCTTGCAGTCCGGGTGGTCGCGCTTGATCATGCGCGCGGTGAGCACCATGGGCGTGAAGGCAACCGAGATGTTCTTTTCAAACTGGGGGAAGAGCTTTTTGACCATGTCGCTCCACGACGGGCAGCAGGACGTGACCATGAATTTGTGCTTTTCGGGCACTTCCTCGAGAAAGTCCGCCGCCTCCTCGATCACGCACAGGTCCGCGCCGATAGCGACCTCATACACGTCGGCAAAGCCGAGACGCTGGAACGCCTTGCGCATCCGCTCGGGCACGCCCTCGGGGCCGAACTGCCCCACGAACGCCGGCGCGAGCGCAACGTACACGGGGGTGTTGCTCTTGACGGCCTGAATGGTCTGGAAGATCTGGCTCTTGTCCGAGATGGCGCCGAACGGGCAGCTGACCATGCACTGGCCGCAGGACGTGCACTTGGAATAATCAATGTCGGCGCGGCCGAGCCCGTCGGAATGGATGCAGTCCATGCCGCAGGCCTTGCGGCACGGCCGCTCGAGACGCACGATGGCGTTGAACTTGCACTCTTTCAGGCAGCGCCCGCAGCGGATGCACTTATCCGGATCGATGTGGGCCTGACCGTTCTGCCGCGTGATGGCCTGCCGCGGGCAGACCGCCATGCACGGATGCTCCAGGCAGCCCTGGCACACGTTCGTGATCTTCACGACGTTGTCCGGGCAGCGGTTGCACGCGAACTTGATGACGTTGATGAGCGGTTTTTCGTAGTAGATCTCCGGGTCGAGCGCCTTTTCCACGCCGTCGGAGAGCAGGGAAAACTCCGAAAACTTGCGCAGCGGCAGCCCCATGGCCAGCCGCAGCCGCTCGCCGACGACGGCGCGCTCGAGGAACAGGCTGTCCCGGTAGGAGCCGATCTCACCGGGGATGATCTTGAACGGCAGCTCTTCGAGCCGCTTTGCGTAATCGCCGCCCTCATAGGCCATTCGGGCGATCTCCGTGAATACTTCGTGACGGATACGGACTTTTCCGGTTTCAATGCCGCGCATAGGGTTCTCCTTTGGGAATAAAAAGTGAATTCTTGCTCGTGAAATTTGCAACAAGCACTTGACGTGAGGTCGCAGAACACATTATACTAATACGTGATAAATTTCGCAATTCTTTTTTTGTAATTTTGACAAAAAGTTGACCAGTGGCGAAAAAATTGTTGAAAAATCGAAGAAAACGGCGCGCGTGTTCAGAAGCTCCGGCTTGTGTTGGGGGCCGGTCTGTGACCTGGACACAGAAAAATCTGCCGGACCTGTGGTAGGATGGATGCAATGAAAGCCACAGCTTCCGCAAATTTTTTTCAGCCGTCAGGAGGGAACGCACTATGGAAGAAAACAAAACGAAAGCCAAGATCATCGCCGTTGCCGGCAAGGGCGGCGTCGGCAAGACCTCTCTGTGTTCGGCGATCGTCCGCGAGCTGGTGGAGGCCTTCCCCGGCAAGCGCATCCTCGCCATCGACGCAGACCCGGCCGTGGGCCTGTCCACGGCGCTGGGCGTGCACGTCGAGCACACCATCGACGACATCCGCAACGAAGTCATCGAGACCTCGGAGCGCGGCGAGTACCGGCAGGCCATTGAGGTGCTCAACGAGGCGCGCTTCCGCATCTTTGACACCATGGTCGAGTGCGACGGCTTCGCCTTTCTGGCCATCGGCCGTCCGGAGGCGGCCGGGTGTTACTGCTCGGTCAACTCCTACCTCAAGGAAGTCATCAGCATGCTCGCCAACGACTTTGACTATGTGGTCATCGACGGTGAGGCCGGCATCGAGCAGATCAGCCGCCGCGTTATGGAGCAGGTCTCGCACCTCGTGCTGGTCACCGACCAGAGCGCCAAGGGCGTGAACGTCTGCCGCGAGATCAAGGAGGCGGCCGACGACCTCATCACCTACGAGCGCATCGGCATGATCGTCAACCGCGTGGTCGACCCGAGCATGAACGATCTCGTCAAGCTCGACGGGGTGGACGTGCTCGCCTACATCCCCACCGATCCGATCCACGCCGCCAACGACATCCACGGCAAGAGCGTGTTTGAGCTGCCGGAGGACTCCAACATTATGGTCGGCGTCCACCAGGCGCTGCACAACCTGGGCATTTTTTGAGGAGGGAACGACATGAAGGATATGGAACTGTACGACAGCTTTATTCGTGAAACGACCGACCTGCTCGGTGCGCCGACGCAGAAGTGGGCCTACAAAGAACGCGATGCGTGGAAAGACAACGGCGAGAGCGAGCTTGTGCTCCTGCGCGACGCTGCCTATGAACTCGGCGGCGGCGCGAACGACGCCGTGAACTTCACCTGCGTCACGTCCGACAGCAGCCTGGTCCCGGCGGACGAGGTGCTGCTCTACGGCCCGGATATGAAGGAGATCAAGGGCGACGTGCCGTTTGCCCGCCTGGTCATCCTCGGCGTCAAGGACATCGACGTTGAGCAGAAGGACGCGACCTATGCCGCCATCCGCAACATCGAGTTTGTGAAGTACCACGTCTTCCCGGACGGATACATGATGCGCGTCTCGCCCGAGAGCAGCCGCGAGCAGATCCGCGTGAGCAAGAAGGCCATCAAGAAGGGCATCTCGTTCTACAAGGTCGGCTGCGACTTCATCAAGCAGTATAAGAAAAACCCGAACATCACCAACGTGCGCGTGATCTTCATCACGAAGAATGTCGACTTCAAGACCCTGCACGACACGGCCAAGAAGATCGACGACGTGACCAAGACCATGAACACCATCCTCGAGGGCATGCCCGAGGATCTCGACTGCGCGAGCTGCAGCTTCAAGCCCGTGTGCGACGAGGTCGAGGGCCTCAAGGAGCTGCACTTCGGCAAGGCCGGCAAAAAGGCGCCGGAGGCGTAATTTCCGCACAACATACACGCGCGGCCCCGCAAAAACCTGCGGGGCCGTGTTTTCATCTTTCATCAAAGGAGGTGCGCCATGCCGAATTTTTGTATGACGCTCAGCTATGACGGCACGCGCTACAACGGCTGGCAGCGGCAGGGCAACACGGAAAACACGATACAGGGCAAGGTCGAGGCCGCGCTTTCGCGCATACTCGGGCAGGAGATCGAGATAAGCGGCTCGGGGCGCACGGACGCCGGGGCGCATGCGCGGATGCAAGTTGCTTCATTCCGGGCGGAAACCGGGATGGATACAAGCGATATACTATCGCGGCTGCGCGAGGCGCTGCCGGAGGACATTGCGGCGCTCGAGCTGAGCATTGCCGAGCCGCGATTTCACGCGCGGCTGAGCTGCGTCGGGAAAACGTATATATACCGCGTGCAGAACAGTGCGGTGCAGAACGTTTTCGAGCGAAAGTACATGTATCGCGTAAGCGAGGCGCTGGATATCGGCGCAATGCAGGACGCGGCGAAAGTTCTGCTCGGCGAGCACAATTTCACGGCGTTTCAATCGAATAAGCGCATGAAAAAATCCGCCGTGAGGCGGATAGATACAATAGATATTACGCGCATCGGCGACGAGATACGGTTCACGGTTTCGGGCAACGGATTTTTATACAACATGGTGCGCATAATAGTAGGCACGCTGCTTGAGGCCGGGGCGCATCGGATGAGCGCCGAGGATGTGAAAAGGGCGCTTGAATCAAAGGTGCGCGAAAACGCCGGACCGACGGCGCCCGGACAGGGATTAAGGCTGGAAGAGGTCAGATACTGACCCTCCAGCCTTAATCATTTTTCTATCAGCTACTTCCTCCATGTTTCGGGGGCGAAGAGGACGAGCATGGGGAAGATCTCGAGGCGGCCGAGGAACATGTCGAAGCACAGGACTGCCTTACTTATTATATTAAGCCCGGAAACACCCATGGTGAAGGTGTTCGAGTCGATGCCGTAGCCGACGTTGCTGAGGCTTGAGATCGCAGCGAGCATACCGTCGCCGATGCTCAGGCCGTTTATCGACAGCACCACAGCAGTCAAAATGACCGCCATGAAATACGCAATGGCAAAGCTTTCGACCGCGGAGACCGTGTCCTCCTCGACGATCTCGCCGTCAAGGTGGATAAGGTGCACGGAGTTCGGCGTGACGGTGCGCGCAATGGCGCGATAGGTGCTCTTGGCGAGGATCATCACGCGCGACAGCTTCATGCCGCCGCCCGTCGAGCCGGACATGGGGCCGGTTATCATCAAAACGGTCAGCATAGCCAAAACAAAGGGCGACCAGAAGCTTGCGTCGATCGACACATAGCAGGTCGTGCTGATGATGGAAATAATCTGGAACAGAGTGTGGTGGACGCCGTCGGCGACGGACGTGAATTTCGAGGCAGTGTCGATGCCCATGAGCAGCGCAACGCCCAGGACGACGATGACAAAGGTACGCAGCTCGCGGCTGCGGCGGATGCGCAGAAATTCGCGCGCAAGGACGCAGTAAAACAGACTGAAGCTCATGCTGCACAGGGTCATGAAAATGAGCGTGACGTTCTGCGCATACGCGCCGTAGGACGCCATACTGTCGTTGCGGACGCAGAAGCCGCCGGTGGACACCGTGCTGAGCGATATGTTCACAGAGTCGAACAGCGGTATGCCCCCCAGAAGCAGCAGGACGATCTGCACGACGGTCATTGCTATATATATCTCATACAAAAGCTTTGCCGACTTCTGCATGCGCGGCACAAGCTTTGCCGCCATAGGCCCCGGGAACTCCGCGCGCAGCAGGAACATCGAGCCGCCCTCGCGCGCGACCGGCGCTATCGCAAGCAGAAAAACCAGCACGCCCATGCCGCCGATCCAGTTGGTGATGCTGCGCCAGAGCAGTATCGCCCGGGGCGCGGCCTCGACATCGTCGATGATCGTCGCGCCCGTGGTGGAGAAGCCGGATATCGTCTCGAACACGGCGTCGGACACGCTGCCGATCACGCCCGAGGCGTAAAACGGGATCGCTCCGAACAGCGATATGATGATCCACGCCAGGGCGACGGTCACAAAGCCGTCGCGCGCGCCGAGCGGGCGATCCTTGCTCTTTATCAGGCCGCAGGGCACTCCGACCGCGAGCACCGCCGCGATCGCCGCGGCAAAGCCGCGCAGCGCAGACGCGTCGCCGTCGGCGAGCGCAAGCAGCAGCGGAGGCAGCATGAACGCCGCCTCGATGCACAATATGACGCCTATCGTTTTTCTTATCGTTCCAATATTCATTACGCAAATATGTCGTTGAGGTCAAGGATCTCGCGTCCGGCGGTCGTGACGATGACAACCGTATCGCCGGTCGAGAGCGTGTCCCGGCCGCCGGGGATGATGATCTTGCCCATGTGGTTTATGCAAACGATCAGTATGCCGGGCTTGAGCCGGATATCGACCAGGCGCTCGTGCAGGTGCTCGGTCGCGTCGGTCACGGCAAACTCCAGCGCCTCCGCGCTGCCGTCGGCGAGGCGGTGGATCGTGAGCACCGCACTGCCGCCGGTGTTCTCCATCGCACGGACATAGCGGATGATGGCATAGGTGCTCAGGCTTTTCGGGCTTATGAGGCTGTCCGCGCCGCGGTCGCCGAGGATCTCGCCGTATTCGAGTCGGTTTATCTTCGTCAGAAGCTGCGGAACGCCCATCTTGCGCGCGAACATGCCGATGATGATGTTCTCCTCGTCCATGTTCGTCAGCGGCAGGACAGCGTCCATCTGGCGGATGTTGTGCGTCCTGAGCACCGCCTGACTCGAGCCGTCCGAGCAGATGACGCTCACCTCGGGGTACTTTTCGGCGAGGTACTCGCACCGCGCGCGCTTCATCTCAATCAGCTTTATGCTTGTGCCGGTTTTTATCAGCATCGGAGCGAGGTATTCGGCGATCCTGCCGCCGCCGACGATGAGCACGTTTTTGCTTTTTTTGCTGCGCAGCTTCAGCTCGTGCGTAAGCTCGACGAGCGACGATGCCGGCGCGGTGACGTATATTTTATCGCCCTTGCGCAGAACAAAGCTGCCGTCGGGGATAAAGACCTTTTCCTCGCGCAGGACCGCGCAGATGAGGACATGCACCCGTATTTTCCGACGCAGATCGGCAAGCTGAAGCCCGTCAAGCGGGCTGCCGTCGGCAATGAAAAGCTCTACTATCTCGGCCTTGCCCTCGGCAAAGGTATCGCGCTTTATGAAGGCCGGGATCTGCAGCAGACGGTAGATCTCCTTGGCGGCCAGAAGCTCGGGGTTTATGGTCATGGACAGGCCCAGCTCCGACTTGAGGACGTAAAGCTGCTCGGTATACTCAAGATTGCGCACGCGCGCGATGGTGTTTTTACAGCCGAGCTTGCGCGCGACGATGCACGCGAGCATGTTCAGCTCGTCCTGCGCCGTGACGGCGATGAGCAGGTCGCTCTCGTCAACGTTTGCCTCGCGCTGGACGGATATCGCAGCGCCGTTGCCGCAAAGGGTCATGACGTCAAGCGTATCGGACAGGAGCTTTACCTTTTCCTTATCTATATCGACCACGGTTATATCGTGGTTCTCGTTGGCCAGCTCCTCGGCAAGCGAATAGCCTATCTTGCCTGCGCCGACTATTACGATCTTCATTTTTCAGATCCTCTCATCTATTTTGAAAAATCCAGTACCGTATATATTAACACATTATTTACACCGTAGCAACACCGCGGCGCACCCAGTCAACGGTGTAATCGGCAAATTTGCGAGTTGCCGGGCTGTTGCGGCTCGTTTCCGTTATCGCAAGGCCGATAACGCGCTTCGAGGGCGGAACAAGCTCTTTTACAACAACGTCGTCGTGCCGGCCGGTCAGCAGAAGCTCGGGCATGATGGATATGCCCAGTCCCTTTTCGACCATCGCGATTATGGCGTAGTCGTCTTTGGTAGAAAAGCGGATATTCGGCTTTATCCCGGCTGCGGCGAGCGCGCGGTTTGCGTCGTGGTTTGATTCTTCCAGCAGGGTTATGAACGCCTCGGTCTCGCACTCAACGAGCGGAAACTTGGGGTAGGACTCGAATTTATGCCCGTGCGGCAGAATGGCGAGCAGTCTGTCCTCCATCAGCGGTATGCACTCGCACTTGAGCTGAGTCGGAACGTTGACGAAGCCGAGGTCAACGCTGCCCTCGTCGATCCAGCGCTCAACATCGTAATAGTCGCCGTTTAAAAGCTTGAGATCGACGTTCGGGTAATCGTGCTGAAATTCTTTTATTACGCCGGGCAGCCAGTGCACCGCGACGGAGGTGAATGCGCCGATGCGCACAGTGCCGGAATCAAGGCCGCGGATGGCCGAGGCTGTCTGCCTAAGCTGCTCTTCATAGTTGAGCATTCCGCGCACCGACGGCATTATGCGCTCTCCGTCGGCGGTGAGCTTAACTCCGGCGCGCGAGCGGGTTATGACCGAAAAGCCAAGCTCGGCCTCCAAATTATTAATAGTATGGCTGACTGCCGACTGCGTGCATCCGAGGGCGTCGGCCGCTCTTGTAAGGCTGCCCAACTCCACCACTTTCGCGAGAGTTTCGTATTTTGAAATGCTCATATTGCTCCTCCGGGGAATTTACATGAATTTTATTCATGTTAGCATGAAAATAATTAGGTATGGTAATAATATACCGCGTTTTTTCTGAAAATCAAGTAATTTCGATAATATTTCGCCTTGCAACGCACTTTTTGTGCGGCTATAATTCAAACATCGTTTAAAAATGATTGGAGAGAGAAACATGACAGGTAATATTATTTGCATCCTGATCGCCATTGTGGTCTACCTTGTCGGTATGGTCGCCATCGGCGTTTACTATTCCAAGGGGCAGTCCGACGCACACGAGTTTTACCTCGGCGGCCGCAAGCTCGGCCCTATCGTGACGGCGCTTTCCACCGAAGCTTCGGACATGAGCGCATATCTGCTCATGGGCGTTCCCGGACTGGCGTTCTTCTGCGGCATCGCGGAAGCGAGCTGGACGGCTATCGGCCTTGCGCTTGGCACCTATCTCAACTGGCTGTTCGTTGCAAAGCGTCTGCGCCGCTACTCGGTTCGTCTGGGAGCGCTGACTCTGCCCGAGTACATATCCCGCCGCTTCTACGATAACACCAAGCTCATCGAGCTTATAGGCGCCATAACCATCATCGTTTTCTACGTTCCCTACACAGCTTCCGGCTTCTCGGCCTGCGGCAAGCTTTTCGGAACTCTGTTCGGATATGACTACGTTCCCACCATGATAATAAGCGCTGCCGTAATCGTAGCATACACCGCATGCGGCGGCTTCAAGGCAGCATCGGTAACGAGCCTTGTTCAAAGCCTTATCATGGTCTTTGCTCTGGCGGTTGTCCTCATCTTCGGCATCAACTCCGTCGGCGGCTGGGAAAATGTCGTTGCAAACGCCAAGGCCATCCCCGGCTACCTCAGCATGACCGCAACCACCAGCATTCAGGCCGCCGAGGCCGGCGAGTTCGGCACTCTCAAGATAATATCCACCCTCGCATGGGCGCTCGGCTACTTCGGCATGCCCCACGTTGTTCTTCACTTCATGGCCATCGAGGACGAGAATAAGCTCAAGCTCAGCCGCCGTGTTGCTACCATCTGGGTCGTTGTTTCCCTGTCTGTCGCAGTCGTGATCGGCATTGTAGGCTACTCCATGGCAAAAGAGAACATCATCACCATGTTCGGAGATGCTTCCTCCGCCGAGGCGATCATCGTTTCCATCGCGGCAGTCCTGTCCGAGTACGGCGCATTCTTCGCTATCCTCGCAGGTCTTGTCCTTGCCGGCATACTCGCCGCTACCATGTCCACCGCCGACAGCCAGATGCTGGCAGCGGCCTCCAGCGTATCTCAGAACATCCTGCAGGAGTTCGGCCACATGAAGCTGACCGAGAAGCAGAGCCTGTTCGCTGCCCGCCTGACCATCATCTGCATCAGCGTGGTGGGCGTGGTGCTGGCCCGCGACCCCAACTCCAGCGTGTTCGGCATCGTCAGCTTTGCATGGGCCGGCTTTGGCGGCTCCTTTGGCGCAGTGGTGCTGTGCTCCCTGTTCTGGAAGCGCTGCAACTGGCAGGGCGCACTGGCCGGTATGCTCTCCGGCGGCCTGATGGTCTTTGTATGGAAGTACATCGTCAGCCCGCTGGGCGGCGTCTTCGGCATCTATGAGCTTCTGCCCGCCTTCCTCGTCTCGCTGGCCGTCTGCGTGGTGGTCAGCCTCGTGACCCCGGCTCCCACGGAGGATATTCTGGCCGAGTTCGACGCGGCAAAATAACCGGTAAAAACAAGAGGAGAGCCTGTGCTGAAACCCGGCACAGGCTCT
>OLXH01000537.1_pt1 | contig 17275 bp, 9 predicted proteins | sample 1673391 | NCBI WGS metagenome assembly OLXH01 (sample SAMEA103958110, study PRJEB25191) | human gut metagenome | reverse complement strand
AGAGTATAATGCAAGTGAAGAAAGCCGCCGTTAAACTGTGCCTCGCGCTGGCCGTCATTGTACCGTGCATGGCATGGGGACAAACCAGCAGTATCAACGCTTTTTCACCGTATTCGATGTACGGTCTGGGTGAACTGCGGACCCCGGGAACGCTTCAGACACGTTCGATGGGCGGTGTCGGCGTCGGTATGCGTAATGCGGCTGCTGTCAATTTGCTCAATCCGGCGGCTTACAGTGCCGTGCGCCCCAAGTCGTTCCTTTTCGATTTCGGTCTTGAAGGGCAGTGCTTTTACAATTCCCAGAAATATTACGGGCAGACGCTCAATACAAGTTATTATACGGTCAATTTCCACGACATTGCGTTTCAGTTGCCGATTGCCAAGCATTTGGGGTTGGGCTTCAGCCTGACGCCTTACAGCAGCGTCGGTTACCGGATGAAACAGGAGGTGGACGACGATGAAATCTGGGGTAATATCGGCCGCGTGCAGTACCAGTGGGACGGCGACGGCGACGTGACGGAGGTGAAGCTCGGTCTGGGCTGGGAGATCTTCCGCGGATTCTCGATCGGAATAGCTGCCCAGTACTATTGGGGCGACATTCAGCGGATTTATAAAACCGCTATTTTGGAGAATATAACCGGAGGAGGTCTTATCGCAGACGCGACGGGAACCGAAACCTACAGCGTTTCCCGTTTTAAGGGACAGTTCGGCGTACAGTGGTCCCCGATCAGCAACCGTCGGCGTATTCTGACGATCGGTGCGACCTACGATATCGGCGGCGACTTGAATCCGAATGTGACGACGAAGGTGCAGACCGGCGATATTTTCAATACGGTCGCTATGGATATGGGAAATCGTCTGGGGCTCAAGCTGCCCCAGCAGGTTGCCGTAGGTATTTATTACAACACGCCTAAAATAGCTGTGGGGGCGGATTACGTCTATCAGGACTGGCGAAGCGGCAATTCTCGGTTGGTCGAGAAATCCGCAGCCGGTTTCGATGTGGCTTACCGGAACACGAATACGGTTAAACTCGGGGTCGAATACACCCCCAATAAAGCGGATGTACGCAGCGCATTGAAACGCTGGTCCTACCGGGCCGGAGTTCGTTATGGTACCTATAACCAGACTTTCGGCGGAGTGGATGTCAATGAATACGCCGTGACGCTGGGCGTCGGTATTCCCCTGACGGTGCTGGGCGGCATATTGGGCGCATCGTCGGTTGATCTGGGGGTCGAAGTCGGCGGGCGCGGCAGTTTCAAGGCGATCAACGAACAGGTGAGTCTGGTTAAACAGACCTATTTCAAGTTTTCGCTGGGCGTGACGTTGTTCGGTGATTATTGGTTCGTTCGTCCGAAATACGATTAAGGCACACTATAAAAATAAATTGTAAAAGAATATGAATCGCATGAAAATTTTGTTGTCCGCAGCGTTGATGCTGGCTGCGACAGCTTCGATCGCACAGGATTTCAGTGATCCCCGGTACGCTCCCTGGGGAGATACCCCTGAACAGCGTAAACAGAACATTTTGATGAGCAACCTGTTGAAAGAGTCGGTCGATACCCGCGATTACGATGCGGCGGCTCACTATTACCGGACACTTGCACAGGAGGCTCCTTCGGCTTCGGAAGCGACTTTCATCCGGGGGGCACAGGTTTATTCGAACAAGGTGCAACGTGCGCAAACCCTGGAAGAGAAAAAAGTATTGCTTGATTCGCTGATGGCGATTTATGATCTGCGTGTGCAGTATTTCCCTGCCAGCCCCAATTACGGTACGGCTTACGTGCTTGATCGTAAGGCTCGTGAATACCTGACTTTCAATCCTTCCGACCGGGAAGGCGTTCGTAAATTGTATAAGGAGGCGATCGAAGCCGGCTTGCAGAGCGGTTATGCGGCGCTTCCGGATGTCGCGTTGGTATATTTCAGCAATTTGTGCGATGACTATAAGGTAGGCGAGGTTTATCCTGATGTCGTTTTGGATGAATATGCGCGGTTGACTCCGATTTTCGAGAGCGACGCTCCTGCGGTGAAAGAGGCTAAAAAGCAGTTTGACGCTTGCTTTGCCGGTAGTGGCGCTGCCGACTGCGAGAACCTGGAGAAGATGTTCCGTCCGCGTATCGAAGCGGCTCCGGAGGATATGGAGTTGCTCAAGCAGACGGTTTCGCTGATGTCCCGTTCGCAGTGCAGTTCCGAATTTTTCCTTCAGATCGCCGAAAAATATTATGCGATGGAACCTTCTGCCCAGACGGCCATGATGCTGGCTCAAGGATTCCAGGAGCGGGGCGACTTCGCCAAATCGACTACTTACCTGCGTGAAGCGATCGCTGCCGAGAAAGACGCCGTTCAGAAAGAATTGCTTCTGGTGCGTTTGAGTATGACCGAACTGGCAGCCAAGAATCCTACGGCCGCTGCCGCTGCCGCTAATGAGGCCAAGGCGTTGAACCCCAATAACGGTATGGCTTATTTTGCACTGGCACAGGCTTATGCGGCTTCGGCTGCTTCCTGCTCCGGGTTGGAAGGCCAGGCTGTTTTCTGGGTCGCTTACGATACGATGACGCAGGCTGCCAACCTGCTTGCCAACGACGCCGATGCCGGCAATTTCGCCCAGACGGCGCGTGATGCGGCAGCGAACTACCGTCGCGGATTTCCGACTGCCGAGGAGTGCTTCTTCAACGAATTGATGGAGGGTGCACGTTATACGATTACCTGCGGTCCGGCCCGCGGTATCGTAACGACCGTACGTCCCCGGTAGCGATATAGTTTGTACGAACGATGCGCCGGAGCATTCAACGATATGCACAGGTAGCACTTCTCATTGCGGGAAGTGCTATCTTGCTATATTCGTGCGACAAGGAGTCGGTGGCCGAAGAGCCTAACGATGAGGCTTTGATGACCGAGTACAGCGAGCATTTGACGATGACCAATACGGAGAACGGCCGGAAATCCTATGTTTTTACGGCTCCTTTGGTGGAAGGTTACTCTTTGGCAAAAGAGCCTTATCAGGAATTTCGCAAGGGCGTGGATATCGTGACATATCAGAAGGACAGTACCGGAGCGGTCGATGCTACGCTAACGGCTAACTATGCGATTCATTACGGGAATCGGAAATTATGGGAAGCCAAAGGAAATGTCGTAGTGAAAAAATCCAACGGACAGGAGCTCTACACCCAGCAGTTGTTCTGGAACGAGAAAACGCGCCGGATCTGGTCTAACGTCGATTCCAAGATCGTGGAAGAGAGCGGAAATTCCTACATCGTCGAAGGATTCGAGTCGGACGATCAGTTGAAAGACTGGAAATTTCGCCGAATCAAAGGGCGTATGTGGGTCAATATCGAGCCGACACGGGACGCGGATTCTACGTCGGTGAAACCCGTTGCGGACAATGTTTCCGCTGCGAAGGAGGCAGTTTCCGAACAGCCTGTCAAACCGGCCCGGCCGATACGGGGGAACGACCGGAAAATTCAACTGACTCCCGTAGAAAGTAACGATCGTTCCTTATGATAACTTCGGTGTTTATAATTCTGCTGATGTTGTTGCTTTCGGCTTTTTTTTCGGGGATGGAGATCGCTTTTACGAGCAAGAACCGCCTGAAACTGGAGATCGACCGGAAGCAGAGTCGGCTGTTCAATTTCATCGCCGACATTTTTGCCCGTCACCCCGGGCAGTACATCACGACGATCCTGGTCGGGAATAATATCGCCCTGGTTATCTATTCGCTCTATATGTCGCTGTTGTTGCGCTCGCTCGCGGCGGCAGTGGGTTGGACGGAGATCGCTCGCGGCGGGTCCGTCGTTCTGGAAACGGCGGTTTCGACAATCATCATCATCTTCGTCGCCGAATTTCTCCCGAAATCCGTTTTCCGGAACAGCCCGAATTTTTATTACCGCCTGTTTGCTCCTGCGATCTATTTCTTTTATCTGCTGCTTTTTCCGATCGCCAAGCTGACGACCTGGATTTCCCAGGGGATTTTGTGGCTGATGGGGCGTAAGCCGAAGGTTGCGATGATGGAGCCCATTTTCGACCGGACCGATCTGGCCAGCTTGTTCGAATCGGGGAAGCCGGAGGCGCAGCATGAACCGGATAATGAGATCAAACTCTTTCAGAATGCCCTGGATTTTGCCGATTTGCGCGTGAGGGATTGCATGGTTCCCCGTATCGATATGGAGGCGGTCGATATCGATGATACCTCGATCAAAGCGCTTACGGCGCGTTTTGTCGAGAGTAAGTATTCCCGTATTTTCGTCTGGAAAGAGAGTGTCGATAATATCGTCGGCTATGTCAATTCGAAGTCGCTGTTCCGGCATCCGACGTCGATCGATGAGGTGCTGATGGAGGTGCAATACGTCCCGGAGACGATGCCGTTGCAAGCACTCATGCAGCGGCTCATCCGTCATAAGAGCAATATTGCGGTCGTGATCGACGAGTTCGGCGGTACGGCCGGTATTATCTCTTTGGAGGATGTTCTGGAGCAGATTTTCGGCGAAATCGAAGACGAGCACGATGTGCCCGACCTTACGGAGAAACAGGTCGGCGATTCGGAATTTGTCCTTTCGTGCCGATTGGAAGTGGAATATCTCAATGAAAAATACGGGCTTGCCATACCCGAGAGTGACGAGTACGAAACGCTGGCCGGGTATATCATTTTCCGGTATGAAGGGCTGCCGGCGGCCGGAGAAACCGTGCGTTTCGAGCATCTTGAGATCAAGATTCTGCGCAGGACCCGTTCCCGGTTGGAGTTGGCGCGCGTGAAACGGTTGTAGTTTACGGGATATTTTCGACCGGTGAGGGGCAAGTGCGTTTTTTCGATATGCCGGATGCGGAAAATGACGAAAGAATTTGGTCGTTTATCATGGTTTTCAGAATATATTTATTATCTTTGAACACTCATTTTGAAACAATAAATTAAAATAGTTTATATGGCAAGTTTAAACACGTTACGGACCAGATTCGGTGTGGTTTTGTCGATTATCATCGCGTTTGCACTGCTGGCATTCATTCTCTCGCTTAAAACGGATATGGGACTTTCGGGTAACGACCCCAAGGTCGGTGTGATCGACGGTTCGAAGATCAGATATTCGGAATATATTGAGGTATACAACAACCTGAAAGACCAGAGCAACATCTCCGAAAGTAATGAAGAGCAGATGGATCAGTTGGCTGAAATGGCTTGGCAGACTCTGATTGCCAACCACGTGTACTTGCCCGGTTTCGAGAAGATGGGAATCTCGGTGACCGATGCCGAGCGTGAGGGACTTATCAGCGGCGAGTATTATTCCGGGACGATGGCTGCGGCTTTCACCGACCCCCGTACAGGACAGTACAGTGTGGAGGGTGTGAGTGATTTTATCGCCCAGGCAACCGGAAATCCCCAGATGCAATATATGTGGGGGGCTTTGGTCGGACAGGCTATGCGGGAGCGCGAAATCAATAAGTATAACGGCTTGGTCAAAGGCGGTGTATATGTCAATCGGCTGGAAGCGGAAGAAGGCGTCGATGCGCAGAATAAGACTTTCAGCGGTTCTTGGGTCGGCAAGCGTTATCACGATATGCCTGATTCTCTGTTCTCGGTTTCCGATTCCGAAATCAAGGCTTATTACAATAGCCATAAGGCCCGTTATGAGCAGAAACCTTCGCGCACGCTCTCTTATGTGGTGTTCGAAGTGGCTCCGAGTGCAGAGGATATGGCGACTTTGGAGAAGACCGTTCGGGAAGTCGGCGATGAATTTGCCGCGTCGGACGATCCGAAAGCATTTGCCAAGAATAACCGTTTCGGTAAAATTACAGACAATTATCGGTCGGTTGCCCAGCTTCTGGACGATGAGGCCGAAGCGCTGGCCAACGGCAAGCAGTATGGTCCCGTCCTGAAGAACGATACCTGGACGATGACCCGTGTCGTTGAAACTTTGAACGCTCCGGATTCCGTGGGCGTCCGCCATATTGTACTCACCTACGACCAACGCGACCTGGCCGACAGTCTGATGACGGCTTTGCGGCAAGGTGCGGATTTCGCACAGGCGGCTCGTACCCATTCGCTCTATATGCAGGATGCCGGAAATGGAGGCGATGCGGGCGTGATGCCTTTCTCTGCATTCCCGGACGAGCTTTCGGGACTTCTTTCGACGGCTAAGCAGGGGGATATTCTCCGTGTCGAAGTGGGTGACGTTATTCAGATTTTACAGGTTTATCGTCTGGACAAACCTTCGAAGCACATGCGCCTTGCGACGATCACTTATCCTGTTGAGGCTTCGTCGGCGACCCGTCGCAATGTGCATAGTCAGGCAAGTCTTTTCTCTGTCGAGGGCAAGGGTTCTGTCGATGCGTTCAACGAGGCAGCGAATAAGGGAAACCTCACTCCTCGTGAAGCGAAACTCACGCAGGGTGACCGTCTGCTGCAGGGACTGGCTGATTCGCGTGAATTGGTGCGCTGGGCATACGATGCCAAGGTGGGCGCGATTTCCGAGATTTTCCCTGTGGGTGATGACTATGTGGTCGCAGTGGTAACTGAGATCGACAATGAGGATTATACGCCGATCGAGAAAGTAGCGAACAATATTCGCCAGACGCTTATAACCGATAAGAAGTTTGAAAAGATCGTCAGCGAAATGAAGGGTTCGACTATCGAAGAGGTCGCCCAAAACCTTGGTACCGAAGTCGTTCCTTTCGAAGATGTCCGTTACGGATCGTTCTTTATCCGTAACATGGGTGTCGAGCCTCGTGTGATCGGAGCGATTACCGCAACGGAGCAGACGAATACGCTGTCCGAGCCGGTCAAGGGAAATGTAGGTGCTTATGTTTTCGTGGTGACGGATATTCAGGAGGCGGAAACTCCGCAGAGTATCGAAGCTGAAAAGGTACGTGCCGAGGCGTCGTCGCAGGGGATGATTCAGCGTCGTCTGTTCGATTTCCTGGAGCAGATGTCGAATGTGGAGGACTTGCGCGGCAAGTATTTTTAACCGTTACCGGTAGATTTTTTCCGGAATAGTTCCGGCCGAAAAAGAGGGATGTAGCTTATACATTCCTCTTTTTTATTGTCGTTATTGCGATGGCATAGGGGGATGACTTCTCTTCTTAAAAGCGATAAGAGCCGGTTTCCTGAATTCTCTTCTGTGAGGTGCTCGGAGTGGTAGTCCGGCCAATCCGCCATTCTCTTTTTCCGCATCTTCGAAATGTCCGTGATTTTATCGTATATTCCGGAAGTCTTTGGGGCTGGGGGAGGAGAACGACGGTCTCGGCAGTCGAGTTTCTTTCCGGATAGGTGTTTGCGGTATGAAATCGGCTGTTTTCGAGAGTCGGGGAGGGAGGATATTCGCTGTCTGTCTAACGGGAAATATGGCCTACAAACATAATTTGTAGGGTTTGTGGAAATGGCACTGTGACAGCATGTATTCGGTCGTTGTTTGAGATCCGCCGCTGTATTTGCGCGGACTCTGGAGGTGAGGCCGGCGATGGAATTATGAAGGTCGATGGCAAAGTTCTTTTTCGGTCGGCCGGTTCGCTTACCCCATTAAAAAGCCCCGCATCTTTTGATGCGGGGCTTTGATAATAACAGAGGAGTGATCCGGATTATTTCTGCTCGTCGAGCAGGATCTCCATGATCTTGATCGCTGCGGTCGCAATCGGGGTACCGGGGCCGAAGATGGCGGCGGCACCGTCACGATACAGCTCATCGTAATCCTGTGCCGGGATCACACCGCCGACGATGACGATGATATCCTCGCGGCCCAGTTTCTTGAGTTCGGCGATGATCTGCGGAACGAGCGTCAGGTGGCCGGCGGCCAGCGACGATACGCCCACTACGTGAACATCGTTCTCGACAGCCTGTTTGGCTGCCTCCTCGGGAGTCTGGAACAACGGACCCATATCGACATCGAAGCCGATGTCGGCGTAACCGGTCGCAACGACTTTGGCGCCACGATCGTGTCCGTCCTGACCGAGTTTGGCGATCATGATGCGCGGCTGGCGGCCCTCCTTCTTCGCGAATTTGGCAACCAGTTCCTTCGCGTGTTCGAATGCGGGATCTGATTTCACTTCTGAACTATATACACCTGAAATGGAACGAATAACTGCTTTGTAACGTCCTACGACCACCTCGCAGGCATCCGAAATCTCGCCCAGCGAAGCGCGTACCTTGGCGGCCTCGATAGCGAGTTCCAGCAGGTTGCCCTTGCCGGTCTTGACGCATTCGGTGATGGCCTCGAGCGCCTTCTTCACGGCTGCTTCGTCGCGGTTCGCACGCAACTCCTTCAGACGCTTGATCTGGCTCTCGCGTACGGCCGTGTTGTCCACAGCCAGAATATCGATCGGTGCTTCGTGATCCAGACGGTATTCGTTTACGCCGATGATCTTCTCGATGCCCGAGTCGATGCGGGCCTGCTTGCGGGCTGCCGCCTCCTCGATACGCATCTTCGGAATACCGGTTTCGATGGCCTTGGCCATACCGCCCAGTTTCTCGACCTCCTCGATACGCTCCCAAGCCTTGTGGGCGATCTCGTTGGTGAGGGTTTCGATGTAGTAGGAACCTGCCCAGGGATCCACTTCGCGGCAGACGTTGGTTTCCTCCTGGATGTAGATCTGGGTGTTACGGGCGATACGTGCCGAGAAGTCCGTCGGCAAGGCGATCGCCTCGTCCAGTGCGTTGGTGTGCAGCGACTGGGTGTGGCCCAGAGCGGCGCCCATCGCCTCGATAGCCGTACGTGCTACGTTGTTGAACGGATCCTGCTCGGTGAGCGACCAGCCCGAGGTCTGGCTATGCGTACGCAGGGCCAACGATTTCGGGTTCTTGGGGTTGAATTTTTTGACGATCTTCGCCCAGAGCATACGTGCCGCACGCATCTTGGCGATCTCCATGAAGTGGTTCATACCGATCGCCCAGAAGAACGACAGACGGGGTGCGAAAGCATCCACCGACATACCGGCTGCAACGCCCGCACGCAGGTACTCCAGACCGTCGGCCAGCGTGTAGGCCAACTCGATGTCGGCCGTGGCGCCTGCCTCCTGCATATGGTAGCCGGAGATCGAAATCGAGTTGAACTTCGGCATGTTCTTCGAGGTGTATTCGAAGATGTCGGCGATGATCTTCATCGAGAATTTCGGCGGATAAATATAGGTATTGCGCACCATGAACTCCTTGAGGATGTCGTTCTGGATCGTACCCGACAGTTGATCGAGGGTGCATCCCTGCTCCAGACCGGTCACGATGTAGAACGCCAGGATCGGCAGCACGGCGCCGTTCATGGTCATCGACACCGACATCCGATCCAGCGGAATACCGTTGAAGAGCACCTTCATATCTTCTACCGAGCAGATCGACACGCCGGCCTTACCGACGTCGCCCACTACGCGCGGGTGATCGGCGTCGTAGCCGCGGTGTGTCGCCAGGTCGAATGCCACCGACAGACCCTTCTGTCCGGCAGCCAGGTTGCGGCGATAGAATGCGTTGGACTCTTCGGCCGTCGAGAAACCGGCGTATTGGCGGATGGTCCAGGGACGCATCACGTACATCGTCGAGTAGGGGCCGCGGAGGAACGGTGCGATACCTGCCGCATAGTTCAGGTGCTCCATCTCCTCCAGATCCTTTGCCGAGTAGGAGCCCTTGACAGGTATCTGCTCGGCAGTCAGCCACGGTTCGGTTTGGCCGCAGCCTTTCGAAGCGCAGCAGCTCTTCTGCTCGCCTCCGTCATATGTTAAATCTGAAAATTTTGCTCTCATGATTTTTGCTTTTTAGATACCCATTTCTTTGAGGTAGAACTTCAGTGTTTCGAGTACGTTGCTCTTGACGTTGATGAAATTCTTGATGCCCTGGGCTTCCAGTTCGGGCATACATGCCGGAGCGCCCGCAACCACGAGGATCGCCTTGTCGCCGAGCAGCTCTTTCACTTTGGGAGCCGCCTCTGCGTAGTCGTCGTCCGATGCGCAGACTACGACGATCTCGGCTTTCGATTCCAGAGCGGCCTTGACGCCCTCTTCGATCGATTTGAAGAACGTGTTGTCGATTACTTTGATGCCGGCGCATGCGAAGAAGTTGCAGGAGAACTGGGCACGGGCACGGGCCATAGCCAGGCTGCCGCAGGTCAGCATGAACGCCTTGGGCGCCTTGCCGCTGCGGTCCACGTGCAGACGCATGGCTTCGAATGCCATGGAACCACGGTAGGGAGCCAGCGTGTTGCCTTCGCTCACGGGGCGGGTTACGGCGGCTTCGGTCAGCTCCTTGCCGGCGACCTCCGTAAAGTTGGGGTATTGGTTGGCGCCCAGCAGGATTTCGCGGCGCGTTGCGATGTTCTTGTCCTTGGCTGCGGCCGATGCCTTGACGCGCTCTACGATGAAGCCGCTTTCATAGGCTGCGGTGTAGCCGCCCTTCTCCTCGATTTCGCGGAAGAGTTTCCACGCCTCGTTGGCGATCGAGTCGGTGAGGTTTTCGATGTAGTACGAACCGCCGGCCGGATCGACGACCTGATCGAAGTGCGACTCGTGTTTGAGCAGCAGTTCGACGTTGCGGGCGATGCGCATCGAAAATTCGTTGGGATCTTCGTATGCCTTGTTGAAAGGAGTCACCTCGAGCGAGTGTACGCCGGCGATCGATGCCGACATCGCTTCGGTCGTGCCGCGCAGCATATTGTAGACCGTCTGGTTCCACGTCGAGGTCACGGCATGCGTGAACATCTTGCAGGGACAGTTCTTCGCGGGGTTATAAGCTTTCACGATGTTGGCCCACAACATACGGCCTGCACGCAATTTGGCGATTTCCATGAAGTAGTTCGAGGTGATGGCCTGCGAGAAACGGATCTTTTTAGCGGCCTCTTCGATCGTGAAGCCCATATCCATCAGGCGTACCAGGTAGTCGTGACCGGCAGCGAGCGAGAAGGCGAGCGCCTCTACGATCGTCGAGCCGGCGTTGCTGAAGATTTCGCCCGATACCGTGATTACGCGGATACCTTTGTAGGTTTTGGTTTTCCGAACCAGGTCGGCGATCTTCTCGAAACATTTGGCACCGTTCTCCGAACAGAAGCTGCCTTTCGAAGTCAGTTTCTTGACCAGCGGGTCGATGCAGAAATTGATGTGCACCTCTTCCGCAGGCAGTTGTTCCTTTTCGATCTTTGCGATCACCAACTCTGCCACATGGGCGGTTTTACTGCCGCTGAAGGTAATTTCGACTGCAGGGATGTGAATATCCTTGAGCAGCGTATTCAGATCTTCTGCGGAGAAGGTCTCCGGAACGATCTGGAATTCGATCGAATCGACGCCCGCATTGAGGATCTTGAGCGCGACGGCGTTCGCCTCCTTGGGACAATTGACGATGACCGTCTGGTGGATCTTCCAGCGGTTGTGGGCACGGGTGCCCCGCACGTAGGGGAAAACCCCGGCTTCGGAGCCGAGGAACTTCAGTCCGGCGAGGTTTTCAGCCCGGTAGTAGGGACGGACGTTGAAACCTTCCGGCGTTTTCCACACCAATTTACGCTCGTAGTCCGCACCTTTGAGGTCGGCCTTGATTACCTCCTCCCACTGCTCGGTCGAAACCGGCGGAAATTCGGTAAACAACTTTTCACGTTTGGTAGTTGCCATAATAAATTAGAGATTAGTATTGAAATATGTTCAATTGCTTTTAAACTGCCCGTAAAGATATAAAATAATTGCCGGATTGTAAGCAAGAAATGCGGAAAATAGCCGGTTTGTACCAACGAAGGCTCTTTTCGGCGGAGGTTTTGGAAATGCCCGGATCATGAATGGGGCGATTTTTCGAAAAAATGCTATTTTCCGGAAAATAATGTCTGAAATCGACCGGTATGACGAATTTTTAGGCTGTTTTTTCGGGAAAAGTTGTTTTTTTATTGGTTTTTTCGAAAAATATTCGATTTTTTTCTGGAAGATGCGGTTTTTTGTGCGTTTTTGTCGTGTCGGATATTTATCTTTGTGCGCAGAAAGGATGCCGTCCGTCACCCGGGCGGAAGTGTACGGGTTTTACGGTATTCCGAGTTCATAATTCGAAGTGATCCCATGTCATTGCTCCGATTCAAAATGGTGGAGGCGGCCATCGATCACAAAGCCGTCGAAGTGAAGGCTCCCGAGGGAAGTCCTTCCGAGTATTTCGGTACGAAGGTATTCGGCCGCGAGGCCATGCGCCGGTATCTCAACAAGACGGTTTATGCCCAACTGCTCGATACGATGCAGCGGGGGACGCCGCTGACGCTCGAAGTCGCCGACGGCGTGGCTGCCGGAATGCGCCAGTGGGCGCTCGACCACGGCGCCGACCACTATACGCATTGGTTTCAGCCTCTCACGGGCGGTACGGCCGAGAAGCACGACGCCTTTGCCGAGCCGGACGGCTGCGGGGGTGTACTCGACGAATTTTCCGGAAGGTGCTTGTCCAGCAGGAGCCCGATGCGTCGTCGTTTCCGAACGGCGGTATCCGTAATACGTTCGAGGCACGGGGTTATTCGGCGTGGGACCCTACCTCGCCGGCCTTCATCGTGGGCGGTACGCTCTGCATCCCGACCGTCTTCATCGCCTATACGGGCGAGGCGCTCGATTATAAAGTGCCTCTGCTACGGTCGATTTCGGCCGTGAACAAGGCTGCGACCGAGGTGTGCCGCTATTTCGACAAGGAGGTGAACCGGGTGATTCAGTATCTGGGCTGGGAGCAGGAATATTTCTTGGTGGACGAAAGTCTTTGGGCCGTACGTCCCGACCTGATGCTGACGGGCCGTACGCTCATGGGGCATGAATCGGCCAAGAACCAGCAGTTGGAAGATCACTATTTCGGGGCGATCCCCACGCGGGTCATCGCTTTCATGGCCGATCTCGAATACGAATGCCTGAAGCTGGGCATTCCGGTCAAGACCCGTCACAACGAGGTGGCTCCCAATCAGTTCGAACTGGCTCCCGTGTACGAGGAGTGCAACCTGGCCAACGACCACAACCAGCTGTTGATGACCATCATGGACAAGATCGCCCGCCGTCATAATTTCCGGGTGTTGCTGCATGAAAAACCTTTCAAGGGAATCAACGGTTCGGGCAAACACAACAACTGGTCGCTGGGAACCGATACGGGCGTCAATCTGCTCAGTCCGGGTAAAACCGCATCGGAGAATTTGCAGTTCATTACCTTCCTGGTGAATGTGATTTCGGCCGGGCACAAGCATAACGGCCTGCTGAAGGCGGCTATCATGAGCGCCACCAACTCCCACCGCCTGGGGGCCAACGAAGCGCCTCCGGCGATTATTTCGACCTTCCTCGGTACGCAGGTTTCGGCCGTGCTGGATAAACTCGAGGCCAGCCGCAGCGATTCGGCGATCCGCTTCAATGCCAAGAACGTCTTCAAGATGAGCGGCATTTCGCATATTCCGGCTTTGTTGCGGGACAATACCGACCGCAACCGCACTTCGGCTTTCGCGTTTACCGGCAACCGTTTCGAGTTGCGTGCCGTCGGTTCTTCGGACAATTGCGCCGAGGCGATGATCGTGCTCAATACCGCAGTGGCGGACGAGTTTACGGCGTTCCGCGAGCGCGTGGATGCGCGTATCGAGGCCGGAGTCAGGAAGGAAAAGGCGATTTACGAGGAGCTCAAGAGTATGATCCGCTCTTCGCGGGCGATCCGTTTCGACGGCAACGGCTATTCGGAGGAGTGGCGGGCCGAAGCGGCACGCCGGGGGCTCGATTGCGAAACCTGTGCGCCGCGTGTATTCGACCGCTACCTCGATCCTTCGTCGGTCGAGATGTTCGCCCGCATGGGTGTACTCTCGAAGGTGGAGCTCGAAGCCCGAACCGAAGTGAAGTGGGAAACCTATACCAAAAAGATTCAGATCGAAGGTCGCGTGTTGGGCGACCTGACGATGAACCACATCGTGCCGATCGCTTCGCGTTACGAAGCTCTGCTGCTGGATAAGGTCTATAAGATTTCGCAAATCGGACAGGGGCTCGACGCTTCGGCCGATGTCGAACTCATCAAACGTATTCAGCAGCATACGGCTCTGATCCAGCAACTGACCCACGATATGATCGAAGCCCGCAAGGTGGCCAACAAGATCGAGGATCAGCGGGAGAAGGCGCTCGCGTACCACGATACGGTGGCGGTCTATTTCGACCAGATCCGCAAACACGTGGATCGCCTGGAGGAGATCGTGGACGACCAGATGTGGCCGCTGCCCAAGTACCGGGAGCTGCTGTTCCTGCGGTAGTTGCTTCGGCTTGCCGCTTCTGCGGGCGGAAACGATAATCGGGATAATCCGGCGGATTTGCCGGATTATTTTTTAACTTTGTATGCCTCGAAAACTTCGGGGCAGAATCAATGTAGGGATTTATGTATCGCAACCTGAGTGAATTTATCGCCCGCCTGGAGCGGGAAGGCGAATTGCAGCGCGTGAGCGTGCCGGTGGATCCGGTGTATGAGATCGCCGAGATTACCGACCGCATGTCCAAGCAGCCGGACGGCGGCAAGGCGCTGTTGTTCGAGCAGACGGGGACGCCGTTTCCCGTGCTGACCAATATGATGGGTTCCGATCGTCGGATGGCGATGGCGCTCGGCGTGGAGTCGCTCGACGAACTGACGCGACGGCTCGATGATTTGTTGCAGCAGGCCGTCACGCCGAAAAATTCGCTCCTGGATAAACTGCGGATGTTGCCTTTGCTGGCCGAGATGTCGCGCTGGCTGCCGCGTACCTCGTCGTCGCGGGGCGAATGTCAGCAGGTCGTGCTGCAGGGGGAGGAGGCGTCGCTCGATGCGCTGCCGGTGCTCAAGTGCTGGCCGTGCGACGGCGGACGCTTCGTGACGCTGCCGCTGGTGCATACCCTCGATCCCGAAACGGGAATCCGCAACGTGGGCATGTACCGGCTGCAACTGTTCGACGCCCGCACGACGGGCATGCACTGGCACCTGCACAAGACCGGAGCCCGTCATTACGAAGGTTACAGGCGTGCCGGGCGGCGGATGCCCGTGTCGGTAGCGTTGGGCGGCGATCCGGCTTATACGTATGCTGCGACGGCTCCGATGCCGGACAACATGGACGAATACCTGCTGGCGGGGTTCCTGCGCCGGCGCCCGGTGAAACTGGTGAAATGTATCACCAACGATATTTATGTGCCGGCCGACTGCGATTTCGTGATCGAAGGGTATGTCGATCCGTCGGAGCCGAAGACGGTGGAAGGGCCTTTCGGCGACCATACGGGTTTTTACTCGCTGACCGATGAATATCCCCGCTTCCATGTGACGGCCGTCACGCGGCGGCGCGATGCCGTTTATCCTGCGACGCTGGTGGGCATTCCTCCGCAGGAGGACGCCTATATCGCCAAGGCCACCGAGAAAATTTTCCTGGCTCCGATCCGGCTGGCCGTACAGCCTGAAGTGAAGGAGCTGACGATGCCTGTTTTCGGTACGGCGCACAATTTGGCCGTAGTGTCGATCGACAGACGCTACCGGGGACAAGCCCATAAAGTAGCGCAGGGACTCTGGGGGGCCGGGCAGATGATGTTCAATAAATACCTCGTCATTACGGGCGAGGATTGCGACGTGCATGATCCGGACCGGTTGGCCGCCTTGTTGCGCCGGGCCGAGTTCCCGCGCGATTTGATTGTAAGCGAGGGAGTTTACGACGTACTCGACCATGCGACTGTGACATCCGGGTTCGGCGGTAAACTGGCGTTCGACCTGACGGAGATCGATCCGTCCGCTCCGGCGGAGGCCGTTCGGGTGCCGGAGCGGTTCGAGCTGACACCCGGTCTGGTCGAGGTCGCGGACGGACTTGCCGGGAAGTGGGGAGCCTTGCTGCTCTTTGCCGATGATGCGGTGGAACAGAAGCCGGATCTGGCCGCTTTCCTTGCCCGAAATCCGTGCCGAGGGATTCGCTATGCCGTTCTTTTCGACGGACACGCCCGGACGATGCGCCCGGACGAGCTGCTGTGGCTCGCCGCAGCCAATACCGATCCCCGGCGGGATGTGGAGTGCCGCGACGGTGTGCTGTGCGTGGATGCCCGGAGCAAGCGGCCCGGAATTGCGGGCAACCCTTCGCGTTTTCCCAATGTGGTGACTTCGCTGCCCGAGGTCGTTCGGAAGGTGGACGAACGTTGGGCGGAGTATGGTTTGGGTGAGCGGCTCGAGTCGCCTTCCGACCGTTACCGGGCGTTGTTGTTGTCCGACAAAGCTGCGTGGTAGAGGATGGTCGGACTTTTCCAGACGCGTGAGCGCCGGGCGCTCGTGGTGTTTCTCCTGCTGGCGGGAGTGTTCGTTGCCGGGCTGCTCCTGGCCGAACGGCGGAAGAGCGCGGTATCCGCCGACCGGGTGGAGGCAGAGATGGAAGCGACGGTTGCGGCGGACTCCGTGAGGCTGTTCGAGTTCGATCCCAATACGGTGGAGTATGCCGATCTGCGGCGGCTGGGACTCTCGTCCCGCATGGCGGTCAGCCTGCTGAAGTACCGCGCAGCGGGCAAAGTGTTTCGGATCCCCGAGGATGTGGCTACCTGCTACGGCATGACCGATTCGGTCTATTTTATTCTGGAACCCTATATTCGGATCGGACGCGAGTATGCGCTGACACCTTCTCCGCGTCGGGAATATCGGGAGTATGTCCCGCAGGAGCCGAGGAGGATCGTGCCCCGCGAACGATTCAGGATCGATACGGTGTCCGCATCCTATCTCGCGTCGCTCGGTTTTTCCGTCCGTCAGGCCGAGGCCATTGTCCGTTATCGGGATCTTTACGAAGGTCTTCGGGACGAAGCGGGTTTTCGGGCTTGCTATATGATCGCTGATTCGGTGGCCGATCTTTTGCTCCCCTATGTAATTTTTCCGAAACCGGAGCCCGTTCGCTCCGGATTGATCGAGCTCAACGGGGCCGATTCGGCGACCTTACGCTCGGTAGTCGGGATCGGTGAGAAGAGCGTCATGGCCATTATTCGATACAGGGAGCGGCTCGGCGGATTTTACAGCGTGGATCAGTTGGCCGAGGTTCCGCAGGTCACGGAGTCCAATTTCGAGCGGATCGTGAAACAAATTTACTGCGATAGTTTCAAAATTCGAAAAATTGATATTAACTTTGCACCTCCGAGTACGCTCAAGGGGCATCCTTATTTGCCGCCCGCCGTATTTAGGAAGTTATTTAGTAAAAGACAATTGAAAGGAGGTTGGAGTACCGTCGAAGAGTTGGTTGAAGAGCACATATTAACCCCGCGTGAGGCCGAGCGATTGGCCCCGTATCTTCGGTTTACGGTACGAGAAGCCTCGAAAGACATACCGAACGGGGAGTCGGCGTCGTCCGGATGGAGTCCCGCCCCGATACAAGACACGATCCATTAGA
>OLXH01000530.1_pt1 | contig 17399 bp, 15 predicted proteins | sample 1673391 | NCBI WGS metagenome assembly OLXH01 (sample SAMEA103958110, study PRJEB25191) | human gut metagenome | reverse complement strand
TTGCACCCGCCGAAGCAGCCGCGGTTGTGGATCACGCTGAAGCGCACCTCCTCGATCGCGGGCACGCCGCCGAGCGGCTCGTACATGGGGTGCCACTCGCGGGTATAGGGCAGCTCGGCCACGCGGTCGAGCTCCTTCGTGTCGAGCGGCATGGCGGGCGGGTTGATGATAAGATAGCGCCCCTCGCACGGCTGGATCATGGCGCGGCCGCGGATGGGGTCGTGCTCGGCGTATTCGGTGCGCGTGGCCTCGGCATAGAGGCGCTTGTCGTCGCGCACGTCCTCGAACGACGGGAGTGTGATGTGCTCGAACTTGCACACGGAGGGGTCACGCGTGATGTAGCCCGTGCCGGGGATGTCCGTCATCGTGCGCACGGACTGCTTTTTCTTCAGGCGGCGGGCGATCTCGATCGTCGCGGCCTCGCCCATGCCGTAGACCAGCAGGTCGGCCGGGGCGTCGAAGAGGATGGCGCGGCGGACGGCGTCGTCCCAGTAATCGTAGTGTGCGAAGCGGCGCAGGCTCGCCTCGAGCGAGCCGAGAATGATCGGCATGTCGGGGCCGAAGGCCTCGCGCGCGCGGTTGCAGTAGACGATGGCCGCACGGTCGGGCCGGCAGCCGGTGCGCTTGCCGGGGGAGTAAAAATCCTCACTGCGGCGGCGCTTGGCCGCTGTGTAGTGCGCGACCATGGAGTCGAGATTGCCCGCGCCGATGAACACGCCCAGCCGCGGCCGGCCCATGGCGCGGAAGGCCTCCGCGTCGTGCCAGTCCGGCTGCGCGAGCACGGCCACGCGCAGGCCCTCGGCCTCGAGCACGCGGCTGATGACCGCCGTGCCGAAGCTTGGGTGATCGACATACGCGTCGCCGCCGACGACGAGCGCGTCGTACCACCACCAGCCGCGCTCGTGCATCTCCTCGGCGGAGACGGGCAGGAAATCACACCGTTCCATGCGTCACCGTCCTGTGGATGAGCCGGCCCATGAGCAGCAGGTGCGCGCGCACACCGGGGTCGCGCCCGATCTGCACGAAGCCGCTGCGCTGGTAGAACGTGATGGCCCGGGCGTTGTTTTCCGACACGTGCAGGCGCACGGTCGTGCGGTCGTGATTTTCATAAAACCAGAACGCGTAGCCCAGCAGCTGGATGGCCCAGCCGCGGCCGCGGTACTCCGGCAGCATGTACAGCAGGCTGATCCAGCCGCAGCCGGCCTGCTCGTCGCGTCCGGGGTCGAGCTCGACGAGACCGACCACGCGGTCCCCGCTCAGGACGCGCACAACGGAGCCGGGGTGCTCCTGCGCGTGGCGGGCGGCGCTGCGGGCATAGAGCTCGGGCACGAAGCCCTCGTCCGTGTCGTGCACGTTGCGCCACGCGTCCCGGTAGCACTGGAGGTAAAACGCCTCGTCGCGCGGGAAGTGCAGCGGCTCATAGCGCAGGTCCTCCACGCCGCTGCCGCTGCCGCGCCACCACGTCTGGCGGCCGAACGTGCTCAGCGCGTCCGGCAGGTGGCGGTTGTCGTTATAATACTCCACGGTCGTGTGGTCCCCGTCGACGAGCAGCAGGCTCACGGACGTGTTGTCGCCGTAGGGCAGGGTGGCCATCTCGCTGTTCGGGATGCCCAGCGCCGTGCACAGATAGGCGCGGATGGCCATGCCATGGCTCACGAGGGCGATGGTCTGCCCGTCGTGCCGCGCGGCGAGGTCGGTGATGGCGCGCTTCATGCGCTTTTGCACGTCGCGGATCGGCTCGCACCCGGGCACGGACCAGCGGTCGGGGTCGGTGTTGAACCAGCGCATCTGCTCCGGGAATTCGTGCTCCACGTCGCCCCAGGCGCGGCCTTCCCACACGCCCATGCAGATCTCCGTCAGGCGCGGCGTGGCCACGGCCGGAATGTCATGATAGCGCGTGATCGCCTCAGCCGTCGCGCGTGCGCGCGACAGGTCGCTGCAGTAGAGCGCGTCGATATGCTCGCGGCGGAACCGCTGCGCGAGCGCGTCGACCTGCTGCAGGCCGAGCGGGGTGATGCTCCCGTCCCAGTGCCCCTGGATGCGGCGGTAGAGGTTGCCCTCCGCTTCCGCGTGCCGGATCAGATAAATTTTCGTCATTGCGGGCCTCCAAAACTTGACCATAGTGGAATCATACAGTATAATAATCTGAATCCGCGCTTTGATCTTGCGCGGGAATGTGTCAGCACCTGTACGAGCGCATTATACCGTGTTTTCGCGGCGCGCACAAGTGCTTTGGAGGGCAAAGTGAAAGTAATCCACCTCATCAGCGGGGGCGACACCGGCGGCGCCAGGACGCATGTTTACTCCCTGCTGAAATATCTCGGTCAGATCATCGACGTGCAGCTCGTGTGCTTCCGCGGCGGCGATTTTGCCGACGGCGCGGCCGCGCTCGGCATCCCGACGATGGTGCTTGACGGGGGCTTCGTGTCCAACCTCGCCGCGCTCAAAAAAATCATCCGCGACGGGGAGTATGACCTCGTGCACTGCCACGGCTCCATGGCCAACGTCATGGGCGCCATGCTGCGGCCCGGCGTACACGTGCCGGTCATCAGCACCGTGCACAGCGACTACCGGCTCGACTATCTCGGCCGGCCGTTCGCCCGCGCCGTCTACGGCACGCTCAATATCTGGGCCCTGCACCAGCTCGACTACCGCGTGTGCGTGTCCGACCCCATCCGCCAGCGGCTCATCGACCGCGGCTTTGAGCCGAACCGGCTCTTTTCCATCTACAACGGGCTCGACTTTTCCCACGTCGTGCCCAAGACCGACCGCGCGGCGTATTTCGCGCAGTTCGGCTATACCGTGCACGAGGGCGACGTGATCGCGGGCATTGCCGCCCGGCTTGACCCCGTGAAGGATATCCCGACGCTCCTGCGCGCGGTGGCGCTGGCCAAAAAGGCCTGCCCGCAGCTGCGCCTCGCCATCGCGGGCGACGGTAAGGAGCGCAAAAAGCTCGAGGCGCTCACAAAGGAGCTGGACCTTGAGGACAGCGTGTTCTTCCTCGGCTGGGTCAACGACCTCGACAGCTTCTACGGCGCGCTCGATATCAACACGCTCTCGTCCGTGTCGGAGGCGTTTCCCTATGCGCTGCCAGAGGGCGCGCGCGCGCATCTGGCCACCGTCGCGTCCAACGTCGGCGGCGTGCCGGCCATCATCGAGCACGGCGTGACCGGCCTGCTCATCGAGCCGGGCGATGTGCGCATGCTCGCGGCCTATCTCGCGCGCTACGCGCTCGACGAAAACTACCGCCGCGAGATGGGCGAGGCGCTCTACCGGCGCGGCAAGGCCGACTTCTCCGAGGAGGCCACCGGCCTGCGCCAGCTGGAAATTTACAACGCCGTCTTTCGCATGGAGCGCAACCGGCGCGACAGTGTGCGCGACGGCGTGCTCATCTGCGGCGCCTACGGCTTCGGCAACACCGGCGACGACGCCATTTTGCAGGCCATCATCGGCGAGATGCGCCGCATCGACCCGCACATGCCCGTGACCGTGCTCTCCCGCCGGCCGAAGGACACGCGCAGCGCTTACGGCGTCAACGCCTGCAACCGGTTTCATGTTCCCGCCATCCGGCGCATCCTGCGCCGCAGCCAGCTGTTCATCAGCGGCGGCGGCAGCCTCATGCAGGACGTCACGAGCCGGCTGAGCTTATGGTATTATCTCGGCACGATCCGCATGGCCCGGCGCTGCGGCTGCAAGGTGCAGATGTACGGCTGCGGCATCGGCCCCATCATCTACGAGCGCGACCGGCAGCTCGCCGCGCGCATCATCAACACCTGCGTCGACAAGATCACCCTCCGCGAGCCGGACAGCCGCGAGACGCTCGCGGATTTCGGCGTCACCGAGCCGGAGGTCATCCTCGCGTCCGACCCCGCGCTCACGCTGCCGGCTGCCGAGCGCAGCCGCATCGACCGCATCCTGCGCGAGCATGATATGGATCCGGAGGGCAAGTATATCGGCTTCGTGCTGCGCAAGTGGCCCGGCATCGAGGAAAAGGCCACCGTGTTCGCCGCCGGCGCCGTGTACGCCTACCTGAAATACGGTCTGACGCCGGTGTTCCTCAGCATCAATTTCCGCACCGACGGCGAGGCCAGCCAGCTCGTCACGGAGCATTTGAGCATCCCGTTTTATACGCTTGACGAGCAGATGTCTACCGGCGAAGTGATCGGCGTGCTCTCACGTATGACGGCCGTCGTGTCCATGCGGCTGCACGGGCTCATCTTTGCCGCCGGGCAGGGCGTGCCGCTCATCGGCGTCGCCTACGACCCGAAGGTCACGGCGTTTCTCGACTATGTCGAGCAGAATAACTATATGCAGTTCGAGGCGGTCAACGAAAAGGATCTGTCCGACCGGATCGATGCGGCCGTCGCCCTCGCCGGCAGAGGCGAGGAGATGCGCCGCCGCACCGAGCTGCTCAACCGGCAGGAGGACAATAACCGCGCCACGGCCGCACGGCTGCTGGGGAAGGAGTAAGCGAGCGTATGATCCGCAGTGCTGTTCTGGTTTCCGGCAAGGGAACAAAATTGCAAAGTCTGCTGGACTCCGTGTTCTTCGGCGAGATCCCGGAGCTGCGGCTCGTCGCCGTCATCTCGTCCAACGCCAACGCCTACGCGCTCAAGCGCGCGCGCAACGCCGGCATTGAGACCGTCGTCGTCGAGCCGGCCATGTTCCCGAACGACACGTCATACGACATGGCCATCCGCAACAAGCTCAAGGACATGGACATCGAGCTGGTCATCAACGCGGGATTTTATCCCGGCGTCGGCCGCGAGACGGCCAAGAGCTTTCGCAACAGGGTCATTGCGGTGCAGCCGTCGCTCGTCCCGGCGTTCGAGACGCTGCGCGGCGACGCGGTGCACGAGGCGGTGCTCGCCCGCGGGCTGAAGGTCACGGGGGCGACGGCGTACCTCGTCGACGAGACCGGCGGCGTCGGCCCGGTGCTGCTGCAGAAGGCCGTGCCCGTGCTCGAGGACGATGATCTCACGACGCTCAAGCGTCGCGTGCTCACCGACGCGGAGTGGAAGCTCCTGCCCGAGGCGGTCAAGCGCTTTTGCGCCGGGAAGATCCGGCTGCACGGCGGCCGCGCCCAGCTGCTCGAGTGAAAAAGCGGTAAAAAATCATCCCCGGACCAATTACGGTCCGGGGATGTTTTGCTTTTTCACTTAGCCGGCCATGAGGTGTACGCGGATGATGCCCTCGGCCGCCTTGAGCGCCGCCATGAACGCCTCCATCGTCGTCTGCATGTTCTCGGTCGCGGCCGTGATCGTCACCGGGGCGACGCCGCTCGTCGGGATGCTCTGATTGATGGTGAGTATATTTGCACCGTTTTCGGCAAAAATAGCGAGGACGGACGACAGCACGCCCTGCCGGTCGAGCAGCTCGAGGTTGAACGTCACCAGATGGCCGCGCGACATGTCCTGAAACGGGGACACGAAGTCCTTGTATTTATAAAATGCGCTGCGGCTGATGTCCACGCGCGCCACGGCGTCCGCCACCGTGCGCACCTGACCGGTCTCGAGCAGTTCCTTGGCCTCGATCACCTTGGCGAAGATCTCGGGCAGGACGCTCGCCTCCACGAGATAGTATTTCGGTTTGCTGCCTGCTGCCATGGGCGGGCCCTCCTTTGTGCGCGTGCTGCGGGCAAATGTTTGCCCGTACGACACAGTGTAACACATTCCGGGCGGCAGTGCAAGGATTATTCGGAAGGAGCCGATGAATTTTGGGTGGATTTCTCGCGTGCATCCTCGCCGGGGCGGCGATGAGTATTCAGGGCGTGATGAACACGCGCCTGAGTGAGCACATCGGCACGATGGAGACCAATGCCTTCGTGCAGTGTGTGGCGGCGGTGCTGTCGCTGCTGGTGCTGGTGTTCTGGCGCACGGGCAGCTTTGCCGCGCTGGGCGCCGCGCCGAAATACTGCTGGTTCGGCGGCGTGCTGGCGCTGGCCATCACGGTCACGGTCATGCTCGGCATGGGCAGACTCGGCCCGACGCTCGCCGTGGCGACGATCCTCATCGCGCAGCTTTCTGCGGCCGCGGCCATCGACGCCTTCGGCATCATGGGCACGGAAAAGCTCGCCTTCGGCTGGAGCAAGTGGGCGGGGCTTGCGCTGATGACAGGCGGCGTACTGCTCTTTAAAATGAAATGAGACGGTGATGCACACCGTCTCATTTTTTGCTTTTGTTACAGGCCGATGCTCGCCAGCAGGTCCGCGATGCCGGAGGACTTGATGAACGCGAAGATCGAGCCGATGTCGTAGTGCTCATACGCTGCCTCCCAGATGCGGTCGGGGCTGCCGCCGGTCGCAAGGCCGACGCCGAGCACGATCTCGCCCACGATCAGGATGCACAGTGCGACGATGAGGATGGTTTTCCAGGCTTTTTTCATGCGGCGATCTCCTTTCTGCACCAGCGCTTGCCCAGGCGCACGAGCAGCCGGACCCAGCCGATGACCATGCGGATGAACAGCCAGATGGCCAGCCAGATCACGACGAGCGCGATGGCGAGCACGGCGGCGCCGCCGCCGAGCAGGATGAGCATATCCGCCACCATGGGCAGGCCGATGAAGGCCGTCGCGATCAGGCCCACACCGCCCGCGCCGCACGCGGCGCCGACGGCCAGCACGGCCAGATCCAGCACCAGCAGCACGGCCAGCACCGGCACGCCGACCACGATCGCACCGAGCGTGTAGAGGATCGCCAGAAAGACGTTCGTCTTGTAGACCGGTTCGTCATCGTAATAGGCCTCGTCATAATACCCTTCCTCGCCGTCGGTGGCGTAGTTCGGGTCATCATAATCGCCTTCGGGCTGCTGCTCATCGTAGTAGCCGTCGTCGGCAGGCTGCTCGTCGTAGTAGCCGTCGTCGGCGGGCTGCTCGTCGTAGTAGCCGTCGTCGGCGGGCTGTTCGTCATAGTAGCCTTCCTCGGGCTGCTCGTCGAACGAGAACTGGCCGTCGAGCACGGGCGCGGCGGGCTGCTCGTCATAGGCATCCTCCGCGGCCTGGTCGGCGTAGGCCGGCTGGGGAGCAGGCTGCGGCGCGATGGGGCGGTACTGCTCGGCACGCGGGCGCGGCTGCGGCGCGCGCTTGGGCTGCACCTGCTCGGGCGCGACCACGGGCGCGGCGGCCGGCGTGATCTTGCCGCTGTCGGCGTAGCGGATGAGGGCGACGGCCACCTTCGTTGGGTTGCCGATCTCCTGAATGAGGCGCTCCTCATCGGGCGCGTTGTCAAACATGTTCTCCATCTGCGCAATGAGCGCCTGACGGGTATTGTCGTCGGTAATCAGGCCAAGCAGGCTGCTGATTTCCGCCATGTAACTCTGTCTGTTGATAGATGGTCACCTCCAAGGGGTTCAATTGCATCTTGAAATAGCATCTCTAATTTACATATTATATTGCACGAATGGTGTGCGGTCAAGCCCGAAATGCACTTTTCGGCCGCGATCCGGCCCTTGACAGGCGCTCTGCGGCGGGGTATCCTGAGAAAAAAGGACCGGTTTTCCGAAAAACCGGAAAGGAGTGAAACGCATGGAACAAGAGCGCCCCTACACCGAAACGGAACCCGAAACCGCGGCCGAAACCGTCGAAACGGCGGCCGAAACGCCCGAGACCCCGGCCGAGGCGGCCGCGCCGAAAGAGCCGTTTTTCCGCCGCCAGCGCCGGGAGCTTTCTGATGCCTGGCGCGAGATCTACTGCAATAGCCGTGCGCGGCGCATCCGCACGTGGCAGATCGCGGTGTTTGCACTGCTGATCGTCGAGGTGACGGTCATGGCCATCGCGCTCAACCCGGTCTACTGGATCGGCACCGCACTGCTTGTATTCTGGTCTGCGGGGCAGCTGTTTGACCGCCGGCCGGCGCGGCACTCCGTCGGCGCGGTCGTGCTGTATTTTCTCATCGCCGTCATGATCGGTGTTTTTGCGGTGCAGGAGCTGCTTGGCGCTTGACAAGCGGCGGCGGATTCTATACACTATATAAGTTACCCCATACATTATGAAATACGCCCGCGCGGGATCCCTGCGCGGCATACAGAGGAGTGTTGCGCTTATGGCCAAAGAAAAGAAGGTCGAGCAGATCACCGATATGGAAGTCGACTTCGCCCAGTGGTTCACCGACGTGTGCACCAAGGCGGAGCTCGTGGATTATTCCGATGTCAAGGGCCTGTTCATCATGCGCCCGTATGGCTACGCCATCTGGGAGAACATCCAGAAGATACTCGACGGCAAGTTCAAGGCGACCGGTCACCAGAACGTGGCCATGCCGATGCTGATCCCCGAGAGCCTGCTGCAGAAGGAGAAGGACCACGTCGAGGGCTTCGCGCCCGAGTGCGCGTGGGTCACGATGGGCGGCAGCGAGGAGCTGCCGGAGCGCCTGTGCGTGCGCCCGACGTCCGAGACGCTCTTCTGCCAGCATTGGAGCCACATCGTGCACAGCTGGCGCGATCTGCCGTGCCTGTATAACCAGTGGTGCAGCGTCATGCGCTGGGAAAAGACCACCCGCCCGTTCCTGCGCGGGCGTGAGTTCCTCTGGCAGGAGGGCCACACCCTGCACGCCACCGAGGCCGAGGCCCGCAAGGAGACGCTGCAGATGCTCGAGATTTATGCCGACACCTGTGAGCAGGAGCTGGCCATGCCCGTCATCCGCGGCAACAAGACCGACAAGGAGAAGTTCGCCGGCGCCGTGAACACCTACACCATCGAGTGCATGATGCACGACCACAAGGCGCTCCAGTCCGGCACGAGCCACTACTTCGGCGACGGGTTTGCCCGCGCGTTCGACATCACTTACACCGACAAGAACAACCAGCAGGCCTATCCGCACCAGACCTCGTGGGGCATGTCCACGCGCGTTATCGGCGGCCTCATCATGACCCACGGCGACAACAACGGTCTCGTCCTGCCGCCGCACATCGCGCCGATCCAGGTCATCGTGCTGCCCATCGCGGCGCACAAGCCCGGCGTGACCGAGAAGGCCGAGGAGCTCGTCGCACGCCTGAAGGCCGCCGGCCTGCGCGCGCAGGGCGACTTCAGCGACAACAGCCCCGGCTGGAAGTTCGCCAACTGGGAGATGAAGGGCGTGCCGCTGCGCGTCGAGATCGGCCCGAAGGACATCGAGGCCGGCCACTGCGTCGCCGTTCGCCGCGACAACGGCGAGAAGATCACCGTCGCGCTCGACGAGCTCGAGGCGCGCATCCCCGAGCTGCTCGAGACCGTGCAGCAGGGCCTGTTCGACAAGGCCAAGCGCAACCTCGACGAGCACACCTATGCCGCGCACTCGCTGGCCGAGGCCAAGGAGCTGCAGGAGAAAAACGGCGGCTTCATCAAGACCATGTGGTGCGGCGACCTCGCCTGCGAGCTCGAGATGAAGGAAAAGGCCGGTATGTCCAGCCGCTGCATCCCGTTCGAGCAGGAGCACCTCGACGACGTGTGCCCCGTGTGCGGCAAGCCCGCCAAGTGCATGATCTACTGGGGCGTGGCGTACTGAGCGCTCCCAAAACAGAAAAACCAACCGCCCGCTGCGATCGCAGCGGGCGGTTTTGTTTATTCGTTTTCGATATAGAAGATCTTGCGCAGCGTCTGCACCGGGAGCTTCACGACGCTGCGGTCGTAGGTCACGAGGCCGTTGAGCTCGTGCTCCACGTCGCTCAGCTGCGTGTACACCGCGGCGCTGAGCCCCTGCGCGATGGCGGGGCGGATCTGCTCGTCATAGAGCGCCTGCAGCGCGTACTCGAGCGAGAGCGGCGCGTCGCACGTCTTGTAGCCGACGCTCCTGCCGCCGACGGCGTGGCCCTCGACGCGGTGGATATAGCCGCCGAACTCCGACAGCAGCGTGGCGCGGCCGAGCTTGTCGGGCTGAAACTTGTACTTCTGGAAATACACGTGCAGGCTGCGCACATCGCCGAAGCCCTGATCGTGCCAGCCGCTGGCCGGGTCGATCGTGCGCGTCTTGTCCACGGACCGGATGACCTGCACGGCCGTCTGGCTGTCAAACTGGCCCCAGCCCTCGTTGAACGGTACCCACACGGCGATGCACGGGTGGTTGTAGAGCGTGGTGACCATGTCGCGCAGCTCGTTCAAAAATGCCTTGCGCGCCGTCACGTTCGTGCGGCCGAAGAGGGGGTACCAGCTGTCGTCGAGGTGCCAGCCCGTCACGAGCGGGGTCGAGACGATGAGCGGGTCATAGCGCCTGCCGCCGCAGGGCATGTCCTGCCAGACAAGCATGCCCAGCCGGTCGCAGTGATAGTACCAGCGGTCGCACTCGACCTTGATGTGCTTGCGCAGCATGTTGAAGCCCATGTCCTTGGCCAGCTGGATGTCGTAGACAAGCGCGTCGTCGCTCGGCGCGGTGTAGAGCCCGTCCGGCCAGTAGCCCTGGTCGAGCAGACCGTTGTGAAAATACGGCTTGCCGTTGAGAAACAGGCGGCGCACGCCGTCTTTGTCCGTCTCGACGCTGCACTTGCGCATGGCAAAGTAGCTGTAGACCGTGTCGTCCCCGAGCGTCACGCTGAAGGGGTAGAGCGTCGGGTGCTCCGGCGACCAGGGGCGGAACGACTGCACCGGCACGTGCGCCGGCACGCCCGCCGGGAACGTGAAGCGCTTCCCCTCCAGATCGATCGTGCACTGGCCGGCGCCCTCGACGGTGATCTCCACCTGGTGCGCGTCGAACAGCGGCGTCACGCGCAGGGAATGGATATAGTTTTGCGGCACGCTCTCGAGCCAGACCGTCTGCCAGATGCCGCTCTGCGGCGTGTACCAGATGCCGTGCGGGTGCAGCGTCTGCTTGCCGCGCGGGAGCTGGGATTTGTTCGTCGCGTCGCGCACGCACACGAGGATCGTGTTTTCCTTGGCCAGCACCTCGGTGATGTCCACCGTGAACGGCAGGTAGCCGCCCGTGTGCGTGGCCAGCTCCACGCCGTTGCACCACACGGTCGCGATCTGATCGACCGCGCCGAAGTGCAGCAGCACGCGGCCGACGTTGAACCCATCCGGCAGCGTGACCGTGCGGATGTACCACAGGTATTCCTCCGGCTGCAGGACGTGTCCCACACCGGACAGCTCGCTCTCGGGCGAGAAGGGAACGAGGATCGTGCCGTCGGCCTGCGCGGGCTTGCTCGCGCTCGTCGTGATCGCGTAGCTCCACGGGCCGTTGAGATTCAGGTAGCTGTCGCGCACCATCTGCGGCCGGGGATACTCCGGCAGGGGCTGCGCGCGGTCGAGCGTGTCCGCCCAGGGTGTCAGCATAACGTGGCCTCCTTTTGCCGCCGGCGGCGCCGGCAGAGCATTTGCTGTCTATTTTACAGGATTTTTCCCCGCTTGTTAAGTCCCGAACACAGAATTTTTTCCGCCCCGCGCGCCGGGACGGCGAAAAATCCCGCCAATATGCACAAAATGTTGCAAATTTTCCGGAAATGTTGGATTTGTTAGCTTTTTTGCAGGTTCGTTAATATTTAAATTAGTACAATTTGATGTTTTTCCGCCATTTTTGGTGGACGAAATTAGGTTGGCGTGCTAATATATGTGGGTCAAAAAATAGAGAGGTGATGCAAATGCCCTTTAAGTTTCATGGCGGAGTTCATCCCAACTACATGAAGGCGCCGGACGTTCCGGTGACCGTCATTGCGCCTCCGCCGCAGGTCGTGCTTCCGATGATGCAGCATATCGGCGCACCCTGCAAACCGCTGGTCGCGGTGGGCGATTATGTAAAGATGGGTCAGAAGATCGCTGACAATCCGGCACCCGTCTCCGCACCCATTCACGCGACGGTCTCCGGCAAGGTGATCGCCATCGAGCCGAGACCCCATCCCCTGGGCGATATGATCCCTGCGATCGTGATCGAAAATGACTTCCAGGACACCCCCTGCACGGATCTCGCGCCCCTGACGCCCGAGCAGATGAAGGATCCTGAGGCCATCCTCGAGCGCATCCGCGAGGCCGGTATCGTCGGTCACGGCGGCGCCATGTTCCCGACCGCGTTCAAGATCCGCGGCGGCCTTGGCAAGGTCGATACCCTCATCATCAACGGCGCAGAGTGCGAGCCGTACCTCAACGGCGACCACCTGACCATGAAAAACCACCCCGAGGAGCTGCTCAAGGGCATCGAGCTGGCGCGCATCGCGTCCGGTCTCGACAAGGCTTACTACGGCATCGAGAAGAACAAGCAGGACGCCATCGACCTGCTGCTGTCCAAGAACCCCGCGCAGTACGGCGTGGAGATCGTGCCGGAGAACGTCAAGTACCCCCAGGGCGCCGAGAAGATGCAGATCAAGGCCATCACGAACCGTGAGGTCAAGCCCGGCGGCCTGCCGTCCGGCGTCGGCTGCAACGTCATCAGCACCCAGACGGCTTACGCCATCTACCGCGCCTGCTACGAAGGCATGCCCAGCATCGAGCGTGTCCTCACCGTCGCCGGCAGCGCCATGGGCGACAAGTCCTACAACCTGCAGTGCCGCTTCGGCACCCCGTTCAGCTACATCGTCGAGCAGTGCGGCGGCTTCGTCGTCGAGCCGAAGAAGATCGTCCTCGGCGGCCCCATGATGGGCCTGATCGCCACGAATCTCGAGGCGCCCAACATCAAGGGCACCGCGGGCATCCTGTTCTTCACCGAGAAGGAGGACCGCTCCGTTGCCAATCCGACGTGCATCCACTGCGGCAAGTGCCTGACCGTCTGCCCGATGAAGCTCGAGCCGCTGTACATGTATAAGTACTATCAGAACCGCGACTTCGAGAACATGCAGAAGTACCACATCCTCGACTGCTTCGAGTGCGGCAGCTGTTCGTACAACTGCCCGGGCCGTCTGCCCCTGACCCATACCTTCAAGACCGCAAAGCTCCTCTTCGCCGCCCGTGCGGCCGAAGAAAAGGCCCGCGCGGAAGCCGCTGCAAAGGAGGCTGAAACGAAATGACACCGAAAGAATATACCTTTGACGCTGCCTATCAGCCTCAGGTTCGCGCCAAGCGCGGCACCCGCGAGATCATGCTCGACGTGATCATCGCCCTGCTCCCGGCCCTCGTTGTCGGCGTGTGGCAGTTCGGCGCGCAGGCGCTCATCCCGCTGGCCGTGTCCATCGTGTCGTGCGTGTTCTTTGAGTGGGCTTACCGCAAGCTCATGAAAAAGCCCGACTCCATCGGCGACCTGTCCGCCGTGGTCACGGGCATCCTGCTCGCATACACCCTGCCGGCCAACTGCAAGTGGTGGCTGCCGATCATCGGCGCGTTCTTCGCCATCGTGGTCGTCAAGCAGCTCTACGGCGGCATCGGCAAGAACTTCCTCAACCCGGCGCTCGCCGGCCGTGCGTTCCTGCTCGCCTCCTACGCGCTGTTCATGACCACCTGGGTCGTGCCCAGCAGCCTGACGTCCGTCATCGGCGCGGACGCGGCCACCATGGCCACCCCGCTCAGCTACATGAAGGCCGGCGAGGCGCTGCCGCAGTACTTTACTTATAAGTCCATGTTCCTCGGCACCATGCCCGGCTGCCTCGGCGAAGTCAGCGTGCTCGCGCTGCTCATCGGCGGCGTGTACCTGCTGTGCCGCAAGGTCATCACCTGGCACATCCCCGTGTCGTTCATCGGCACCGTCGCGCTGCTGACGCTCATCTTCGGCAGCAAGAACGGCGGCGGCTATACCCACGTCCAGTGGATGCTCGACAACATCCTGTCCGGCGGCCTGCTGCTCGGCGCCTTCTTCATGGCGACCGACTACAGCACCAGCCCCGTCACCGCTCCCGGCCGCATCATCTACGGCGTCGGCTGCGGCGCGCTGACCGTGCTCATCCGCGTGTTCGGCGGCTTCCCGGAGGGCGTTTCCTTTGCCATCCTCATCATGAACTGCTGCGCATGGATGTTCGACAAGCACACCCAGCGCCGTCAGTTCGGCGTCAGCCGCGAGGACGTCAAGGCCAAGAAGGCCGCTGCAAAGGCTGCGAAGAAAGAAGCAAAGGAGGCTGCTGCAAATGGCTGAAAAGACTGAAAAGAAATCCGGCGGCGGCCAGATCATCAAGCTCGCGCTCGTGCTCTTTGCCGTGTCCGCCATTATGGCGCTGGCCCTCGGCCTCGTGTACGAGATGACGAAGGACACCATTGCCATGCGCGCGGCCGAGACGACCAAGAACGCATACGCCAACGTCCTCGCGGCCGACGAATACACCGAGCAGGCCGGTTTTGAGAACGACGGCACCATCACCAAGCTCAGCACCGCCACTGCGGGCGGCCAGCAGGCAGGCTACGTCGCCGAGACTACGTTCTCCGGCGCACAGGGCATGATTACCATGGTCGTCGGCCTTGACAGCGACTATAACTGCACCGGCGTGTACGTCACCAAGCACTCCGAGACCTCCGGCCTCGGCGCCAAGGCGGCGGACACGAACGAAGGCGCCTGGCGCGACAACCTCGTCGGCCAGGGCGACGGCCTTGCCCTGACGAAGGACAAGGGCACCGTCGAGGCCATCTCCGGTGCGACGATCACGTCCCGCGCCGTCGTCACCGAAGTGCAGACCGTTATCAACGCGGCCAAGTCGCTGGGTTAAGGAGGGCTGAAACATGAATATCAAACAACAGTTCAAGGAAGGCCTCATTACCAACAACCCGGTCCTCGTGCAGCTCATCGGCATGTGCGCGACCATGGCCATCACGACCAGCCTCTTCAACGGCATCGGCATGGGCCTGTCCGTGCTCGTCATCCTGACGTGCTGCAATGTGGTCATTTCTCTTATCCGTAAGGTCATCCCGAATGACATCCGTCTGGCCATCTTCGTGCTGGTCATCGCGAGCTTCGTCACGATCGTCGACCTGCTGCTGCAGGCATACGTCCCTGCGCTGAGCGCGTCTCTGGGCGTGTTCATCCCGCTGATCGTTGTTAACTGCATCATCATCGGCCGCGCCGAAGCATTCTGCCAGAAAAACCCCGTCGGCCCGTCGTTCTTCGACGGCATCTTCCAGGGCCTCGGCTACACGCTCGTGCTCATCGCCATGTGCGTCATCCGTGAGCTGCTCGGCAAGGGCTCGTTCGGCACCGGCATCTTCAACACCATCGACGGTGTCATCGGCACCGGCAACGGCATTCAGATCTTCCCGTCCGAGTACGGCGCGCTCGTGCTCACGCTCCCGATCGGCGGCTTCATCACCCTCGGCTGCCTGATCGCGCTCATGCAGTACGCGCTGCGCAAGTCCGCCGAGAAGAAGGAAGCCAAGGAAAAAGCGCTCGCAGCGCAGGAAAAGGAGGCGGCATAACATGAGTTCTACGACCAGTATTTTTGCCATCATCCTCAGCGCCGTGCTGACGAATAACTTCATCTTCTCGCAGTTCCTCGGCTGCTGCCCGTTCCTCGGCTGCTCGAGCAAGATCGACACCGCCGCCGGCATGGGCCTCGCCGTCACGTTCGTCATGGGTCTGGCGTCCGCCATCTGCTGGCTCGTCAACCTGCTGCTGGTCCAGCTCGGTCTGGCGTTCCTGCAGACGATCGCTTACATCCTCGTCATCGCCGCGCTCGTGCAGTTCATCGAGATGTTCCTCAAAAAGTCCATCCCGTCCCTGTACTCCGCGCTCGGCATCTACCTGCCCCTCATCACCACCAACTGCGCCGTGCTCGGCGTCGTGCTGCTCAACACGCAGTACAGCTTCGGCTTTGTGCAGAGCGTGGTCTACGGTGTGTTCGGCGGCCTCGGCTTCATGCTCGCCATCTGCCTGTTCGCAAGCGTGCGCGAGAAGCTCGAGTTTGCCGACTATCCGGAGAGCTTTGAGGGCTTCCCGATCTGCCTCGTCTCCGCCGGTCTGCTGGCCCTGGCTTTCATGGGCTTCTCCGGCATGAAGATCGGCTAAGGAGGGCTGAAATATGGATTTTACTTTGATTCTCGAAGGGATCGCCGTCCTCGGCGCCATGGGCGCCATCTTCGGCGCGCTGCTGGCGTTCGCCGCCAAGATCTTCCACGTGGAAGTCGACCCCAAGCAGGAGGCCGTGCGTGAGTGCCTTGCCGGCGCCAACTGCGGCGGCTGCGGCTACCCCGGCTGCGACGGTTATGCCGCTGCGGTCGCGGCGGGCAAGGCTCCGGTCAACTGCTGCGTCGCCGGCGGCCAGGAAGCTGCCGACAAGATCGCTGCGATCATGGGCGTCTCCGCCGGTGCGGAGGAGAAGATGGTCGCGTTCGTGCCGTGCTCCGGCGCGGAGGGCGTCGCCGTCAAGCGCTTCAACTACCAGGGGCCCCAGGATTGCCAGGCTGCCATGCTGTTCGGCGGCAAGAGCAATAAGGAGTGCCGCTTCGCCTGCATCGGTCTCGGCAACTGCGCCAAGGCCTGCAAGTTCGGCGCCATGCACATCGTCAACGGCGTCGCCAAGGTCGACCGCGACAAGTGCGTCGGCTGCATGGCCTGCGCCGATGCCTGCCCGAAGAAGATCATCGAGCGCGTGCCGTATAAGCAGGCTGTGCTCGTCGGCTGCCGCAATCAGGACAAGGGCGCCGTCACGCGCAAGATCTGCGACGTCGGCTGCATCGGCTGCATGAAGTGCCAGCGCGAGTGCCCGGCGGAAGCCATCAAGATCGAGAACTTCGTGTCCACGATCGACTATGACAAGTGCGTCGGCTGCGGCCACTGCGCCGATATCTGCCCGCGCGGCATCATCAACCTCATGGATCTGGTCAAGCAGTAAGCTGCGGCCGGTCATCACAGCAACAGACAGACGGACATTTCGATGTCCGTCTGTTTTTTGCGCACGGGGCACGGAAACGTCCCTTTTCCTGCGGCGCGCGATGTGCTACAATAGAAAAAATACGCGCAAGGAGGCCGCCATGTACCAGACCCGCCCCGATGACTACGCCGCGTTCCGGTGCCTGGCCGGAGCGTGCCCGCAGACGTGCTGCGCCGCGTGGGAGATCGTCGTCGATCCCGACGCGCAGGACGCCTACCTGCGTCTGCAGCATCCGCTGGCGGCAAAGCTGCGGCGCGTGCTGCGCGTGGACAGCGAGGGCGACACGTACTTTGCGCAGACGGACGGGCGCTGCCCGTTTCTGTGTGTGGACGGCCTGTGTGAGCTGCAGCGCACGCTCGGTGAGCAGAGCCTGTGCCGCACGTGCCGGGACTTTCCGCGCTGGGAGGTGCTGCTGTGCGACCGGGTGGAGCAGGGACTATCACCCGCGTGCCCGGAGGCCGCGCAGCGACTGCTGGCGCGCTCCGCGCCCCTGCGGTTTGTCTCCGCGCCGCTGCCGGACGACGGCTATGTGCCCGGCGCGCGGGAGCGGCGGCTGACCGCCGCCGTCACGGCGGTGCGCGACCGGGTGCTCGCGCTGCTGGCGCGGCCGGGGCATACGGCGGAGGAAAACCTCGCGGCGGCGCTCGCTTTCGCCCGCGCGGCACAGCGCCAGCTCGACCGGCACCGCATCGCGGCGCTGGCCGCCGGGAAGGTGCCGGCGGCGGTCGA
>OLXH01000526.1_pt1 | contig 17417 bp, 19 predicted proteins | sample 1673391 | NCBI WGS metagenome assembly OLXH01 (sample SAMEA103958110, study PRJEB25191) | human gut metagenome | reverse complement strand
GTGGAATTGGCAGACACGATGGATTTAGGTGCTGTCACCTTGGTGAAAGGTTTTTCCGCGGTTCCTCACCGCGGACATTCTTCGGTAAAAGCAGGCTTGCCTGTTTTTATAAACGCGGATCAAGCGTTACGCTCCGCCACGGTTTCCCTCGCCGTGTAAAAACAGAGGACAACAAAATAGCTGCAGGTATCCCTGCCGCTCATATCTGCGGGTATGGTGGAAATGGTAGACTCGGAGGATTTAGGTGCTGTCACCTTGGTGAAAGGTTTTTCCGCGGTTCCTCACCGCGGACATTCTTCGGTAAAAGCAGGCTTGCCTGTTTTTATAAACGCGGATCAAGCGTTACGCTCCGCCACGGTTTCCCTCGCCGTGTAAAAACAGAGGACAACAAAATAGCTGCAGGTATCCCTGCCGCTCATATCTGCGGGTATGGTGGAAATGGTAGACTCGGAGGATTTAGGTGATGTCACCTCAGTGAAGGTTTTTCTGGCATATAATCACATAACATGATACACTAAAAACAGCTGATGTGGAAATGCAGCTCATATGCGGGCATGATGGAATTGGTAGACATGCGAGATTTAGGTTCTCGTGGAGTAATCCGTTGGGGTTCGAGTCCCCATGCCCGCACCAAATAAGGACGCAATCATTGATACAAAGCGTATCGGTGATTGCGTCCTTTATTTTTGCGCATTTTCCTGATTCTAACGGCATTTTCATAACTTTTTTAGCAGAAATGCAATCAAAGATTTGCTGCATCCTACCGATTTGCGCCCTCCAAATGACCTATACACTGTGGCTCTATCCTTTGAAATCGTTCTTTTGTCGGGGTATTCGTTTTTTAGCCGAGTATTCGTTTTTTAGCTGAGTATTCGTTCTTTTGTCATGAAGTCCAAAGTGATTCCCCACCACCAAGGGAATACGCCTCTGGCAGGCAATCCTGGCGGCGCTCCTTTCGCGCTCACAAAGCATAACCCGCCGTTCCTTGACTACCGGCTCATTTAATGGTAAAATAAGAGCAAGTCATGAGCGAAAGAGAAATATTCGGAAAATGCTATGCAGAAACAGAAATGAGGTGGGTGCGTTGCTGGAAATTGGGATTTGTGATGATCAAAAAGAGTGTACTGAAACACTGAGAAGTTTATTGAATGGCTATCTTGAGAAGAAGCAGTTAGATGCTCACATAACCGTTTTCACCAGCGCAGAAGATCTGTTACAAGCAGATTGGCAAGGATTCCATATTCTCTTTTTGGACATCGTTATGGGCAAGCAGGACGGCATTCAGGCTGCGGTGCAAATCCGGCGTAGAAATCCGGATGTCTCTCTGATATTTGTTTCCGCATTTTTGGATTATGCCACCATGGGGTATCAGGTCAAAGCCAGCGCATATATTCTGAAAAGCCAGCTGTCCAACAATATGGAGAAGGTTATGGACGCAGTGCTCATGGATCGAAACCTCAACCAAAATACAATAGAGATCACGGTAGACGACTGCGTAGTTTCGCTGCCGCTCCATCAAATTGAGTATGTAGAAAGCCGGGGAAGAATCGCAATTTTCCACGGTGAGATCGAATATCATACCCATATGTGCTTTCATATGCGCTTTTCAGATATTGAGGCAATTCTGTCCGGAAAGGGCTTTCTTCGTATCCATAAATGCTACATTGTCAATCCGGCACACTGCATTACAATCAAGAATTATCAGGCAATTCTGGGCAATGGAACCATGTTGCCCTGCAGCCGTCAAGATTACAGCGGTCTGGTGCGGAGCTTGATGCGATGGAAAGGAAAGAACCTATGATGATTGCCGAGTTGCTTGCGTCAGCTGTGGAGTACCTTTGCATTTTTCTGGTGCTGCTGGCATTCTTTTCTCCCAAAGAGCGCAGATGGTTTACCGTGGGTACGACGCTCTTATGTGGGCTGTTTCATCTTTTCTTGTCAAATTCAGATATGACCCTTTGGATGCGGATGCCCTTATTGCTGCTGAACGGGCTTCTTGTTTGTGAAATCTGTTTTGATGGGAATATTGGAAAGAAGATTTTAATCCTTTTGCTTTTTTGGGCAGTAACGTTTGCAATTGACATGTCTGTATTAACCGTATGCACGGCGATTATGGATGAACCCGCCCAAACAGCTGTATCTCCGAATGCCAGCTATCTATTCTCTATGATTAGCGCCAGATCCCTCCTTCTTACTGTCTCATTTGGATGCGGACATATCGTCCATCGTCAAAAACGGAATCAAAAAGGCAGCGGCGTGATCTGGGTATGTCTGCTGCTGATTCCGCTCTATACCATTGTTGCGACCGGCGCGCTGATCAGCAATGCGATGGAGGGTGGCGTCTTATCCGGCGGCATGGTTGCGCTCAGCGGGGGGCTGCTTTGTATCAATGTCATACTGTGCCTGGTGGTCAACAGGCTGGAGCAAAACCGGTTGGCCGAGGAGGAGAAGCAGAAGCTTCAGACTGAGGCAGCGCACAATTTACAGATGGCAAAAACCTACCAGGACTCTTTTAACCAGCAGAGAAAAATAACCCATGAATTTCGGAACCAACTGGATGCTGTGGGGAATTTACTGGCCCAGAAAGAGTACGACCGAGCTGCCGACTATATCCGGCACTTGCAGAACACCTCTCAGGAAATAGCGCCATCCGTCAGAACGGGCCATCCCATGGTGGACGCCGTCCTGAACCAAAAATATCAGCAGGCGGCTCAAAAGGGAATCAGTATGCTGCTTTATTGCAACGACCTGTCAGCAATTCCCCTGGAAGACGGTGAGCTTGTCACGCTTTTGGGAAATCTTCTGGACAATGCGATTTCCGCCAGTGCGCAAACGGATGAAAAACAGATTTGGATGCGCCTATGGCAGGAGCAAGGCGTTTATCAGTTGATCGTCCGCAACAGCTGCCCGGAAGCTCCCGCCGCGTATGGAGAGCAGGAGGGCATATTTCATGGATTCGGTATGGGCCTTGTAAGCGCCGTTTTGGAAAAGCACGATTACCCTTACTATGCGGATCGAATTGGTACACAATTCATTTTCTCGGCAATCCTCGGCTAGATACCTACAGTTGGTGACATTTACCTACAATTGGTGCAAAACCCATTTACATTTTGTATATATTATGCTACCATAAATCTGCGGATGGTGTGTTTGTACCATCAAAGGTGGATTATGGTAGCATTTTTAAATTATGGATTTCCTGCAATGTTGTGAAGGAATTTGTCATGCTGATACGGATTTGTACAAGACTAACCGAGTGCTTTGTTCAAAATGGCATTCTAGAACATAGCCTTGCAGACTGGTGTATTTACTGGCTGCAAAAAAGAATTCTGACAGGATTGGTCGTTTCGGTGATGCTCGTTCTTGGCCATTTGCTTTTTGGGTTAAAAGTGACCGTTTGTTTTTTGATAGGTCTATTGCCTCTGCGGCGCCGCTTAAATGGCTATCACACCAAATCGCCGTATACCTGCATGGTTATGTCCGTGGGTGTCATGTTGCTGGCATTACTGATTCACAGCACTTTTTCTGAGCTGGTATCTTTGATATTCAGCATCGTAAACTTTGTGCTCTGCCTTGGACTGGTGGAATATGTTTTGGATGATGGGCAAGAAGATTTACAATTGCACCTGACAGCAGAAGAGGTCAAAGAGAATCATAAGTTAGCCGTTCAGGTTCTAATTTTGGAGAGCATGATTGGTATAGTAATTGCACTACTTCTGCATTCCGTCGAGTGCCTATCTGCTTGCCAACTCGGTATTACGGTAGTGGTATTATCTTCTGCCTGCAATATATTAAAACCAAATAAAGGGGGTTCTGCATGATATGAGAAATGTTCTTGAAGTTGCAAAAAGATTTCTTGGCGCGCAGATCAACAAGTCCGTATTAAAACAGAAAAACGAATGGCCGGCCACAAGTACGCCAGTGTACTTTCAGCCGAAGCGCCCCAAAAAGAATACGGTGTCTAACAAGTCTATGAAGGATTGAGAATACTACCATGTAAATAGCACAAAGCACAAATGTCGTAGTGTGAGGTGCTTAACAATTTCAAAGGTATTATTGTTTCATCCGGTACTGCTTCTGCCATGAAGTCAATGCCTGTGAATTTTCGCATGGCATAGCTGTCATAGATAGCATCTTCAGTAGCAGAGTCGGACAGGTTGAACCAGATCTGAAGCAAGTGCATCCGTAGCATTTTCTTGGTCCCCATGGGAGGACGGCCCCGTTTCCCCTTTGGATAGTAAGCCCCGATAACGCCAGCCCACTCATCCCAAGGAATGATTTCGTCCATGATTTCCAGAAATTCTTCCCGCTTCGTTTTCTTCTTGCGGAAGCTGTATTCGATGTCTGTAAATGTTTCCTGCTTTATTTCCTTGCACCACCATTGCTTTGATGGTGTTATTGTATCATATCCTGAACCTCTATGGTAGTTCTGTTTAATCAGAGGTTCCCTAATACCCACTTTTTAAATTGAATTCTATCTATAATCATTAGTACTAAAAAGGAGGCACTACTGTGAGGAAATCAAACTATAATATTCTGTCACAAAAAAGCAACCTTTTGTTTAACACATTAACTAGAGCTATGGCTGTGTTGACGGATGAAGATTATCATTTATTTATATCCTCTACTCCTGATTTTACCAAGCTGGATGCTGATACACTCAACGAGTTTATTGAAAGTGGCTTTATCATTAGTGATGATCGCGATGAATTATCCGAGATAAAGCACTCATATTGGCAAGCAAAATTTGATATGACGACGTTACACATTACAATTATGACAACATTGGATTGTAATTTTCGCTGTGTCTACTGCTTCGAGAAACACAAAAAGATATCGATGGATGAGAGTACCATAGAATCTGTAAAGGGAATGATTAGCCAAAAACTTAAGCAAGGGTACTCTGTCCTATCAGTAGACTGGTATGGTGGAGAACCCCTCTTAAATATGAACTGCATTCGTCTTTTGAGTTCGTATTTTATTCAATTATGTAGAGACAACGGAATTGAATATGTTGCCTCTATTACAACCAACGGTTATAATTTCACCCCAGATATACAGCACGAGTTATTTGAACTTGGTGTTAGGCATGCACAAATTACCCTAGATGGCAGTAAAAATATACATGATAACCGTCGAATCCTGTTAACTGGAGATAGTAGCTTTGAGGTGATTAAGCACAATATCATTAATGCTCACGATGGCATGACAATCAGCCTCAGAATCAATGTTGATAATGACAATCAGGATGATTTAATTAATCTAATTGACTCTTTTGAAGGACATCGGTCTGATATGCTTGGTATTTATGCATGCATTGTTACCCCAGCACTTGACAGTGATTATATAGTTGAAAATCGCGATTCCTTAATGCGATCCATAATCGATATGTATGCCTATTCACTGAAGAAAGGCTTTCAAATCAACAATGTGAATAGTTTATTAACAAGCACTTATAGAGCATGCATTGTAGATTCAAACAGCCATTTTATCATCTCCCCTTTAGGTGAACTGTACAAATGTGGTGAGTCTTACGAGGATGGTGATCCTGGATTAATTGGTTATATTACTCAAACAGGCGAAATGGCAATCAATATAGAAAAACTATCAAGATGGACAAAAGATCCGTTTGCTTACCCAGAATGTCTTGAATGCGTTCATCTTCCTACATGCATGGGCGGTTGTATCATGAAAAGAATTACCCGAAGCGACAACTTCTGTTCTTGGGAATATAAAGATTGTTTTACCGACATTCTAGAACTATTATATGAGGCAATCTGTAGTTATAGTGAGGGTAGCGTATATGAAAAAATCGCATTATAATATTGTCTCTCCGTACAATGGGAGATTTATCCATTATAATATGCTAACAAAGGCCATTTTACTATCCGATAGTCCTAATCTTGATCCCAACAACCCAGCCTTTTATGAAAATGGTTTCTTTGTTGATGATTCTGTTGATGAATTAAAGCTCTCCGAAAAAGCTCTGGTGAAAGAGCAAATGAATAGCACACATCTCCTTCTTACCATCATTCCAACGTTAAACTGTAATCTTGACTGTATGTACTGCTATCAGCATGACATGCATAATTCAGCTAAGCGTATATCCCGAAATACACTTCATGGTATTATTGCTGAGATCCAACAAGATGACGAACTGACAAGCGTACATGTTGAATGGAATGGTGGTGAACCACTTCTTGAGATAGAATTAATAAAGCAATTTTCGTCTGAATTAGTTGAGCTTTGTGATCGTAAGGGCATAGCATATACTTCGTCTATTAGCACAAACCTTTTTGCACTTAATGATGAAATAGTTGAAAATCTTATTACGGCAAGAATTTCATCGGTTGACACAACACTTGCAGGCACGGCTAATGTTCACGATAAGTACAGATTGGTACGCTATGAAAAAAAAGGGTCCTTTCACAAAGTCTGGGATAATATTCAACGCATACTTAAGACTATTCCGCTTTCAATTTGCATAAACGTTACTGCAGATTCCGAGCCTGACACATACCGCTTAATTGATATGATTACGGAAATTAAGAGCGAAAACCTCAGCATCTCATTCCTCTTGATCGAGGATTATGGTTTCGGTGATAAAGGCATCTTCCTTGATAAAGAAACATATTTTCCTGTTATGCTCCGTCTACTTGAATATGCTATAAGCCGGGGGCTGAAAGCAGAAGTGAATTCGAATTTCGGCTGCAAATATGTTTTCTGTGCTGCTCAAATTAATAAAAGTTATTTAATTCATCCCAGTGGTCGAATTTATAAGTGTGCCAATGATTATAGCATCGAAAATAGTATCGGTATTGTTTCCAATAATGGTTTCATTCTCTCCGGTACACAACCCCTGTTTAACCCCTATTTAGATGAAAACTGCCGTTATTGTAATATTTTGCCCTATTGCAATGGAGGATGCCATTATGCACGCCATAGGGAAACTAATTTTTGCCCTCACGAAAAGAACTACATAACTGAATTATTAAAACTCTATGTTAGTTCCAATTTTGGGATTACATAATACTTACAGAAAGGAGAACAGCCATGGAAAAGAAAAAGGACAACAAGAAAGCTACTAGTCTAATTGTCATTCGTCCGAAGGATGAGTCTACTATGAAGACTCTTCGCAAATCAATGATGGCCCAGAAAGCCTGTTGCCGCGGTTCCATTGCATAATGCATCCCACAACTGTGAGGGAGGTTCCACTCCTCCCTCCTTTTTTCTTAAGGAGAAGAATATGAGCGTTATTATATTCGATCATGTAACTAAACACTATCAAGTCAAAGAAACAGCAGAAGGAATCGGAAATGCATTCCGCTCATTTTTCTGCCCGAATTACAAAACAATTCATGCAGTACAAGATATATCCTTTAATATTGATAGAGGCCATATACTAGGATTAATTGGCGAAAATGGTGCCGGTAAAACTACAATCGTCAAATTGGTTTGTGGGATTTTGTCCTCCGATACAGGCAAGATTGAAGTACTAGGGATGGATCCTTTTCAAAAACTAAGGGACTTTAAACAAAGAGTGTCCCTTTTATTGGGCAATAAAAATCAATTATGGTGGGATCTTCCTGCACACGAGTCCTTTCTTATTACAAAAAAACTATATGGTTTATCCGATACCCAATATCGTACCTCTCTAGATGAACTGATTGAAGTACTTGATGTTTCAGCTTTTATCAATAGCCCTATTAAAAATTTATCATTAGGTCAGCGAATGCGGTGCGAATTGCTCAACGCTCTACTGTATAAACCAGAAATTCTATTACTTGATGAACCGACTTTAGGATTAGATATTAAATCTCAAGTAATTATCAGAAACTACATACAACAATATGTTAAGCATAACAACGCAGCATGTATTGTTACAAGTCACAATATAAAGGACATTACAGATATGTCTAGTGATGTAGCTATATTGCATAAGGGTAGACTAGTCTATTCTTCCGCAACTGCGAATTTTCTCCAAAAATGCTCCGGTTACTCGATCATTGAAGTCGATGGATTAAGTTGCTCTGACATTAATTGCATAACTAACAGTTGCAGTTATCTACACAATGATCTGAGTCGCATTCTGATTCCTTCTTCTGACGCACCTGCAATGATGAGCAGCTTAGTTCAGCACCCAAAATGTAAATCTGTAAAGATTATTGAGGCAAGCGTTGATGATCTCGTCGAAAACAGGCTATTATCCATTCAGTATGGAGGAATTAACCATGCACTCAGCTAAAAACCTACTTGCCTTATTGAGTGTACGAATTAAAAACTGGAGTACATATCGTTTTGACTTTTTTGCCTCAATTTTGGGGATGGCGTTACCTGTCGGTGGTCTATCACTCTACTGGCTTGCTACTTTAAATAATATCGCTATAGATGATTTCATTTTTACTCCAAAAACTATTATTATTTACTATGTTATTGCATATGCAATAGATCTTATTTTTTCATATGAACTTGCATTTTCAGTAGAAGAAGATATTTCAACAGGAAGAATGAATTCCTTTCTGTTGCTTCCATGTAATTACCTAACAGTCAAACTTGCAGAATTTTTAGGTAACAATTTAATTCCCTTGTGCATACTTGTTGCATTGATTATAGTAATCATAGTGACCTCTGTTATCTCAATTTCTGTGATTACGATTTCAGTATTTCTTTTATTCTTAATAATGGGAATATTATTTCATTTTATTTATGTGATGATCTTGGGACTCTTAACCGTATGGATGAAAAATATAAATGGCATGCTTTATTTTTTTCAAACAATAACAGGCCTACTATCCGGTACCATTATCCCTCTTAATTTGTTGCCCGATCATCTTAAATGGCTAAAATGGAACCCTTTTTCTCTTTCTGTGTTCATTCCATCGGAGACTCTCCTTACTGGAAAAAACGATATTTGGGCCTTATTTGCACTAGCATTATGGTGCATTGCTTTGTACACAGTCTACAGAATAATTTGGACTTGTACAATGCGTAGTTATCAAGCATACGGAGGATGAAATATGTCACTAGCAATTTTTTACAGCTTCATCCGGGCCTCCATTATACGTTCAATGCGATATCGGTTTGATTTCGTAATGAGCCTGCTCGAGGGGCTATCAATGCTATTAATTAACATTGTTTTTTTCTATACTTCAGCTCAGCTTATGGCACCTGATGATCAAATTGATTTATATCTTCTTGCACCAGTATTTCAAGTTTTCGTTGGAATATTCTACGGTTTATTTATTGATAATATAACGGGCCTGAAATATTATATAAACCGTGGCGATTTGGATTGGATGCTACTAAAGCCTGTGAATTCCCAGGTATATATTTCGTTACGCTTCATAAATTTGGGTCACATTGTAAGTGGTTTGCTCGCAATACCTATAATTGTAATGACAACATCTGCATATGGAATCGTCGTTCGTTTTAGCGATTGGTTTGTTGCATGTGTATATATTCTTATTGCTGTTATCGACGGATACTCACTACTAACCACTACCACCTCAATAGCAATAGCAAAGACAGCTTCAGGAAATGTTTCGGGATTTATCCTTCCTCTTATCTCAATGGGCAAATATCCGAGACGCATCTATGACAGAATAGGCCCATTTATGGTTATTGCCCTACCCTGTTTAGTTTTATGCGATTACTCCATGAATGCAATAAAAGGAGCTTGGCATATAACCGAAGTACTGCTCCATATTGCAATCATGGTTGGCCAGTTATGGATTACATGTAAAGTTTTTCGTGCATCATGTTGTAAATACAAGAGTACCGGAAGCTGAAAGAAGGTATTAAATGTTCGAACCAGTAATCTACAGAATCTCCATCCCTGAAAACATCACATTACGACAGCAAAAAAAATGTTCTACGAAAAGTCTCTTGCGTAGATGGTGTTATTACAGCCAACGAGCAAATCGACCGACACGGATTAATTGCACGAGCTAATGTATCTGGTTTTTGGGGTATGGCTACGAGCAGCATTATCTCTGCTGAATCAGCACATTCTTTGGCGGAAAGATCATTTAATAATGCAAAATTGTTATCGGAAGTTGCAAACAGACAGTTTATCAACAATTCGCCCCCTGATTCAATTATTCAACTATCTGAAGTAAGTATTCCACATTCTAAATATAACGATGTTGAGCAGTCAATTATTATTGATCTCGTCAAGCAAATAGATCAAAATATTTGTAATACTTTTCAAAATAATATTAGCACTCGAAGGGTAATGGTTTGTGTTGAAGGAATAGAGAAGTATATCCGCAGTGCTGCACACAACCACTTTATGTGCTCCACAATTAAGAGAAGTTGTATATATATCGAAATGGGTACATATAACGCTGATGGTGTAGTCATTACTGTTGCAGACAAAAAAGGAGTGCCATATGAGATAGGTTGTTGGACCTCCCTATTAGACGACAGCAAAGAAGTTGCAGATCGTATATATAGTAGACTAATTGACAAAAAGCGAGCAAAAGACGTCTGCGAAGGGGTTTTCCCTTGCATTCTCCATCCGGATGTAGCAGGTATCTTGGCCCATGAGTCAATCGGTCATAACGTTGAAGCAGATATTGTAAAAAAAGGATCATTTGCAAGAAATATTCTTGGACGTCAAATTGCTTCTGAAAAAGTTTCTGTTACCGATTTTGCAAATACTGCATTTGGAAAACCAGCTGGATTACCACTTTTTGTTGATGATGAAGGCACCACTTGCCGCGATGTCAAGATAATAGAAAAAGGAATTTTAGTCAATTATCTTCATGACATAGAGTCAGCAAAACATTTCAATACTGTTCCTAATGGCAATGCACGTGCATACTTGGCATTCGATGAACCACTTATACGGATGCGCAATACTGCGTTCCACCCTGGAGAAGATCAACTTTCCGATATGATATCTTCAATCGATCATGGCTATTTTCTTTTATCTTCTAGCGGTGGTCAAGCGGATATTAATGGCAACTTTATCTTTAATGTTGATATGGGATATGAAATTAAAAAAGGGAATATATCTCATGCCATTAAGGACACTACTATTTCTGGCAACGCAATAGATATTCTCTCATCAATCAGTATGGTTTCAAAGGACTTTCTATGGGATATAACGGGGTTGTGTAGCAAATATCAATCCATGATTCTTGCAACTGGTGGTCCATATATAAAATGCAATCTATTACTTGGTAAGGAGTAGTGAACATGGACGGACAAATGATCGCACTTTGTCGTGAGGCACTCGATTATGCCACACACAATGGTGTAGAAAAGGCAGAGTGTTACCTACAATTATCCAAAGTAACAGAAGTTGATATTATTGGCGGTGTACTATCTCAAATGAATTCTATTTATAGGGAAGAAGTATTAGTTAGAATCATCAAAGATCAGCGTTCTGTTTCATCCCTCATCAGTTCATTCAATTTTGACTGCATTGCAAAAGCGGTTGATGAGTGTATTGGGGCAGTCGAATACGTTGAACCAGATGCATATGAAGATATTAGTGACGGACCGCTAAAATACTTCTATACTGATAGGGATAGTGCTATTGACCCCAAGTCATTAGTACTATTAGCACAGCATTATCTCGACGAAGTGCATAGACACTATCCAAATATTGAAATATCTGAGTTGCGTCTTCCAGCAGTAGAAGTATTTAGTGTATTTGGAAATACGAATGATGTACTGTTAACCCATGCCTACACTAAATATGATTGTTTTGTTGAATATATGTCATGTGCAGAAACTCAACAATGCTCGTATTACTATGACTTTTCTTTCTCCTCATTACCTTTACACTTGTTAGATTTGTTTGACCAGCGCTTTTGGTACGAATGTATAGGCAGGATTAGCGATATACGCCAGCCTGCTTTCATAAAGAAGTGTCAAATTTTACTTGCACCATCAGTTGTCGAAGATATTCTTATTGATGGGGTATATACACTAACTAATAGTGTGGCTATTATGTCTGATGCATCAATATGGCGAGATCGAATGCACTCATGTGTTGCGGACAAAAGACTTTCCATTGCTCTTGATCCCTACAACGAAAATATCGTGAGCGGAGAGAGAATTACTGATAATGGTACTATAAGCCAACCCTTTTTCTTGATACGTAATGGTATTCTTGAAAATTTTTATTTGACAAGGAAAGCTTCATTAATATCGGGATTCCCCATGGCTCCAAACACTTCCGATAAGCGAGTTCCCCGCCAGTGTGATGCGACGCATTGGACAGATTTTTGGCGAAAAAATGCCTGCCGGGAACACTGTTTTCTTCCTGTTTTCTTTGCGAACTGATTTGGGCAGTCTGGAACGAGATGTGAACCGCACAAGAGCACTTTTTAATGCTATGCTTGGAAATGGTTTTAGCTCAAATGACGATCCGAACAGCTACTATCACTTTGCAGATGAATGGCGTGGAAAGAAAATCAGAGAAGTAGATAATGAGTTTCGCCATCCTTGGGATACTGTCAAGTTTTTGACAGAAGACTTGCATACATGCTGTATTGGCTATGATGGTGAGCACTGTGAAGGTGATTGCGAACGCAGGCTTGGATGGTGGCCAATTCTTACTTGTCAACAAGCTCAATGGCAAATTTTTGAGTTTAGAAAAGAGGTGTGATTTGTGATTATAAGTGCCAGTCGTCGAACCGATATTCCAACATATTATTCGAAATGGTTTTTTAACCGACTTAAGGAGGGATATGTACTGGTTCGCAATCCAATGAATGCACACCAAATAAGCAGAATTCCTCTAACCCCCGATGTTGTCGACGGCATTGTGTTTTGGACAAAGAATCCTATTCCCATGCTTGAAAAACTGGATATGCTCCGAGACTATATGTACTACTTCCAGTTTACGCTTAATTCATATGCGCAGGACATCGAAACACACATTCCAAGTAAGCAGAGCCATATCATTCCCGCATTCAAAAAATTATCGGACTTGATTGGGCCTAATCGCGTCATTTGGCGATATGACCCCATTTTATTGAACGATACATACACTCCAGAGTATCACATCCGATATTTTGAAAGAATCGCAAAAGAACTAAGCCCATATACAAAAAAATGCACGATTAGTTTTATAGATTTTTATCGCAATACATCAAGAAATGTCTCTGGCTTGGCTTTGCATGATTTCCCACAAAATGTCCAAAGAAGTCTTGCAGAAGAACTCGCTGCAATCGCCCATAGCTACGGCCTCCAAATTGATACTTGCGCCGAGGGAATTGAGTTGCAGGAATACGGAATTGAGCACGCTCGCTGTATAGATGATCGTTTGCTAAGCAGGTTGCTCAACTGCCCTCTTGAAGTGGGAAAAGATAAGAACCAACGCCTCGAGTGCGGATGTATTGAGAGTCTTGATATTGGAGCGTATAACACATGTCGAAATGGTTGCAAGTATTGTTACGCAAATTATAGCGGAAAAACAGTGTTCACGAACTCCAATAAACACAATCCGGAATCTCCGCTGCTTTTTGGTGAAGTAGGACCTGATGATAAAATTACCGAGCGGAAAGTCAAGAGTTGTAAAGTAACTCAGATTAGGTTTGATGTATAATCTTCTCCATCACTATTTCATCAATCTCTTGTTCCAGTACTTGAATTTTCTCCTGTAACGACAAAATGTGGGCGTCGAGGATCGGTTTCCTCAACGCCCACATTTTTTGCATCTGTACCAGCTTCTTTAGTTCCTCAGCGCACTGCTTCCTCACAGTTTCGGCATACTCCTGCACCGCGGCATCCAGTACCTCCTCATGAATACGGTGGGAGGCGCAATAGGTTTTTCCATTCCGATGATATCCACGGCACACATATTCCACACGGCTCTTGCCGTTCCAGCAGCGGATCATAGGAATGAATGCATTCCCACATTCACGGCAGGTCAGCAGTCCAGCATACCGGTGCTTTGTACGATTGTTCACCGCCGGACGCGCCTGCTGTTTCAGCCGCGTCTGGACTTGCTGCCAGATTGCTTTTTCAATGATGACCGGATAGAAGTTCTCGTGGCGAAGCCAGTCCGCTTCGTTGACAGCTCGAGCTTTGCCGCCGCAATATTCTCTGCGATGATTGACCAGCACGCCGGTATAGGCCTCCTCTACCAGCACATTTTTCACGCTGGCATACGTCCAGAGGAACTGGCCGTCACGGGTTTTGTGCACCCTCCGGGCGTCATGACCGATCTGCTCCGTCCAAAGCTGCGCGGGCGTTTTGCAGTTCAGCGCATTGAGCCTGCGGGCAATTTCCTTTTGTCCGCAGCCCTGCAAATACAGCGCATAGATGCGGCGTACCGTTTCTGCGGCTTCCGGCTGAATGAAAATCCGGTTCGTATTTTTGTCCTTCCAGTATCCGAAGGGCGGCCGGATGACAAGACCGTCTTTTTGTTTCTGCCGATAGCCTGCGCGAATCTTTTTGCCGATATCCTTCGCGTAATAGTCATTCATCAGGCCGCGAACGCCAAGGATCAGATCATCCTCCTCGCGGAAGGTGTCAATTCCTTCGGTTACAGAGATCACGCGAACCTGATGATCCCGCAGGTAGTCGATGAACAGCGCTGTCTGCGTTTTGTGGCGGCCGAGGCGCGAGAGGTCTTTCGTCAGGACGGCATCGATCTTTCCTACCTGTGCAGCCGCTGCAAGCGCATCCAGCCCGCGGCGGCTGAAGCTCATGCCGCTGACATTGTCATCGGACGAACATCCAACGATGGTGTCACCGCGCTTTTCTGCAAAGGCGCGGCAGATCTCCTGCTGATTTTGCAGAGAATTCTGCGCCGGATCATCATCGCCTGAAAGCCGTGCGTAAAGCCAGACCCGCATGATTTCCTCCTATCCCACAAGCGTCTCGCCGTAGATCAGGTGCGCCAGCCTGTCCCAGTCAAAATCCAGCGCACCATACTGTTCGGTAAGAACGCCGTTTTCGTAGACATCCAGGTGTGTGCGGAACGGTGCTTTGATCTGAATGTCCAGACTGAGCGTCCCGTTTGTTTCCTGAACATAGATTTTTTCAATCAGCATCCGCAGGTGCGCTTCCGTCATAGCGCCCTCAGCGAGAATGTCGTCAATCATGCTGATATCCCTCTTGAGCTTCGTTTGCCGATCCCGCAGGACAGCGGAGATGTTTTGCAGTTCTTCGATCTGCTTTTTCGCCGCGGCGATTTCTTCTTCGCGCTTTTGAATCATGCGGTCGTAGCGCTCGGCATTTGCCCGGTCCCGTATCCGCTCCATTAAAATTGCCTCCGTTTCATCCTCCAGGCATCGAATTCGCTTTTCTAACTTGACAATCTGCGCACCGGTCAGTTCTGCCTTTGGTGTCCACTGTGCGATCAGCTGCTCCAGCGCATCCCAGTTCTGCTGATACAGCGCTTTTGTATTGCGCAGTTCGTCGATAATCAGCCTGTCCAATACGGACTCGTCGATCTGGTGCTGGGAGCAATGCTCCTTCCCGAAGCGGTTGTAGGTGCTGCAAACATAGGTGACCCGTTCGCCGCTTTTCAGATGGATGCGCCTGCCGAACATGACCCGGCCGCAGTCAGCGCAGCGCAGGAGTCCGCTGTAACGCAGGATCTCCTGCGAGGGCGCGGCGCGCACGTTCAGCCGTTTCCGCTCCGCCAGCATCATCTGCGTCTGCTCCCACAGTTCCGGCGTGATGATCGGCGGGAGATAGTTTTCATGACGGAACTGTTCTTCCGGCTCTGTGAAGCGGAAGGTTTTGTTGATCTTGTTCCGTTCGCTTTTGTGGCAGATGAGCGTTCCAACATAGCTTTCGTCCCTGAGAATGCGGGCTATCATGGTTGCGTCCCAAAGATACTTTTTTAGGATGACGTCCTGCGTGTTGGGCAGGCTCTTGTTCAGCAGTTCCAGTTGCATGAGCGCAGGTGTTTTTCTCTTCTGCTCATTCAGTGTGCGGGCGATAGTCTTCATACCGCTGCCGCCAACGTAGGCGGTGAAGATCAGTCGAACGGTTTCAGCTGCTTCCTCTACAATGACAACCTTCTTCGTGTTTTTATCCTTGAAATATCCGAATGGCGGAATGGTCACGAGCCCTTCCTTTTGTTTTTGCCGGTAGCCGGTCCGCACACGGCGGCTGCCGTCGCGCGCATAGAAATCGTTGACCAAACCTTTGAAGCCAATGATGAGATCGTCATTTTCGTTGAACGTATCGATATTTTCCGTCGCCGAGAGGACGCGAACATCGTGCTCCCGCAGGTAGTCGATGAACAGGGCAGTCTGCGTTCGGTGTCGACCCAGCCGGGATAGGTCTTTGACAATGATCGCCTCGATTTTTCCAGCTTCCACAACTTCGTAGATTTTGTCAATGCCCTCGCGGTTGAAATGCATGCCGCTGACATTGTCATCGAAGGATTCTCCGACGACCTCATGCCCGTTTGTGACGGCGTATTCATAAATGATTTTCCGCTGATTCGTCAGGGAATTCAGTTCATCGTCCTCATCCCGACTCAGGCGGTAATACAGCCAGACTTTCATGGTTCCTCCTTCCCGCTATGGTGTGTGCTGATTGCAGCACACACCATAGCACACTGTTTTTCGAATAGCTAGAACAATCCATCATGCGCAGCAGGAATCTACATGATCAACAAAATCCTCCTGCGACTTTGTATATGGCTGATCTACCGACAGGTAGTCATGCACCAGCATTTTCAAAAATTCATCGAACTGCGCATCCGTACCGATGTAGCTGAACGTGACCTCCGAAATATTGTCTTTTCGCTTTCTCGCCATAGGTACTCCTTTCATAGTTCCTGTTTCATATCCCAATCTTCATGATCGTCCTCAGCGTGACCGAGGGCGGTTTTCTTTTGCCGGAGCTTTTTGCGGCGCTTGCTGTCGATGTGCAGCGGCATAGTCGTTCCGTCGCGCGTCGGCGCATCGTCCGTCATCTGCTCCACAGCACGACCAAGGCGCACAAGATCACTGCCGTAATCGAGATCCATGCGCACAGATGAATTTTCTTCTTCGCTGCCTGTGCCAGAGCTGAAAACTCTTGTTTGCTGCTCTCTGAAATCGTAGTCACGGCTTTCTGCGTACTGTCTGTCAGCTCTTTGCAGGCGGAAGAATATCTCGCGTTCAGGCTCCCAGCCTGTTTCTCGAATTTTTCTGTACTCTCCTGCATCTCGTTCAATGCGGTCTGTGCGTCCTCCCGCGTCAGGAGCGTTTTCAGGTCCGTGTCCAACTGCATCTGCTGCCGGAACAGCCTGTCCTGCATTTCGAGCATCGCACTCCAGTTTTTCTCGGTCACCATCACGCTGGGCTCCAGCCGTTGCGCCTCGTCCATCAGCTTTTTGTGCTGCGCCAACATTTCTTGTGTTGTCATTCTCCGTTCTGTATCCAAATTCCGCCTCCATGTTTTCTTTCAAGTATTTTTCTATGTGTAGTTTGCTGTCACGGCATTTGCGT
>OLXH01000521.1_pt1 | contig 17570 bp, 14 predicted proteins | sample 1673391 | NCBI WGS metagenome assembly OLXH01 (sample SAMEA103958110, study PRJEB25191) | human gut metagenome | reverse complement strand
AAAAATTCTTACTTTGTTCAAAATATCGCCATTTTCAGGCCAAAATGAAACACGGCGGCCCCGGGCCGCGCGCCGCGCGCGCCGTTCCCCTTCGCAGCGCCGGAGCAGGACGAGCCCGTGCCCGCGATCCACATCGACGCGCACGTGCTCGCCTTCCTGCGCAAGTACGACGCCGCGCCCGACCAGCTCGACACGCAGGCGCTCACCGACGCCCTGCTCGCCGCGATGCAGCGCGGCCTGCGCGGTGAGGCGGGCGGTCTGCCGATGCTGCCGGCCTATCTCGCGCCGCACGGCCACGTCACCGCCCCGGAGGACAAACGTGTCGCCGTCATCGATGCCGGCGGCACGAACTTCCGCGTCGCCACCGTGCACTACGAGTTCGGGCAGCCGATCATCGAGGACGAGCGCACGCTGCCCATGCCCGGCTCGGAGCAGGACGCCGACTGGATGGACTTCATCCGGCTGGCGGCCGACGCGCTCGAGCCGCTGCTCGACCGGGTCACGCAGATCGGCATCTGCTTCAGCTACCCGGCGGAGAACACGCCGGAGCTGGACGCGAAGGTGCTCGGCATGACGAAAGAGGTGCAGCTGACCGGGTGGGAGGACCACCTCGTGGGCGCAGATCTGGCCGAGGAGCTCGAACGCCGCGGCTGCACGAAGCTGCCCATCACCGTCATCAACGACACCCCGGCCACGTACCTGAGCGGCTCGACCACCATCGCCAACAACTACGCCAACGGCTTTGCCGGGCTTGTCAACGGCACGGGCACGAACACGTGCTGCCTGCTGCCGGTGCGCGCGATCGAAAAGCTCGGCCGCGACGCCGACGGCGAGATGCTCGTCAACCTCGAGTCTGGCTCGTTCACCGACGTGCCGCAGAGCGCGTTTGACAAAGCGCTCGACGCGGCCTCGGCCGTACCGGGCGCATACCGGTTCGAGAAGATGACGAGCGGCCGCTATCTCGGCGAGCTCAGCCGCCTGGCGCTCATCGCCGCGGCGAACGACGGCCTGTTCGCGCCCGAGACAGCGGATAAGCTCCGTGCGCTCGACGTGCTGACCGCCGCCGACGCGGACACCTTCGGCGCGGACCCGGACTGCGGCGCCATCGCGGCGCTGAGCGGCGCAGCGGACGCCGACCGCAAGACCGCCGCCATGGTCATTCAGGGCATGTTCGGCCGCGCGGCGAAGGCGATCGTCGCGAACATCGCGGCCATCGTCTTTCTGACCGACGGCGCGAAGAACCGCTACCGCCCGATGGTCGTGGCCGTGGACGGGTCGCTGTTTCGCTACTCGACGCTGCTGCGCCCGGCCGTCAGCGAGGAGCTCGAGGCGTTTCTCGTGCAGAAGCACCAGCGTTACTGCGTGTGCAAGCCCGTGCCGAATGCCTCCGCCATCGGCACGGCCGCCGCGTCCCTGCTGCAGGGCTGATACAAGGCAGAAAAAGCCGGATGTCACAGACATCCGGCTTTTTGCGTCTAAGTGGTGATGATTTGACGAATATGGCACAAAACCATGCAATGAGTGGGGAAACGTTCGCATCCGGCCCATGCTCTTTTCTGGCTCCGTTTCGGACCTGCGGGTTCATTTGAGCGGCTTGTCGCGCTCGGCCCAGAGATAATTCGTATTGCGCCACAGGAAGACCAGCAGCTCGTGCCGGTAGCGCTCGGGGTCGACCTGCGCGGACATGGCGTGCTCCGCGCCGGGGATGACGATGAGCCGCTGCGGCCGCCTGCAGGCGGCGAGGTTGCGCTCGCTGTGGTGCAGGGGGACGAAGGTATCCGCGTCGCCGTGAAAAAACAGGATAGGCAGGTCGAGCGCCGCCATGCCGGGCGTGGTATCGACGGCGGCAAAGTCCAGCCCATTGCGGCGCAGGATGCGCACGCAGGCGCGCGCGAGCGGCTTTTGCAGCCAGCGCGGCACATTTGTGCCGTGGCGCACGGCGTCCGCGACCTCAAGCTCAAAGCTGGAGTAGCCGCAGTCGGCCACGACGCAGGCGAGCTCCCCCTTCAGCTCCGGCAGCTGCGCCGCCAGCAGCACCGACGCCGCACCCATGGACACGCCGTAGAGCGCGATGGGCCGCTGCACGCGCGAGTGCTCCCGCACCCAGTGCACCCACTGGGCGATGTCATAGCGCTCGAGCTGGCCGAACGTGAGGCACTTGCCCTCGCTCAGGCCGTGCGCGCGCTCGTCGATGAGCAGCAGGTTGCAGCCGCCGGAGGCATACAGCGCCGGAAACTGGGCGCTGAAATCGTGCTCGGCGTGGCTGTGGTAGCCGTGGCAGAGAATGACCGTGGCATGCGCATGGGGCACGCGGTAGAGCCGCGCGTGCAGGCGCGCGCCGTCGGGCGCAGGGGTGAACACGTCCTCGTGCGGCCGCTCCTGGATCGCAGCAAGTCCCGCGCGGGCGCGCGCAAGCGCGGCGCTGCCGGGCTCGGAATCTTCCGTCCAGCCCTGCTTGCGCAGCATATGCTGCTCCCACGCGGCTTGCGCATCCGCGCGATCCGGCACACGGCCGAGCGACCGCGCCAGCATCCGCTGCTCAAAATACCACACGAGCAGCGCCGTCAGCACCGCCGCACCCAGCAGGCACAGCAGCACAATCCAGACAGGCTTCATATCTGTGCCTCCCGCACCGTGCACAGGTCGAGCACGATCTTCTGCGCCATGAGCAGTCCCGCGCTCGCCGGCACCCACGGCAGCGAGCCGGGCACGCTCCGGCGGCCCGGCGGCGGGGCGCAGAGCGCCTCCGGCGTCATGGCAGGCTCCGGACTGAACACGACCGCGTGGTGCGTGATGCCGGCGCTGCGCAGCTCGCGGCGCATGACGCGCGCGAACGGGCAGCCGCTCGTCTGGCTGATGTCGCAGAGTTCAAACCGGCTCGCGTCCATCTTGTTGCCGGTGCCGAGCGCCGACACGATGGGGATGCCGCGCGCGTGCGCGGTGCGGATCAGGTCTACCTTGCAGGACACGAGGTCGATGCAGTCAGCAATATAATCATACTCCGTGTCGAAAAACCGTTCCCGCGTCGCCGACTCGTAGCGTTCCATACGCGCATCGACGGCGATGTCAGGGTGGATGTCGTGCACGCGCGCGGCCATGACGGCCGCCTTCGGCTGACCGATCGTGGAGTGCAGCGCGCAGCACTGGCGGTTGATGTTGCTCTCGCTGACGGTGTCCTCGTCCACGAGCGTGAGCGCGCCGACGCCGGCACGGGCCAGCGCCTCGGCGCACCAGCTGCCCACGCCGCCGAGGCCGAGCACCGCCACGCGGCTGCTGCGCAGGCGCGCGAGCGCGGCCTCGCCGAGGAGCATCTGCGAGCGGATGGTCTGCTCGGTCATAGCGCGCCCTCCCGCTCGAAGGTCACGACGAAGTCCGTGCCGTCATAGCCCGCCTCCGCGACCTCCCAGCCAGCTTTCTCCTCGGTCTCGAGCGCGTCGGCAAGGGCGCGCGCATCGAGCACGGTCGTGTCATAGCGCTGTGTTTTTGTTCTGGTCATGGCTGTTCCTCCATTGAAAGCTGAAAAAAAGAGCCGTCCGGCTTGCTCAAAAGCGCAAGCCGTCGCCATCCGGCATTTTGCGCGGCAAAAATGCCGGATGCATAAAATCTCATTCGAGGCGGGCGCTTCGCCCCCTCGAGCTCCCCCGCTGCTCTGTCGACATGGAGCAGCCGCATTTTATGATAGACGCAGAGCCGCCCATCGGGCGGCTCTGTCGCATATCTTTCGTGTGTCTGATTTATCCGACGTACTTCATGCCCTTGAGATCGGTGCTGGTCCAACCGTCGAAGAACGTGTCCTCCCAGGCGCTGAAATCGTCCGTGCGCAGCGCCTGATCGCCGAGGTAATCGCAGTAGCGCTCGCCCTGGCCGACGTAGTACACGAGGTGGTAGCCGCAGTAGGAATCGCTCTCGTTAAAGACGATGCCCACATCGCCCGGCTGGCGCGCGGGGTCGAAGCAGAAATCGTTGAACTCCTGCACCATCTGGCCTTTGTAGACATGCTCATACAGGCCGCCCTTCGTGTTCGACCCGCTGTCCTGGCTGAAGGACTCGGCCAGCTGCGCAAAGTCGTCCTCGGTCTGGCCGCTCTGCGTCCAGCGCTCGTAGACGTCGTCGATTGCGTCTTTCGCCTTCTGCTTATCCTCGTCGGAATACGTGCCGTCTCTGTCGCTGTCCTCGGCCTTGATGAGGATGTGGCGGACATTGACGGTATTATAGGTATTATCATCGCGGCTCTCGAAGAGCACGACGTAGTAGCCGCTGTTCTCCTGCTCCACGACGGTCACGTCATTGGCGTGGCGGTCGGCGCTGTAGAGCCAGTCGGCGTACACGGCGGAGCTGAAACTCGAGCCCTTGGTGTCGGTATTGTCCGTGACGCTCGGCGCGGTGGTCGTGCCGTCCTCGGACTCCTTGGCGGGAACGTTTGCCGTGACGGCGGCAGTGAAGCTGTCCGCGTCATGCGTGGCGGCGGCGATCTTGTCGGCTGTGGCCTTGGCGGCCGCCATCGTGGCGTCCGTGGTCTTGGAGGTCGTGTTGCCGTCGTCGCCCGTGCTGTCCTCGGTATCTGCCTGCACGAAATAGTACTCATAGCTGTAGGTGTCGTAGGCGTTGGCGTTCTTGGCGTAGCTGGCCTCGATCTCCTCGGGCGTATAGGTGTAGCTGTCGTACTGCTGCTGCGAATACTTCGTGGCAAGCTGGCTCAGCTCCATCATGTGGCGCACGACCTTCTTGGTCGCGCCGTTGCCGTAAGCCGCCTGGAGATACTTGCTGACGGAGTTGTACTTATACTGCTTGGCAGCGAGCTCGATGTAGGAAAACTGCTCGTCGATCTCGTGCTGGTCGTCCTCGTCGAGCGTGACGCCGGCCTTCTCGGCGGCATCGCACAGCGCCGTGACCTGCACCAGGTTCTTCTTGGCAGCGTCCTTGAAATAATCGTCCCAGGTGTCAAACTCGTCGCTGATGCCGCACTTCTGCTCATCGAGCGCCTTTTTGGTGTCCAGATTGACGGCGCTCAGGTAGCTGCCGTACTGGTTGCAGAACGTGAGATAGGCGGAACGGTAGGCATAATTGACCTCCGCCGAGGAATACTTCACATCGCCGACCTGCAGCGCGGGACGCGCGGTGTAAAAGAGGCTGGAGTTGCCGATCAGAATCGCGGCGACGAGCAGCACGACGATGATCGAGCCGACCGTCCACTTGATCTTGCTTTGCTTGCGCTCTTTGGCTTCCTTCTGCGAGGCGACCTGGCGGCGCTCCGTGCCCAGCGCACGCTCGTCTGTGCGGCGCTTCTTGTCCTGGGATGCACTCATTCGTGATTCACCTTATCCTTTGAAAATAGTGTTGCCCGCGGAGACAAGCTCCGGTTGCGGAAAATATGCATAGATTATAGCGCAATCGGCCGAGGGTTTCAAGTTCTTTCTATTTCCACGGCACCGGTTCGTGCATTTTTTCGCACCGGTGCGCATACAATGGCCGTATGCGAATCTACCGGGAGGTGAAAACACATGGGCCAGGACCTCGACGACTGGATCTTCGGCGGTCAGAGCGCCGCTCCGAGCGACCGCTGAACCAAAGCTGCTGCCGCTGTGCGCCGACGGACACGCACGGCGGTTTTCCTTTTGCGCGCCGCGCAGAGGATTTGCCAGCGCCCCGCATGGCAGGGGCGTTGGCACGAGGCAGTGAAAATTCGGCGTTTTTGCTGAACGTTTCGTTCAATTTTTGTTGATTAAATCATTGACAAAAAGAAAACGAGCTGCTATACTGTACCCAGAACCCGAGGAGAGCAGCAGCCCCTCACGAGGGGCAGCGCCTTTAGAATACAGGTTCAGCGGAATCGATGGAGGTGAGTCCGATGTACTGAATCGTCCGGAAGCAGACAGGGTTCTGCGGCTCCGGAGACGGCACGCAGTGGTGCGGAATCTTGCAAACGCATGTTCCTTCCCAGCGGTCGGAGTCCGCGTGCAGCGCAAAGCCTCTGCACACGGCAGGAAACGAAAACAAAAGGAGGTTCGGGTGATGGAACCGAACATGGCAGGATAGCCCCTTGTTCCGATGTTGGAGCAAGGGGCTATCTTTTTGTCTTTCAGGCAAAAAGATAGCCCGATTTCATACGAGGCGGACCTTGCCCCCGCGCGCTCCCCTGCGATCGTGCCGACGTGCGCAGCACACGAAACACCTTATCCGCCGAACCGGGTTCGGCACCTCCTCCTCGAGGAAAAGGCTTTGTTACCATGCCCAGGATGTTTACATAATTCTAGTTTACATAAGTTTGTATATGCAACAGCAAGCAAACACCTCATCCGTCGCAACACGCTGCACTGCAGCACATTTTGCTTAGGAAAAGGCGCTGTTGTCGCGTCCAAGAAATTTACATAATATTGTTTACGTAATTATAGCTATTCCCACAGCAATGCAATCGCTGCCGTGATACAACCGGTCAGGACGCTCAGGTCGGCCGTGTTCCAGATGATGCGCCGGAAAAACGGGATGACCGCCCGCGGCAGGTACACATAGTCCGTGACCGACCCGCGCGCCCAGCGTTCGATGAGGTTGGCCAGCGCGCCGCCGAGCATCAGGCCCATGCCGACCTGCAGCGCCGTGCCGCTCCGGCGGCAGACGCACACGGCCGCCACGGCCGCGAGCGCGGCGGCGGACGCGGTCTGCAGTGCAGTCGCCGCCCGCGGCTTTTGCGCGAGCCTGCTGCACAGCAGGCCCCGGTTGTGCGCCCGACGCAGCTGCACGCGCTGCCCGATGCGCAGCGGGAAGGTCTCGGACGGCAGGGCGTTGATCTTTCGGCGGATGACCGCCTCGGCCGCCAGCACGGCCGCTGCCGGCACAACGGTTTTCCACATGGTGGGGTTCCCCCTTCGGATTGGAAATGTCTGCGCGCATTGTAGCACAAAAGCGCCTGTGTGAAAAGGTTCACAGGAAAAGTTTCCGTTTTGGGGTTTACAGGCGCGGCGGGATGGTGTAAGGTGTTTTCAGAGAAATGTAGTATAGATACGGATCAAGGTCGAGAAATTTTAGTCAAAAAGGAGAACCTGACAACATGGAACTGACGCAAAACCCGTCCGTACTGGAGCTGGTGCGGAAAACCGCCGAACTCACGACCCCGAAAGAGATCGTCTGGATCGACGGCTCGGAGGCCCAGCTCGACTCCCTGCGCAAGATTGCCGTGGAAACCGGCGAGCTCATCAAACTCAATGAAGAAAAGCTGCCCGGCTGCTATCTCAATCGCAGCGACGTCAACGACGTGGCGCGTGTCGAGGGCCGGACATTTATCTGCTCCAAGACCCGCGAAGAGGCCGGCCCCACAAACAACTGGATGGATCCGGACGAGATGAAGGCCAAGCTGCACGAGATTCTGCGCGGCGCCATGGCCGGCCGCACGATGTATGTCATCCCCTACGCCATGGGCGTGATCGGCTCCCCGTTTGCCAAGTACGGCATCGAGGTCACGGACTCGATCTACGTCGTGCTGAACATGGCCATCATGACGCGCATCGGCACGAAGGTGCTCGACGCGCTCGGCGACAGCGACGACGTCATCCTCGGCGTGCACTCCAAGGTCACGCTCGATCCCGAGAATCGCTACATCGTCCACTTCCCGGAGGAAAACAAGATCATCTCCGTCAACTCCAACTACGGCGGCAACGTGCTGCAGGGCAAAAAGTGCTTCTCGCTGCGCATCGCCTCCATGCTCGGCCGCCGCGAGGGCTGGCTGGCTGAGCATATGCTCATCCTCGGCATCCAGAATCCCAAGGGCGAAGTTCGCTATGTGACGGGTGCGTTCCCGTCTGCGTGCGGCAAGACGAACCTCGCCATGCTCATCCCCCCCGAGGGCTACCGCAAAAACGGCTGGAAGTGCTGGACCGTCGGCGACGACATCGCCTGGCTGCGCGTCGGCCCGGACGGCCGTCTCTGGGCTGTGAACCCCGAAAACGGCTTCTTCGGCGTCGCCCCCGGCACGAGTGAGCGTTCCAACCCGAACGCGCTCGCGTCCACGAGCAAGAACACCATCTTCACGAACGTGGTGCTCAACGAGGACGACATGACCGTCTGGTGGGAGGGCATGACCAAGCAGCCGCCCAAGGGCCACCTGCGCAACTGGAAGGGCGAAGTGTGGGACGGCAGCGACGGCACGCGCGGCGCGCACCCGAACAGCCGCTTCACCGCCCCGGCGGAGAACTGCCCGTGCATCAGCGAGGAATTCTTCAAGGGCACCGGCGTGCCGATCAGCGCGATCATCTTCGGCGGCCGCCGCGCAAAGACCGCCCCGCTGGTCTATCAGTCCCGCGACTGGGCGCACGGTGTGTTCGTCGGCGCGACGATGGCGTCCGAGACGACGGCCGCCGCGACCGGCGCCGTGGGCGTTGTGCGCCGCGACCCGATGGCCATGCGCCCGTTCTGCGGCTACAACATGGCCGACTACTGGCAGCACTGGCTCGACATGGGCGAGAAGCTGCCGAACGCGCCGAAGATCTTCAACGTCAACTGGTTCCGCACCGACGACAACGGCCGCTTCCTGTGGCCGGGCTTCGGCGACAACCTGCGCGTGCTCGAGTGGATCCTCAAGCGCTGCTTCGACGAGGTGGGCGCGGACGAGACGGTCATCGGCTACGAGCCGAAGCCCGAGGACATCAACCTCGACGGCAGCGGCGTGACGGTCGAGACGCTCAAGGCGCTGCTGACGCTCGACGCCGAGAGCTGGCGCGAAAACTGCGCGGGCATCCGCGAGTATTTCGCGCAGTTCGGCGACAAGCTGCCGCACGAGCTGCGCGAGGAGCTCGAGGCGCTGGAAAAAGCGTTCGCCGAGTAACCCATACATAAAAAAATCCCGCTGTCCGGTTGGACAGCGGGATTTTTTTGCGTGCCGCAATGCGCTGTGATCTCTCTCGATGAGGCCGGCAGAGTGGTCCTCGTCGGAGCTAAAACAGCATCGACGCCGCGCCATACGTCACGACGGCGACGATGATGCCGGCCGTGACAACACCGAGCGCGATCGGCGGGAAGGCCTCCTTGACGTGCATCTCCAGCATGGCCGCGATGAGCGAGCCCGTCCACGCGCCGGTGCCCGGCAGCGGAATGGCCACGAAGAGAAACAGGCCCCAGAAGCGCGCGCGGCGCACGGTGTCGGACTTTTTGAGCGCGCGCTGCTCCATGCGCGTGACAAAGCCGTTGAGCCGCTCGCTCTTCGTGCGCAGCCAGGCAAAGATCTTGCGGATGAAGCGCACGATGAACGGCACCGGCACAAGATTGCCGAGGATGGACACTGCGATGGCGATGCGGTAATCCAGGCCATGCGCCACGCCGATCGGGATCGCGCCGCGCAGCTCGAGCACCGGCACCATGGAAATAAGGAGGGTCATAAAAATCTTCCCAAACAGGCTGTTCCAAATCTTCAAATTACAAATCCTCCAAAAAAATGCGTCAGAGCGTCAGCGCCGGAAGTGGACGATCTTCCCCGCGCCGGCCAGAAGCGGCTTGCGGTTGAGCAGGAGCAGCAGCGCAATGCACACCGCCTGCGCAATCTTCCAGCCCGGGAGCTGCAAGACGATGAAGAGCGTCTGCACCGTCAGCAGGATGCAGTTTTCCGTGACACCGACAACGTAAAACCGGAACGGGATGAACTTGCGCGCATCCACCGCCCGGATGACAAACACGACAAAATAGCTCACGCATGTGGCAATGGCCGCGCCCTGCACGCCGAGCTTCGACGGGATGAGCAGAAAATTGAGCGCAACGTTGAGCAGCGCGCCGATCATGGACGTGACGAACGTGCGCTTGCTGCACTTTTCGACCATGTAGACGCTGCCGAGATAGCTCACGAACGCGGAAAAGACCATGGCCATGCCGAGCACCGGCACAAACAGCCACGCGCCGTAATACTGCTCGGTCGTGAGCACATGGATCTCCGGCACGGCGAAGGCGATGATGCACGCGCCGGCGAGGAACATCACCGACTGGAACGAGCACCAGACCTTCGAGAAGAAGCGGATGTGCTCGCGCCGGCTGCCCTGCGCCTCGGACACGGCGGAAAACTGCCACGCCTCCATGAAAATGCTCGACACAAGCGACAGGATCGTCGGCATCTTGTATGACACGGCGTAGATACCGTTGGCGTCCACGCCGAGGTAGGCCGTGACCATGTAGCGGTCGGACACGCTCGTGATCCACCAAAACACCGTCGTCGGGATCATGGGGATGCTGTAGGCCAGCATCTCCCGCGCGGCCGCCCAGCCCGGGCGGAGCATGAGCTGGTGCCAGAGCCGCTCGCGCACGAACAGAAGCAGCGTACACGCCAGATCCGCCAGCGCGACGGAGAGCACGTAGCCCGTGATGCCCATGCGCAGGCCGACGAGGAAGAGCACGTTGAGCCCGATGACGAGCACGGTGTTGATCATGCCCTGCACGGCGAAGAGCGCCGTGTGCCCCTCGGCGCGCACGAACTGCGCGCACAGCGAGTGGAAGCACGAGCACATCGTGTAGAGCGCGATCAGCCAGAGGAACCCGTCAAACTGCGGGAAGAGCCCCAGCAGCGGCAAAATGGCCACGAGCAGCACGGCGCCCGCCAGGATCGTATACACGCCAACGGAGAAAATGTTGCGCCGCTGCTCGGTGTGATCCACGGCGAAACGGAACACGCCGTCCGTGATGCCGAGACTGATGAGCGGGAAGAGCAGATTGGCCGTCTGCGTGATGAGATCGGCAGTGCCGTAGTCCGCCGGGGTGAGGCAGCTCGTGTAAAAGCGCACCATGAAAAACACCAGCAGCTTGCTGCCGAAGGTGCCAAGGCTGATGAGCATGGTGTTGGACACGAGGGTTTTGTATTTATTGTTGCTGTTCGACATAGGCGTACCTGTGTTTCTGCCCGCGCAAGTAAAAAATTTCCGCCAGTTCGGCAGGCGCGGACACAGTCAGTATAGCACAGTTGACGCAAAAGCGGGAACTCTTTTTGCAAACCAGGGCGAAAAAGCGCGGCCGTGACACGCGAAGCCGCCCGCGCAGAGCCCCGCGCGGGCGGCCAGACGTCAGTGCGTGTAATAAGCGAGGGCCGTGCTGTCGGCCACGATGGCGGCGCAGTCTCCGGCCGAGAGCGCCTCAAAGCACGCCTTCGACCCGCCGGTGACGCGCTGCGCCGCGCCGAAATGCTTCAGGAGCTTGTCATCGGCCGAGAGGGCGGCCATATACGTCTCGTCCGTGCCGAGCAGGACGGTCGTGCCCTTGAGGCTGCCGGTGGTGCGGTATTTCGAGTCGCCGCGCACGATGAGCTGCAGCTCATTTTCAAGATACGGCGCGGTGAGCGTCATCTTCTGCTTTTTCTTGTTCTTGCTGTCCTTGCTGTCGGTCTGGTCGAGCACCATGCCGCCCCAGGCACAGTCGACATTGCCGCTCGATAGCTCGACATAGGCGTTCTGGTTCGAGATTGGCTGGTACTGCAGCGTCCAGCCGAGGCGGGCGCAAACCGCCTGCGCGAGCTCGACATCAAAGCCGCTGTAGCCGTCGCCGTCGGCATAGCTCATGGGAAAGCGCTCCTCGTTCAGGCCCATGATGAACGTGCGCTGCGGAAGGTCGCCGAGCGCGTCGAGCGCACCCGCGTCGCTGTCAAAGGTCGTGTCGTCCGTGCCGAACCACTTGAGCGCGAGACTGTGGATCGTCCCGTCGGCCGCGAGGACCTTGAGCGCGGCGTTGACATACACCGCCGCCTGATCCCCATCGCGAAAGCCGATGCGAAACTGCTCCGTGCCGAGCGTCTTGACCACGCGGTAGCTGCCGACCGTCTTGCTGCACGCTGCACAGGAAAAACACAGCGCGAGCGCGAGCAGCAGCGCCGCGATCCGTTTTGTATGCTTCAAGGGAAGCCCTCCCAAATGAAAAATCAAAAAAGCGCACCGGATGCCGATGCGCTTTTTATCATACCGAATCTCGCACGGCCGTGCAAGAGGGAAAAGCTGAATTTTCTCTTACATTTTTGTCACGGCCGCTCGTTGTAGCGCGCGAGGAACTGCTTCGTGCGTTCCTGCTGCGTGTCGCCAAAGACCGCTTCGGGCGCGCCCTGCTCGACGATGACACCGCCGTCCATGAAGATGACCTTGTCGGCCACGGCGCGGGCAAAGGCCATCTCGTGCGTGACGATGACCATGGTCATGTGCTCCTCGGCAAGCGCGCGGATGACCTTGAGCACCTCGCCCGTGAGCTCGGGGTCGAGCGCGGAGGTCGGCTCGTCGAAAAACAGGATCTCGGGGTTCATCTCCAGCGCGCGCGCGATGGCCACGCGCTGCTGCTGGCCGCCGGAGAGCTGGCACGGATAGGCGTCGGCCTTGTCGCCGAGGCCCATCTTCTCGAGCGTTTTGCGCGCGGACACCTCGACCTCCGCGCGCTCGCGCTTCTGGACGCAGATGGGCGCGTCCATAACGTTTTTGAGCACGGAGTAGTGCGGAAAAAGATTGAACTGCTGAAAAACGAGGCCGAAATAGTTGCGGATCTGCTTGAGCTCTGCCTTGTCGGCGTAGACGGCGGCGCCGTCGTCACCCGTGCGCGCGGCGTAGTGTCCGTCAAAGCAGACCTCGCCGGAGTCGATGCGCTCGAGCAGCGTGGCGCAGCGCAGCAGCGTGGATTTGCCGCTGCCGCTCGGGCCGATGATGGCCACGACCTCGCCCTTTTCGACGCTCAGGCTGATGTCCTTGAGGACGTGCAGCGTCCCGTTATTAAACGATTTTTTAACGTGATTGAGTTCCAATACGCTCATGACGGCACCTCCTTATTTGTAGTAGTCCATGCGCTTTTCGATCTTGCCCATGACAAAATCGACGATGGCATTGAACACGAAGTAGAACACGCCCGCCACAAGGAACGGCATGAAGCTGGTCTGGGAGTTTGCGATCTGCTTGCCGATAGTGAACATCTCCTGATAGGAGACGGTGAAGGCCATGGAGGTGTCCTTGACGAGCGTGACGACCTCGTTGGTGATGCTGGGCATGATGCGCTTGACGACCTGCGGCAGGATGATGCGCAGGAAGGTCTGCGCCCTGGTGTAGCCCAGGACGTTCGCCGCCTCATACTGCCCCACGGGGATGGACTCGATGCCGCCGCGGTAGATCTCGGCAAAATAGGCGGCGTAGTTGATGGCGAAGGCGATAACGACAGGGATGAGCTTATTCTTGGCAACGGCCATACCGAAGAGGTAGTACGGCCCATAGGTCACGGCGAGCAGCTGCAGCATGAGCGGCGTGCCGCGCAAAACGGCGATCACGAAACGGGTCACGCCGGAGACGACCTTGTTTTTGCTCATGCGCAGGAGCGTGATGAGCATGCCCAGCGGAAGGGAGAACAGAATGGTCAGAAAGAAAATGGCGCAGGTCTTGCCGAGGCCCTCGCTCATTTTCGCAATCATCGTAAGTAAAGTCATAAAGGATCCTCAATGTTACGCACACGCTCCCGGAGGCCGCAAAAGCCTCCGGGAGACGTGATCGAATTTCTATCGTGCTTACTTGTTCAGGTAGGTCAGGTTGTTGACGATGTCGGGATACTTCGCAGCGATCTTCGCATAGGTCCCGTTTTCGACCAGCTGCTGCACCGCGCCCTCAATGGTGTCGCACAGCTCCTGATCGCCGGAGCGGAAGGCAATGCCGTACTGCTCGGCGCCCAGCTCCTCGTCGAGGATGGTGAAGCCGGCGTTTTCCTGCGCATAAGCGGTGGCCACAGGCTTGTCGACGATCACGGCATCCACGGCGCCGCCGCCCAGCTCGGTGAAGCACTTGAGGAAGCTGTCACAGGTCGTGAGCTTGCCGAAGGTCTTGGCCAGGCTCTCGAGGTCGCCGCCCTCGGACAGGAGGGACTCGCCGGAGGTGCCCAGCTGCACGGCCACATTCTTGCCGGCCAGATCGGCGGAGGACTTGATGGTGCTGCCCTCTTTGACCATGATGACCTGCGTGTTGTCATAGTAGGGGGTGGAGAGGACATAGCCGGCGTCCTTCATGCTGTCGAGGATGGTCATGCCGGACCAGACACAGTCGCACTCTTTGGCATCGAGCTGCACCAGCTTCTGATCCCAGTTCACACCAAAGACCTGCAGGTCCCAGCCGAGCAGATCGCAGGCGGCCTGAGCGATCTCCACGTCAAAGCCGGTGAACTTGCCGTCATCGCCCAGATAGCTGAACGGCGGGTATTCCGGGTCGACGCCCATAACAAAGGTCTTCTTTCCGTCGGCAGCGGTGTCGCCGCTGTCCTTCTGGCCGCAGGCGCACAGCGCCAGGCACATCACCAGCGCGAGCGCCAGCGAGATCACTTTCGTCATCTTTTTCATGTCGTTTCTCCTTCATCTAATTCTGAAAATTATGTTTTGCTTGTTAGCACGCTGCTATATTACCACATTAGCACGATAAAGCAAGTCTTTTTTCGCATTTTGTTGTGCGGATACTGCACAACCGTTTTGGGCGCCGCACATGCCCCGCCGCTCTTGCATTCGGGGCGCGAAACGGGTAGAATAAAAAGTTGTTGTTATTCTAATATGAATCCGGAGGGATCTCGTCATGCGTTATGACGCCGGAAGCTGTGACGTCGCCGTCGTCGGTGCGGGGCACGCGGGCATTGAGGCCGCGCTGGCCGCCGCCCGGCTCGGGCTGGACACCGTCTGCTTTACCATCAATATGGATGCCATCGGCAATATGCCCTGCAACCCCGCCATCGGCGGCACGGGCAAGGGACATCTTGTGCGCGAGCTCGACGCGCTCGGCGGCGAGATGGCGCGTGCAGCCGATCGGGCCTGCATCCAGTACCGGATGCTCAACCGCGGCAAAGGTCCGGCGGTGCACTCGCTGCGCGCGCAGGCCGACCGGCGCAAATATCAGGCCGTGATGAAGCACACGCTCGAGCTGCAGGCGAACCTGCGCGTCAAGCAGGCGGAGGTCGTGGCGGTCGAAACGGAGGGCGGCCGCGTCAGCGCCGTCGTGACGGCGAACGGCGCCGTGTACCGCTGCCGCGCCGCCGTGCTGGCAACGGGCACGTATCTGCACGGGCGCACGATCGTGGGCGACGTGCTGCGCGAATCCGGCCCGGACGGGCTGGCAGCCGCCGGCCCGCTGGCCGAGTGCTGCAGGGCGCTGGGGCTGCGCATGCGCCGGTTCAAGACCGGCACGCCGCCGCGCGTGAACGCGCGCACGGTGGACTTCTCGCGCATGGAGCTGCAGCCGGGCGACGCGGAGATCGAACCGTTCTCGTTTTCCACCGCGCACCCGGTCGAAAACAAGGCCGTGTGCTACCTGACCTATACCAACGAGCGCACGCATGCCATCATCCGCGCAAACCTCGACCGCAGCCCCATCTACTCCGGCGTGATCGAGGGCGTCGGCCCGCGCTACTGCCCGTCGATTGAGGACAAGGTAGTGCGGTTTGCAGGGAAGGACCGGCATCCCATCTTCGTGGAGCCTTGCGGCGAGAACACCGAGGAAATGTATCTGCAGGGTGCGTCCAGCAGTCTGCCGGAAGATGTGCAGAATGCATTCTACCGGAGCATCAAGGGCTTCGAGAATATTGAGATCATGCGCCCGGCCTACGCCATCGAGTACGACTGCGTAGACCCTACCAGCCTCGAAGCCACGCTGGAAAGCAAGGTGGTGCGGGGCCTCTACGGTGCGGGACAGTTCAACGGCACCTCGGGCTACGAGGAAGCCGCCGCGCAGGGCCTGCTGGCCGGTCTGAACGCTGCCCGGAACGCATTGGGCGAAAGCCAGCTCATCCTGCCCAGGCAGTCGAGCTATCTCGGCACGCTGGTCGATGACCTTGTGACTAAGGGCGTCATGGACCCCTACCGGATGATGACCAGCCGCAGCGAGTACCGCCTGACCCTCCGGCAGGACAACGCCGACACCCGGTTGACGCCAATCGGCAGGGAATACGGCCTCGTGCAGGATGACCGCTGGACAAAGTACCAGCAGACGCAGGCTGTGTTGGACGCAGAGCGCCACCGTCTGCATGATGCCCATCTGCGCACGGCGGACCTGCGCGCCGCGATGGAAGCAGCGGGCCTCGCCCCGGCCGCAGAGGGCGGCATTGCCGAAGAGCTGCTGCGCCGGCCGGAAATCGACTATCCGCTCATCGCGGGCATGATCGGCTGGGGTGAGGGCATCACGCCCATGCTGGCTGAGCGTCTGGAAACTGAAATCAAGTACGCGGGTTACATTGCCCGGCAGGACCGGATGATACACGAGGTGGCCCGCCACGAGAAGACCCTCATCCCGGAGGATTTCTCTTACACAGAGCTCACCGGCCTGACATTGGAAGCCCGCGAGAAGCTGGCCCGCATCCGCCCGAAAAACTTGGGGCAGGCGGGACGCATCCCCGGCGTGTCGCCGTCGGATGTGGCGCAGCTGAGTATTGCTTTAGTTGCGCAAGATAAGACGTAACACCATCGGCAAAGCCGTAAATCGGAGAAACGAGAAAAATGCGCGAGCAGCCCCTTTCCCGTGCCCGCGCCTCGGAAAAGCGGTGCTTTTCTGGTTCTCTTTTGGCACGCAAAAGAGAACATAGCACTTGAAGGAAAATCGATATACCCCGCGCACAGGCGCGAGTACCTGCTTGAAAATGGATTTAGAAAATGTTGAATTGCCCTAAAATTGCAAAAAGAGGATAGTGAACCTGCATTTCCTACCGTAAAATTATAAAGAACCAGTTCAAAAAGCCGCGCTGATGTGCTATACTAAGCTGTATAAGGGACCTGCTGAGGGGAAAACGGCGGGCTTCGTCCTCGAAATGTTCCATGTGGAACAAATCTTTTTCCCGGAAGGAAGCAAGTAGCGTGGCAAAAATCGTTGCTGTTGCAAACCAGAAGGGCGGCGTGGGCAAGACCACCACAGCCGTCAACCTCTCGTCCTGCGTGGCGGCGCTGGGCAAAAAAGTGCTCATCGTAGACCTCGACCCGCAGGGCAACACCACCACCGGTTATGGTATTTCCAAGCGGAGTGTAGATATTGGTACATATGAAATTCTCATCGGCGAGGCCGACGCGCGGCAGGCTGTCCGCAAGACGGAGTTTCGCACCGACGTCATCGGCTCCAACACCCGCCTCGCGGGTGCCAGTCTTGAGATGATCGATCTGCCGGGCCGCGAGAGCCGTCTGCGCAAGGCGCTGGCCCCCATCCAGAAGGATTACGACTTTATCTTCATCGACTGCCCGCCCAGCCTTGACCTGCTGACGCTGAACGGCCTGTGCGCCTGCGACAGCATCCTCATCCCGGTGCAGTGCGAGTATTATGCGCTGGAAGGTCTGTCGGAGCTTATCAGCACTCTTAAGACCGTCCGCAAGAAGTACAACCCCTATCTGGACATCGAGGGCGTGGTGTTCACCATGTTCTCTGTCCGCTATAACCTGACACTGCAGGTGGTGGAGCAGGTCAAGAAATACTTTGGAAACAAGGTGTATCAGACCACCATCCCTCGCAGCATCCGCATCTCGGAAGCTCCCAGCTATGGCCAGCCCATCAACTTCTATGAGCCGAAGGGCAAGGGCAGCGAGGCCTATATGGATCTCGCCATTGAGTTCGTAAAGAACAACCGCCCGCATGAGCCGGCACGCC
>OLXH01000502.1_pt1 | contig 17971 bp, 18 predicted proteins | sample 1673391 | NCBI WGS metagenome assembly OLXH01 (sample SAMEA103958110, study PRJEB25191) | human gut metagenome | reverse complement strand
TTCGTATAGTTAAGCCATTTTCTATAGCTAATGTTTTAAACTTCTCTATATATGAAATTAAAGAATTTTCAAAGAAACTTAAACCAAATTGTTTTTTTATGCCATCATGCAACTTTTGGATTTCAATCGTTGTGCCAGTATTTTCAATAGGGTTGTCTAAATTGTTTTTTTCATCATCAAGAGTAAATGTCCAATTTGTATCATCATCCTGTACCCATTTTTCCACATCAACATTAAGTAGAAAAGACTCTTTTTGTGTTGTTGAGGAAACAGAAAAAAAGTTCCCTAATCTAAATAATGAGCGTTTCATGCCAATGCCAAATATGCCGGTAAACTGTTGATTGGAAGTTTCTTGCAATCTTTTAGATGGTCGACCGAATCTAAACGCGTATTCCTTTGCAATATCAATACCCATACCACCACAATTATCTTTTATGGTAAAATGCTCTGCATCGAAAGTTATATCAATATACAAATCAGAAAAATCGCCGTTTGGTCTTAATCTTTTTGCACCATCAATTGAATTATCAATTAATTCTAATATTGCTGCCCTTATATCTATATCACGAGTTAACATAGAAATAAATAATTCTTTTGTTGGATTTGCATTTACTTGAGTTGCCATGAACATCTTCTCCTCACATATTGAGTATAAACAGATAGATTGGTATTATTTATGCGATTAATTTATTTTGAATACATCTGCATAGCCATATTAAATGCTTCTAAAAACTCCTCTTTTGTTGTGGGTTTTTCTTCAAGAGGAAATTCGTGTATCAAATGATATCCCTTTAATGAATAAGCATTCAATGTTTTGATTCCTTCTTCGGAAAGCATTGTAGAATCATCACTCAGATACTGAAGCATAACTTCTTCGAGCTTTGAACTCTGCAAATCTATTCCAAGGCGTTTAGCTTCTGTTGCAACCAAAAGACCTGCAATATGCGCTTTACATTCTGAATAAGCTTTGGGATACTTATCAACCAACTGTGCTTTCAAATCTGAAGTGTCGCTATCTAACTGCACTGCCGCCATTCCAATTAAGGCACAGCAATAATACACATCAAACTGAATAAACTTGTTCTTATCTTTAGGACCATGAAATCCTTCCTGCGCAATGATATTGCTAAAAAAATCTTGTGCACTTTTTGACATCGTAAAATGCATTATATTTCATCTCCTTTGTGTTGGCGTTGATAAGAATCAAAGAATTCTATACCTTTATGAACAGTAATTTCTCCGGTTTCTTTAGATGCAACAACTGTAAGATATTGCGAATCTGCATTATCATAAAATCTATCAGCAAAACGCTCAACTTCTGCTGATTGTACAAATGCAATCATTTGATTAAAAACAACAGGAATAATTTCAGCAACAGCCTGACGTTTATCAAAGTCCATTTTTCCTGTTGGTGAGTCGATAACAAACGGGAATTCAAGTTCAGCGCTCTCAAACAATGTTCCTAAGAAACAATAGCCTATACTCAAGGTTTGGCCTTCACTAGCTCCATCTTTGTTTTTGAGTTTTATGTAACCGTCAATATTTTCAATTTCTATGTAATCGTCTGTTATTACACGAGCGATTTTCTCATTAGTCTTTTCTATTATTTCTTGTTTTAGTGCATGGGTTGCTTGAACTTTGATTTCATCAATAAGTCCTTGAACAATGTTTTTCTTATGTAATGCTTCATTAGTTTTTGTGGTAGAAGCAATCTTAATTTCATACTCCTTATCAGCAATACGAGCCTTATGAAGATTATTTTCTTCGGTCAGAGTTTCATCATTTTCATCTTTTGATTCAATTATCTTAAGCAATGCTTTTGCTTCTGATATTTTACTAATCAAAGTTTCTATTTCGTTTTGAAGCTGCTCAACCTGTGGCCCTCCGGCCTTAATAAGCTTGTCTTCAATATCGGCGAAGCGAGCATTCAGACGTGTTTTTTCTTCTTGTAAATATCTAAGTTCATCAAAAGCAACGACTAGTCTATCGTCGTATGAACTATCCATCAAAACACTTTTTATATTATTTAAAACAGCTTGATGATCGCTGCCAAGATATTTGTCGGCATTTTTTAATATAGCAGCTCTCTCTGCATCTCCAATGCATCTGTCACAAACACATTTTTCTGCATGTGCAAGTTCGGTGAAAAAGTCTTTTGAACTGCTTTTTGGTAACTTCAACTTTTTCATTGTCGCACCAAGTTCATACATGCGTTCGCATAAAGTTTCGCTTATTAAATACGGTGTTTTTGCTAATGATATTATTTCAGCAACTTTTACATCAATATTGCCACGATTTTTTTCTTGTTCCTTAATAATATCATTTTTCTCTTTGTTGAGAGCTTCATAATTCTTATCAAATTCTTGACGCTGTTTTTCTTTTTCTGCTTTCTCTTTTTCAAAACTAGAAATATTAGCGTTGTGTTCTTTTTGTTTTTTCTCTAAAAGAGTAATACTGTCTTGTATTTTTTTGCGTCTTGAACGAAGGTTACTTAATGAGCCATAAGTTCCTTTGCCGCCGCCTTCAGCATTCTGTATTTCTTGAAGAATGTTGTTATTCATTGCTAAAATAGTGTCGAGTTCGTCGAGTCGATACAAATAGCGAATTGTTTCATCAGCTTCGTTGGAATCTCTATCCATAGATTTTTTCGCTTGTTCACCGTCAAATACAAATCTACTAACAAACTCTGATGTAAATATACCTTTTAATGATTCGGGCAAACGAAGCCCAGAATCTCTTCCACTTGGAGGAGAAAGTGTTTCTATCTTTGCTACACCATTAACATAATCAAGAGATAAGAAATACTTGTAATTCTTATCATTGAATTTTACAGTCATGCTAAATTCTCCACAATCAGCAGACGTGAGTGTGGGAGAATAAGATTTAACTTCAGCAGGTGCCCATTGAGCTGCAGAGCCATCCAACAAACCTTTTATTAAAGCCATCGTGGTTGTTTTTCCAGTACCATTAGCCATCATAACAAAGTTGTTTTTTATAATTTTTCCTTCATTGTCTTGGAAAGAAATCTTTAAGGATGAAATTTTTCGAATATTTTTATATTCGAATTCAATAATAGACATTTTCATTATTTATCATCCTCCGTTTCATCAGGTAATAACGATAAAACTCTCTTCAGGTCATTTTCTTTGGCATTATTATCGAACTTATTTTTGATAAATTGCTTTAAGGCGTTTTTAAAATCAGATGGATAATTTGAGTTATCAATAACTTTATCAATTGTTGATTCAATAGTTTTATTCTTCATCTTCTTTTCTCCTTGCTTTTGAAAGTTCTGTTAACCATTCTTTTCTTTCCTGGTCAGCGTTATTATCCGTTTCCGAACCATCATCTAATATAAAATCTATGACTTTTGCTTTTTTGGCGGGGTTATTCTTATCAAGACGCAATGCTCGTCCGATTCGCTGTGTTGTCACAAGCTTTGAACGGTCTGAAGCAAACAAGAAAATGTTAGTAACACTACTAATATCAATACCTTCAGAAATTTTCTTACATGTAAGCAAGCAGTCAATGTTTCCGTTAGCAAAATCATCAAGTTTTGATTTATCATCATCCGCGTAATATGTGTGATATTTATCGGTGTATTTCATAAGAACATCTTGAAGTCTTATGCCATATTCCATTTCCTGAACAAAAATTATAGACTTTTCAAGCAATTCTGTATTATCAGAAATAAAAGTTTCAAACTCATCGATTTTATTTATTGCAATTTTATTTATTCTTGAAAGCTGAGTGAACATATCTTTTTCGTCTACAAGTTCACCGGCTTCTTTTTTTGCGTTAAATGCAGCAATAATTTTCTTTTTCTTTGCCTTTTCTTCCTCACTTAAAACATACGGCAATGGAATATAATCAAACTCGCAGAGAATCCCTTTTTCGATGGCATCCTCAAGAGAAAATGTAAAAATAATATCTCCTATTTCCTCTTGAAGAAATTTGTTTCCTGCTTCATCATATTCCCTTTCAGGCGTTGCACTTAAGCCAAGGCGATATCTATATGGTGAGATACAACCAGAAAGATTCTTAACAAAAGAATCAGAACCGGCACCATGAACCTCATCAAAGATAAATAATGTATCATTCTTATAGTCACCGGGAGCTTTATTAAACAAAGTCAATAGCTTTGATAAATTATCGGCGTCACGAGATATCAACAGAATAGAATTATCCGGATGAATGATGAAGTTGTTCATCATTTTATGAGATTCGTAATGGTAATAAATTTGCTTATTCTTGTAATTTTCTCGCATCTGTTTTGCCCACTGATCAAGCAAATCATTACCAAACATAGTAATGACAACACGACGAATTTTGCCTTCTTCGAATAACCTATTTATTATCTTCATGGCCGTAACAGTTTTACCGGTACCTGTGGCCATAGCCAGGATGCCGTGTTCTTTTTCAATAAAACAGTCTACCGCTTTATCCTGATGTTCCCATTTATTCTTTTCTTTTTTTACTTTATGGTACGGTCTGTCAGAAGTTCTCAGAGCAAATATTTTATCTTTTATTGCCTGTGGAGTTGTATAGATTTTAAGATTGGAATCCTTGCAATTCCACAACAAATTAAATCTTTGAGCATCTGCATCAACATATTCCTGAGTGCCTGCCCATGTTTTGAAAACCTTGATACTTTCATAATTTTGAAAACCATGAATACTATCATTTATAGATCCCGAAAAAGAAATTGCGTCATTACCATTATAGAAAACTCCAAACTTATCGTGGAAGTCACCATTTGTGAGTTTTTTGCATGGGATTGCAAATTTCATTTCAATTATTCCATCATATAGCATCCACGAAAACGCATTCAAAATATCTGACTCCATTTCCGCTTTTAATGCATCAACATTTTTTGAAAGAGCTTCTTCAAAAATTTTATAGTCTGTATTACTATCAACAGATGCAATAATGGCATCAGAATCTTCGTTCGAAAGGATAGGACTTGTAATAAGACGCATTACACCTCCACGAGAAGCAAAATCACTCAGACCGGCTATATTATGCATTAGCCAGCCTGTAGTAAAATACCCTACGCCTCTGTCAAAACGGGTTGCCCATTGTAAGCAGGGTTGATATAATTCATTTGCTAAATCATCATCAGAGGTATTTAAACATATTTTTACTTTTGGATAGTCCATAACTCCCTCCAAGATTTCAAATTATATATTCATATCCAAGTTGCACAAGTGATTATAAAAATCTTTGCTGTAGCGTTTCTCTTCTTCCAAGAGCTTTGCGCCTCTATCTAAGTGAGCTTTAACAATTTCGGGAAAGTATTCATCATCAGAGATTGCTTTACCTTCTGTGTTAATTATTAAAGCCTTGAACATAAGGTCATGCTCAGCAAAAATTGTTTGACGACTCAATTCTAAACCTTCATTGTCTGTTTTTAAATCTTCCGGATTGATTTTACCCTTTTTTATTGACAAAGCAATTGCAAGTTTAGAAAGTATAAATGGTTGTAACCCTAATGATTTTCCTAAAGAAACAAAAACATTCTGCGTTCTTTTGGATGTATGCAATTTATTTGTCATATTTAACCTCCAAAATACGTATTTGACAGAATTTCTGTGTTTCCGGAAATTGTGTGCTTTAATACAAATGTATCTGATACAATATCATCAATCATATCACGATATTCTCCAACAATTTCTTCGTCTGTCGATAAAATAATTACTTGTCCCTTTAATTCTTTGAAGAACTCTTCCAAAATTTTACTTCTGTGTTCTTTATCGATTCTCGCAAACGGCGTGTCGACGATATAAGGGACATTTATCGTGTTGAGTTGAGATAAAGCCTGATAAAGCGCCATAATAAATACTTGTTTCTCGCCCGCAGAAAGTTGCTGTTTTACTTCAACAGGCAAAACAATTTCATCGCCAGCTTTACTCAAATTAGCTTCATAAATCTCATAAGCATGTAACCCGATTTGAGCAATTAAATGTTCTGCTCCATTGACTTCAACAGATTTTATTAATTCGTTTTTGTCAAAAGTTTTGTTTTTATATGGCAAAACATTAAGTGCACTATCAATATAAATGCCATCTATCAAGTCAGACTTGTTAATCAATGCAGCAAAATACTTTTTAAAGCCTTCCTCGACTTTTCTAATGTTTCTTTGATAAAGAATTGTCTGCAATTCATCAAAAGCTAATAATGCTCTTGCAGATATATCATTAACGGAGCGCTTTCTTAAAACTGCTTCGTAAGTATCTTTAGCTTTAGCAAGATTTGCAGACGAAACAGCTTTATCGGCACGATACTGTTGTAATTCAACATCAATTCTTACCAAGTCCTCAAGATTTTGTGATTTTGCTTCGTTTAAATCACTTTTTATTTTCAGATACTCCTCATAATTATCGATAGTGCTTCTCTCCATTTTTTTGCGGATTCTTTTTACATGCTGTAAAGAAGCCTCAATATCTTTTGTAGCCTTTTTAATTCGTGAAGTATCAAAAGCCATCAAACTGTTTATACGAGAAATCAAATCCAAACCATCTAATTCAGACAAATTCAGTATCGGATTAATGTTTTTTGCACTTTGATTGGCATACTCAATAATTTCAAATATCAGCTTTTTTGAAATATCATCAGCGAGTTCTATGCCACAGTTATCCAAAACATCGCTAATTATGCCCTTAATTTCAGGCGTGTCAATAGCACTTTTTACATTCGTACCAACTTGAGCTTTGTGTTCGTTTTCGATTTGAACCTTCAATTCAGCTAAATTACTTCTTAAAATCACGAAAGGAAGGACATTGTTTGCGATATCCTTCAACCACTTTCTCTGTTCATCTCTATGGCTTTCTTCCTTAGTGATTTGTTCTTGCATAGAACGCCATTCTTTTTTTGAAATACCGCCGGTTTTAGAATAAGCTTTTTCTAATGCAAAAAGTTTATCTTCAATAGCTAAAATTTCATTGGAAATTTCTTTGTATTCTTCTTCAGCTTCTGCAATGCGCCCTGCATTAATATTATCAATTTCAACGCAGTGTTCATAATTTAGCAACACTTCTTCAGAACCATTGGCTTTTGTACGAGATACTCTTCTAAAATTATCACGTATTATTTCCATTGTGTCCAAATTGCATAATTTAAGGAAAGCATCTTTAAAATCTGAATTTTTGTTGCTATTAAAAACAAAGTCACTTATTTTTTCACCATCGAAAAAGTAGAATTTGAAAAGATTAGGAGGTAAAATTTGAAGCAAATAATTCTCAAAATCACCACGTTCTGTGTTAGATAAAAGAATACCGTCTTTATACAAATTAAAAGTTTCGACAATACGTTTGCCATTTGTTCTCCATTTTCTATCAAAAGTATAAAGGAAGTCATTTTTACCGTCATCAAGGAGTAATTCAATTATTACTTCTGCTTCTCCGTTCTTTTTAAGTTTTTCTCCGGTATTGATTATCTTTTCGACTTCCGCATAATACTTTGCATTATTCGATTCAAAACCAAAGGCAACGCAACCATAAAGGCAAATTTTTATTGAGTTGAACAATGTAGTTTTTCCGGCGCCATTTTTACCGCCGATTAACACCATTCTTTTTACATCTGATGCTATATCAAAGTTAAAGCTATTATCATTGATATAGGGACCAATATTTTTAATTGCTATCTTCTGAATTTTCATTGTTCAACCCCCCTTCAATCATATCGTAATGAAGCCATTCCTGATTTATAATTTTATCGAATGCTTTCTGCATTTTGTTATTATGTGTCATGTGTTTATTGGTGTCGACCGAAACAATAAGTTTTGTGAAAAGTTCAACAGGGATACTGTATTTTTCAGCAATTTCTTCAATGGCTTCAATCGCTTCATCATCAAAACGTGATACTTTATAATCGTCCCAAGGCAATTTTTTGCCTTTTACATTTCGATAGATATCAACTAAACATCTGCAGGTTAAATCGCCTTCTTCATCCCACATTTTGTCGATGACTTTCAATTCCGGAATAGTTATCAATTCCAAACCGGTTCTTTCCTCTAACTTTAAAATATCTTCAAGTATTTTTTGACGTGCCTCAAGTGTGAATGGTCCCATACCAAAGGTGCCATCAGCTTTTTTATACACTGCTCCGTTTCTACGCTTTTTATCCCTGTAAATGGGATTAGAACGCATAGCTAATAATTCATTACGATAATCTCGTAACTCCTTTAGAATTTTTGCATCTTCAGGTGAAGAGTGGTCAATAAAATTCTGAAGAGACTTGTCCTCCTTAACCATAGTGCAACACCAACAACCAAAACGAGAGTTTCCGGTTACAGGAATCTTATCTCTGTCAACTTCACCGAGTACACTTTGTTCTTCTCCTAAGCTTTCGCCTTGGTATAGTTTGAATAAATATTTCATATCTGTTCCCCAAGGGCTTCTGCAATCCTCTTTTAACAAGAATTCCCATACTAATTCGTTAGGAACTTCAGTGATAGGATTGTAGACATATGCATTAGGGATATCGTTGTGCATATTTAAGAGCTTGCCTTCTATTTCACGAGCAGTTATGGTTTTCAATCGAGTTAAACTTTCACCTTTTCTAACTCCGAGTAAGATAATAATTTCTCCGCTTTCCTTGATTCTTTCGTCAACGAATTTATTCATAGGATCAATTTTCAATCTCTCAGTACACCATCTGAACCCGGGGGGTTCAGGAGTAGGATAACCTAAACCTATTACGCGACTCCAAAAAGTTTGCTCAGGCTCAGGATAGATGATTTCAGCTTTGATATTCAATTCGGCGGCTTGTGCAGCAAGATTTATACTATTGGATGATGTGTGCATATAATTCTTAACAATCGGATTTTCAACCATAGTGTCAGAAGTTATTACATAAATTGTTTTGTTTAAATCGTCTCCAAGAGCTTTTAATCTCTGTGCAGCTTCATACACAAGACTTACAAGCAACGTTGAGTCTTTGCCCCCGCTATAACCAATAAGCCATGGACGGGAATCGTGCTTATAAACAACCATTATTTCCTTAATTATATCTTCAAATACTTGAAATTTACCGTTGTAAGCCATTGTGAATTGTCCTCTCGTGTGAAAAATAAACCTAAAAATTAATCATATAACATAGTAGTAAGCCCAAAAATGATACATTACCCCATAATTAAAAATATTATAACAAAAAGATAAAAAAAATACAACTATAAAGAACTATGTTCTCTCTTTTTCGACAATGCCAATATTATCCGCAAATCTTACCAATCAACCACAACACCCAACCGATAACAGCCAACACAATCAACGCTGTACTACAACCGTTAGAACCACTATTACCATTGTTTGAGTTGTTGCTCTGTCCACCACCTGAGCCGCTACCGGATGTTGTCATTTTGAATGCATAAAAATCATTAAGGTCGGGCATGGTTTCATCTCCTTTGGTTATTTCATATACATTATACAATTAAAAGAATACATTCTCAATACGCCTGAGGCTTAGTGTCCCATAAAAAGGACTGGAAACGATAGGAAAATCCATTAAACAGTCCCATAAAACGGACTCTAATGGTTTGAGGGGTTGAATGACGCACATTTGTTCTGATATAATAGCCTTGAAATAAATTTGAAAGAAGGTATTATATGGAACCTCGTAAAAGAAAAACATTACTTGACCTTGACAGACTGCCAACGCAGAAAGAATTGCGAGAGTTCTTTTTGGCAAACGATTGGAGCGCGCGAAAACCCTATGACTTTGATAAATGGAGTCAGGAGAAAATTGAGGACAAGAACTACACACAGAATATCTTTGATAAAATCTGGCACAAAATCAGCCGAAAGCACGGACAAAAGGCTTCGCCTAGGTGCTACACCAAGGATTATCCGCCTGAGGTTCTCAGGAGCAATGTGAGTGACATCGTCAGTGGCTCTGTTACTGAGATGGTTAATGAGCACCCTGATGTTGTGCAGAGCATCTTTGATAATCTGTCAGATGATTTCTTGTCGGGTGGTCTTCAAACCGTTAAGGCTGTTATGACCGGTCAGGAAATCGATAATCCGCAGGCTCTTACGGAAGAGGACATTGCAAAGGTTGACCGTTTTGTTGATGGTGCTATGGATACTCTTATGAAAACGGTTGATTACGACACTCTTGTTGCGGTGTGCAGAGAATATGGCGCTCCTGAAGATTTCTCTGATATTAAAACAAATTTTCCCCGCACAGAGTTTGAAGAAAAATACGACCATAAGAAAGCCAAAACAAAGGTAACCTATTCAACTCTTGCTGCTAACTATGCTATGGATGTTGAGCGTATCAACAGCTACTCACCTGCAGAATTGGCAGAAAGCAGTGCTTTTGTTGCAGACTTCTATGAAGAGTTGGATAAAATCGATTTAGCAATTCTGAAACTGAAGATAGAAGGTAAAAATCTTGAAGAAATTGCTGATATTCTCGGTTTCAGAACTCATTCCGCCATTCACAAGAGAATAAAGCGTATTCAACAGAATTATCTTGATTTCGACCCTGATTTCAGGAAGGAATATTACAAAAAATATAAAAATAAAAAAGTTTCATAAATCAGGAACATTTTTGGCGTTCTCTTTCCCATTACTATTAGGGGAAGAAAATGTATTGCACTCGTACTTCGGTATCGGGTGTTTTTTTATGCTCTGAAAACAAAACTCCGGTTGAGAAAATAGGAAAAGAGGCTTTTGATGCATCAGGAATGAAGTTATATTCCCCTCAAAATCAAAAGCGTTACAGAGAAAAAACTCATCGAAAATCAACCCAAAACACTACACTAAAAGAAAGGATTGAACGCATGCCGCCAATGACGAAAAAGCGAAAGGAAGAATGGTCGTTTTTCCTGAACAACAGAAACAGAATCACCTATCACGAGCTTTGCAGAAGATGCACACTTATATGCAAGCAAAGCTTCAGGGCAGAGATAATTGAATGCCCTAATTACTACTCGAAAAGGAGCAAGAAATTATGAAGTATTATTCAGGCGCCGAAATGCAGCAGCACAACTTTTACCGCATGCCGAAGGCGCTGATTTACGATGAAAAATATCGTAAGCTTTCAAATAACGCGAAGCTCCTTTATGCGATTATTCTCGACAGAGCGAGCTTATCTGAAAGCAACGCCTGGATTGACGACCAGAACAAAGTGGTAATTTTTCTTACTATTGATGAAGCCTGCAAGCTGCTTAACATCGGCCATAACACAGCAACTAAAATCTTCAAAGAGCTTGATGATTGCAGTCTGATAGAACGAAAAAAGCAAGGCTTCGCAAGGGCAAATATCATTTATCCGAAACTGCCTCAACCAACCGAAAAATAAACCTTCCGTGTTCCGAAAACAGGAAAGAAATAAGACTGAGAGTTAAATGAGACTATATACTATCCGAGAAGAAGAAAATATAGCTTTAATTAAAATAAGTAATAGCTTTAAGTATATAAGGCAGTGCGGCTTTTGATGCGAAAGCGGACAAGCAACCGATTTCTTCTTCGGCTCGTATAAAAACTTTAGGGAACAAACTGACTTCAAATAAGTGCAATTTGTTCCCTAAAGCGCTGTTATAATGTGTGAATTTCTTTTTCAAGTGCAGAAAGTGATTCAATTACTGTTTCAAAGTTTGGGGTTTTACCATAAAACATATTCTTCATCTTTTCATAGTCATTATTGATTTCTGCAATTCGATAGTCGTCAGGTATAAGTCTAATTTCGCTCAATGTGGCAGTATCATATCCTGCACCCTTTGAATAATAAAATTTTTCTTTGAAGATAACATCCTTCTCTAACATATCCTTGTTAATAAACGCCTGATTTTTTATCGGTGTGTTAGCAAGACAATATAAATCATAATAGTGGCGGGCATATCTTGAAGGAAGTGCTTTTTCTTCTTGCATATTGGCAATCTTATGAAGTATTGTGGCTTTCTCCCAAAATGTTCTGTACGCTTCAACCGTAAGTATGCTTGTAATTTCGGATGTAAATATATCAGGATAGCACTCTGAAACAAACGGCTTAATCGCTTTTTCGGTTGATGGTGTCCATTCGGCTATAGGTCCTATTTCAAGTCTGATTTCAGGTCTTATGTAGCTTTCTGCAAAAATATTAGGGTAAATAAAATTTACAACCATCTCGTCTTCTGCATCAACACAAACATCAAAATCATTCACAAAATATTTGCCTATTTCATTTTTTAACACAGGTACTAATTTTTCTTTATAAAAACAAGCTGCCTGACTGTTCATAGCCTTATTGAATTTATCCTGTTGAGTTTTGCTACGATTAAGATAAGGCTCCTTTTCTCCGTAATCCAAAACACGCCAATCCAATATCAAATCTATGTCCTCAGAAAACCGTTCTATGGAGTGATATGCTTTCGACAAGCTTGTACCGCCCTTAAATACAAATAATTTTGAAAACTCACTTTTGTTGAAAAGATGGTCAAGCATAAAGCATACCCAAAAATCCTTTTCTACAATTGCCGGGTGCATCCTCAGCTTTTCTGCAGTATTAAGAAAAAGAACTTTTCTTTCGTTTTCAGGTGCATTTGCAATTTTTAACATTATGCCATCTCCTTTGCTAATTTACAGATATTTGTATATACCCACTCAGTTGTATTAAAGGCTTCCTGCTGTGCGATTTTTATATCCGATGCATTTACTACTGTCTTAAGCTTACTTAGATGCTCGTCGGTAATATTATTTTTGCCGATTGCCTTAATTGCCTGTATAAGCAGATTTGTCATTCGGCTCTTTCCGGATATTTCTCTGTTTGAACACTTTTTGAATTTGAGAATATATGCACCAATCTCAAACTGTCTTGTCGGTCCGTCACTGATATATTCCCAGGTATTGGGAACCTGAGTAGATAAGTGCATAATATTCAGTACAACATCTCCTGTGGGAGCTATTGTCCAATTATACTTTCTCGCTATTGCATTTGCCAAGGATTCAATATCGGGTGCGGAGTATTCTTTTATTAATTCACTGTATAAGGGTATATCATAATATCCTTGTATGACACGACGGATTTTTCCCTCTTCATTTAATCGTGATAAAGATTTATTGATTGCATCTGTACCTGCAATATCACGGAAATCAAATGCCGAAAAAACATAACCGTTTTCATAGTTAAGAATTCTCTTTTCAATATCTGTCTGATAGAATATCCGCATAATCTCACCTCTCGTTTCGTCAGAAAAATTATATAATATTTCTGACGAAAATGCAAGTAGTTTTTTATTATTATCGGACACAAATAAAACAGATATACATAATTCTCATGCCTAATATCTGTTGGGCATGGGAATTTTTTGTTGAGTAAAAATGTTTTTTTATTCAGCTTCAAATTTATGACCGAGGAAAGGACGGTGATAAACACCTTACGCTATAGGACAGAAAATATGATGTCCTATGGTGTAACAAGCAGGGAAAATGTATAGCGTTTTCCGATGGGAGGGCGGTCTCGCCTGCCGGCTCGGTCAGTGCTTCTGAACTTACGTTCAGAGGTCTCCACCGGAGACCCGCACCCCTAAAACCCCGAATATCAAGTAAAGGAGTTTTCAAATGGAAGACAAACGAAACAAGAGTATCTATGTAAGAGTTACTCAAAGAGAAAAGGAAAGAATTAACGCCAAGGCAAATAAATGCGGGCTTAGCCTGTCGGAATATATAAGACAGGTTTGTCTTGGCTACGAGCCGAAGGAAATATTCAGGAGGAATAAATAATGGCAACTACCAGTCTATGGAAGGTATCGGGCTCTCTGAAAAAGGTCTTGGACTATGCAGAAAATCCCGATAAAACTTCCCTGAAAAATGTAATCGATTATGCAAGTGACGGCTCAAAAACTGATGATGAGCTGTTCGTCACAGGCATCAACTGTGAGGTTGAAAGAGCCTATGAAATGATGTCCGAAACCAAACGGCAGTTCGGTAAAAAGGATAAGGTGGTAGCATACCACGGGTACCAAAGCTTCAAGGATGGTGAGGTTACTCCCGAGGAATGTCACGCTATCGGTGTTGAAACTGCAAAACGCTTATGGGGTGACAGATACGAAGTCATTGTCACAACTCATCTGAACACAAAAACACACCTGCACAATCATTTTGTATTCAACTCTGTATCCTTTGTTGACGGAGAAAAATTCAGATATAAGACAGCTGATATACTTGCTCTTCGCGAAGTGTCCGATGAGGTATGCAAAGAATTCGGCAAGAGTGTTCTTGAAAAATCACCCTTTCACGGAAACAGCTCGGTTTATTGGGTACACAGAAACGGTGGTCTTACTCAGACGGATATTGTAAAGGACGATATTGACATTGCGATTGCTCACTCCTACAGTCCGCAGTCCTTTATGCAGAATTTGATTGATATGGGCTACCGCTTCAACCGAGGAATTTTTAATGAATACCCGTCAATCTTTGTGCCGGGCAGAAGCAAACCTATACGCATAAAGTCCTTCGGTGAGGAATACACAAGGCGGAGGCTTTTAGAGAGAATCAACGCTAACCGCTACACACGTCCGCTGAAGATTAAATTCTACTTTCCGATATACAGAATTTACGGAAAACGAAAACCGACTTGGGCAGACAGCTTATACACACTATTTGATACCTTGCTTACAATTCTTGAACTGATGCTGGCAAAGCCCGAGGAAAAGCAGGTTCCCATATCACCCGAGCTAAGATTCGAAATCCAAAAGCTCGATAAATATATTAAACAACAAGAGTTCCTGACAGTTTACAAGCTTGAAACTGTTGAGGAGCTCTCTTCTTTTGCAGATACCCTGCAGAGCAGGATGGACAAGCTTCTCGAAAAAAGAAAACAGCTGGACAACAAAATACGCCGTGCCGCAACTCCTGAAATTGAAGCCGAGTGCAAAGCTGAAAGAAGAAAGCTTTCAGGTCAGCTTGCAGTTATCCGCGAGGATATTGCAACGGCAAAGGACATTGAAAAAGAGTCATCAAGACTTGTTCGCATTCTCGAAAATGAGTATGCACTTGAAGTAAAACAAAAAATCAGAAACAAAGAAATGGAGAGATAAAAAATGAATAAGGTTAATAACATTCAGGGCTTAAGCTATGTAAATCCCGAGGGAATTGTACCCTTTGAAAATAATCCTTTTGAGGTACGTGATGATGAGGAAATGAAAAGCCTCATTGAAAGTATACGTGAATACGGAATTCTGACACCACTGGTGGTCAGCCGTCAGGGTCGACGCGGTGATGTAATTCAGCTGGTATCAGGACACAGAAGATTGCACGCTGCCAAAGAGCTCGGTCTTCAGGTAGTTCCCGTATCCTATGTAACAATGACACCAAATGAAATAGCAATAGCCGTTGTGGACAGTAATCTGCAGAGAGAGCACATTCTGCCGAGTGAAAAGGCAAAGGCTTATAAGCTTAAAATGGAGGCTATGAAAAAACAGGGTAAAAGAACCGACTTAACTTTGTGCCAAGTTGGCACGAAGTTAAGGACAGACGAAGAAATCGCAGAAAATTCAACTGATAGTGCAAGGCAAATACAGAGATATATCCGCCTTAACAACCTGCTCCCTGAACTTTTACAGATGGTTGATGAAGAAAAAATCGCTCTTACACCTGCTGTTGAGCTTTCCTATCTTACAGAAGATGAACAGAAGTGGCTTCTTGAAACCATTGAAACCGAGGAAGCAACTCCGTCACTTTCACAGGCTCAGGAAATGAAAAACCTATCTCAGTCAGGAATGTTGGATATGGACCAAATCTTTTCGATAATGGTAAAACCCAAGGCAAATCAGAGAGAGGTTATAAAAATCAAGGTCGAGGCTGTTGATAAATATCTTAAAGGCTGTACTACTCCCAAAGAGCGTGAGGATTTTCTCCTCAGGGCTTGTGAGTATTACAGCCGCTTTTTACAGCGTCAGAGAAATAAAGACCGAGACGCACGATAAGAAAGGGGGAATTCAATGTCGGATAACAAGATAAATTGTATTTGTGTCGGTTTTGACGATAAGGCAAAGGTAAGCGCCCGCAGTAATATTGATTACAATCAGGTTGAAGTATCAAAGGAAATGCTTGATTCCTTTGCATCGGCGGTGGCTTCTGAAATAAAGGCATTTTATGAAAGTGAAGAAGGCAGAAATTACTATAATAAATGGATAGAACAGCATCCTGAGTATGCTTAAAATACAGTTCCTCGATATCGTTTTTGGTATCGGGGAATTTCGCACATTGGACAATAAATATAAAAAGAAATAAAATGAAAACATCAATTAAGGAGGACTAAAATGAATGTTGTAATATATGCCCGTTTCTCTTGTCACAGACAGACGGAGCAATCAATTGAAGGACAGTTAAAGGTGTGTTATGAATATGCCAAGGCTCACGATTATACGGTAATCGGTGAATATATTGACAGAGCCCAAAGCGGTACCACGGATAACCGCACGGATTTTCAGCGTATGATTGCTGACAGTGAAAAACGCACCTTTGAGGGTGTGCTTGTTTATCAGCTTGACCGCTTTGCCCGTGACAGATACGCAAGTGCAACCTACAAATACAAGCTGAGAAAAAACGGAGTCCGTGTTATCTCGGCAAGAGAAAATATAACGGATGATGCATCGGGTATTCTCGTCGAGGGCTTGCTTGAAAGTATGGCTGAATATTATTCCGTTGAGCTGGCACAGAAGATAAACCGAGGTCTTGCACTTAATGCAGAAAAGTGCCTTTCAAACGGCAGTAACCCCGGACTCGGCTTTAAGGTAAACAAGAAAGACCGTACCTTTTATGTTGATGAGGATGAAGCGGAAATTGTCAGAGAAATCTATGAACGCTATGCACGGGGTGAGCCTAAAACCGAAATAATCAGGGACCTTAACAGAAGGCAGGTCAAAACCTCAATCGGAAATCCATTCAGCTTAACAAGCCTTACAAGGCTTCTCAGTAACAAACGCTATATCGGCTATTATTTATACAGCGGAAAGGAGACTCCCGGTGGTATGCCGAGAATCATTGAAGATGATTTATACTATCGGGTACAGGAAATTTTGGAAAGAAACAGACACGCTCAGGCAAAAACAACAGGTGAAGATGCCTATATTTTAACCACTAAGCTTTTCTGCGGACATTGCAAGGAAATGATGATTGGTGTCAGCGGAACGGGAAAATCAGGTATGATGTATTACTATTATACCTGTAAGGGTGCACGAAAAAAGCAATGCAACAAGAAGTCAATCAATAAGCAGTTTATTGAAAACCTTGTTATCGACGAGTGTCTGAAGCTCCTGACAGACGAAAGGATGCAGTATATTGCGAAAAAGGTTTCCGATGAGTGCAGCAGAAACCCCGACAACATGTCAATTAAATATCTCAAAAGCTCAATCAAGGAAATTGATGATGCTATTGAAAATATGTGGATATCCATTGAAAAGGGCGGAGATGCTGTAGCACTTACAGAGCGAATCAACCGCCGTAAGGCAGAAAAAGAAGAGCTTGAGGAACAGCTTGCAGAAGAGCAGAACAAAAGAGTTATTCTCACCGAGGCTCAGGTATTAGCCTTTCTCAACTATGTCTGTGAGCTCCCCGGTAACGATATGATGAAGAGAAGAGCCATCGTAAATATATTCGTTCATTCCATATATCTTTATGATGACCACCTGACACTGATAATCAATGGAAGCAATAAGCCCGTCACCGTGGATGACATTCCGTTTGATGATATTGAAGCCGCCTTTAACGGTGAAAAGGCCGCTATGGAGCAATGTTCGCACTCTTCGGACATTGTTCCACCAAGACGAACCTGAACCGATTTTCGGTTTGGGTTCGTTTTTTTAGGTAATCGAAACCGCACAGTCCATCTTTTGCGACAGCAAAAGGGACATATAAATGCGAAGGCTGCGAAGCAGCGGACGAAGCGCAGCTTCGGTTTCCGCCATCTCCACCAAGACGAACCTGAACCGATTTTTCGGTTTGGGTTCGTTTTTTTAGGTAATCGAAACCGCACAGTCCATCTTTTG
>OLXH01000461.1_pt1 | contig 18993 bp, 16 predicted proteins | sample 1673391 | NCBI WGS metagenome assembly OLXH01 (sample SAMEA103958110, study PRJEB25191) | human gut metagenome | reverse complement strand
GCAAGTGTGCGAGCGCAAGCGAGTGCGCGCAGCAGACTGTCCCCCCCTCAAAACGATGGCTCCGCCATCGTTTTGAAGTTTTATTTTCCAAACGGACAGATCGGATAGTGGCACGGCTTGCACCCAAGGCACAGCCCGCCCTCGCCCATGGCGGCGATATCGGCGCGCGTGACGGGAACGTCCGCCGCGACCTTCGGCAGCACCAGATCAAAGACCGTCGCGCCCGCGTACATCACGCAGCCGGGCAGGCCCATGACGGGCATACCGTCGTCAAAATAGCCGAGCAGGAACATAGCCCCCGGCAGGACCGGCGCGCCGTAGGCGATGATATTCGCGCCCGCGGCCTTGATGCCGCCCGGCGTGTTGTCGTCGGGGTCGACGCTCATGCCGCCGGTACAGAGGATCATGTCGGGCTTCTTTTCGCGCATCGCGAGCACCGCGTCGCGCACATTCTCCACCCCGTCGCCGGAGTAGACGACCTCGAGCGTTTCGATGCCGTAGGTCTTGAGCTTGTCGATGACGACCGGCGTGAACGTATCCTTGATGAGGCCCTTTTTGACCTCGCCGCCGGTGGCGACAATGCAGGCGGTCTTGCGCACATAGGGCTTGAGAGACAGCAGCGGCTTATCGCCCGCGGCCTGCTCGGCCTTTCGGAGCTTTTCTTCCTCGATGATGAGTGGGATGACGCGCATGCCCGCGAGCTTGTCGCCCTCGCGTACAGCCATGCCGCCCTTGCGCGTGGCGATCATCACCTCGTCCTGGCTATTCACGGCGACAAGGCGCGCGGAATCGACCAGAAACACGCCGTCACAGGCGGCCTTGAGCTCGATCTTGCCCTCTTTCACGCCGCTGCGGATCATATTCTCCTGCCCGCAGAGGGCCAGAAGCCGCTCCGCCGCGTCGTTTTCGTGCACCATGCCGGATGTCATTTCCCAGACATAGAGGTGCTCCTTACCCATGCTGAGCAGCACGGGGATGTCCTCTTCCGTCACGACGTGGCCCTTGCGGAAGCGCGCGTCCTTATACTGGTCCTTGATGATCTGCGTCATGTCGTGGCAGAGCACATGGCCCACCGCGTCCTCGGTTTTGATAAGTCTCATTTCTTCAGCACCTCGATCTCGTCTCCGGCCTGAATGCGGCCCTCTTTGATCACAATGGCAAAGATGCCTTCGGTCGGCATCACGCATTTGCCCGTCGTGCGCTTGATCTCGCAGTCGTTGTGGCACTGCTTGCCGATCTGCGTGACCTCAATCTCCGTCTCGCCCACGCGCAGGCGCGTGCCGACGGGGAGCGTCTTGAGCTCGATGCCTCGGGTGTTGATGTTTTCGGCAAAGATACCCGCATCCAGCTCAAGCGGGCAGATAGCGCGCATCGTGTCCACGCTCTCGTCGGCCAGCAGGCTGATCTGGCGATGCCAGTCACCCGCGTGGGCGTCGCCCACAATGCCGTGGCAGCATTTTACGTCGATATAGGGCACCTCGTGCTTGCGCACGCCCTTTTTTTCGCTGATGTTCACAGCGGTCACCTGTGCCATTTCTTCATTCCTCCGCTTCATAAACGCCGCTCTTGCCGCCCTCTTTATAGAGAAGGTGGATGCCGTCGATGCGCATATCGCGCTGCACGGCCTTGCACATGTCGTACACCGTGAGCGCGGCGACGCTGACAGCTGTCAGCGCTTCCATTTCAACGCCCGTTTCGCCGTGGCAGCGGACCTCGCTGCGGATGTGCAGGGCGGTTTCTTCGATTTCAAATGAGATGTCCACCTTCGTGAGCAGCAGCGGATGGCACATCGGGATCAGTTCACTGTTTTTCTTCGCGGCCATGATGCCCGCGACCTGCGCGACCGCCAACACATCGCCCTTGCCGATGGAGCCCTCTTTGATCTTGTCCATCGTCGCTTTTGCCATGCGGACCGTCGCGGCGGCGCGCGCCACGCGATAGGTCTGCACCTTTTCGCTCACGTCCACCATGCGGGCGCGGCCCTGTTCGTTAAAATGCGTCAGTTCCATCCTCAGCCTCCGATCGCAAACATGCCGCGGTGCGTCTCCGTAACGCCAGTCTCGTCCATGTGGTGGCGCTCCGGCTTCATCAGAATGCCGCGGCGGATGGCCTGCTCCAATTCCTCACCGGACAAGCCCCGCAGCGTGATCTCTGCGTCCGAATGCAGGCACGGCTTTAATTTCCCGTCCGCCGTGATGCGGATGCGGCTGCACTCTGCGCAGAACGCGTGGCTCATCGGCGCGATGAGGCCGACGGTCCCCTTTGCATCCGGCAGACGGTAGCACGCGGCCACGCCGTCGTGCGAAACGGCCTCCAACTCCGGACAGCGGTCCAAAACCGCCTGCGAGGGGAGGTATGTACCGAAATCCTTTCCGCAGCCCATCGGCATGCGCTCAATGAAGCGCACCTGCCACGGATGTTCGCGCGTTAAGTCCACAAAATCGGCGATCTCGTCGTCGTTGACGCCGCCGAGCAGCACGCAGTTGAGCTTGATCTTCGCAAAGCCCGCGCGCTCCGCCGCCTCGATACCGTCCAAGGTATCCTGCAGCGTGCCAAGGCGCGTGATGGCGCGAAAGCGCTCCTCGTTCAGCGTGTCGAGGCTGATGTTGAGGTGCGTGACGCCCGCGTCGCGCAGCGGCTGGGCAAACTCCTTGAGCAGGCTGCCATTCGTCGTGACGCAGAGCTCTTCAACGCCGGGAATTTCTGATAACATGCGGCAGAAGTCCACCGCACCGCGGCGCACGAGCGGCTCGCCACCGGTGACGCGGATCTTTTTGACGCCGCACCTGACCGCCGCGGCGGCCATGTCGCGCAGCTCTTCCAAAGAACAGATGTCCTCGTGCGCGCACTTTTCAATGCCGCCGTCCGGCATGCAGTAGCGGCAGCGGTAATTGCAGCGGTCCGTGATGCTGATGCGCAGGTATGTAATTGATCTTGCAAAGCCGTCCAGCATCCGAAACGCCTCTTTCTTCCATGGTACAGCATGATATTTTAGCAAATATCACGCTCTTACGCAACACAGTTGTCCGATAATGTCGAACTATATTTTTATATTATCGTAATCTTGACTTTTTCCGCAGTATTTTTTAGAATACAAGCAACGATTTTTGACCGGGAGGGCCGATTTATGACTGACGGCAACACCATCCGCTCCGTGGCGAAGGCGATGGAGCTTTTGCAGCTCCTCAGCGACGCGGGCGAGGCGATGTCGCTCACGGCCATCAGCGAGTGCGCAGGGCTGCCCAAGAGCACAGTGTTCGGCCTTTTGACCACCATGCGCGACTATGACGTCATCACACAGCACGCAGACGGCAAATACGCCCTCGGCCTGCGTCTTTTTGAATACGGCTGCCGCGCCAGCGCGTTCTGGAACATCTCGTCCCTCGCGCGGCCTTACCTCGAGCATCTGGCAGAAGCGACCGGCGCCTCCGCCATGCTCTCCACCTATGAAAACGGGCACATCGTGGCCCTCGATCAGGCCGAGGGGCGCGACAGCCTTCGCATCGTCTCCGCACCGGGGGCGCGGCTGCCGCTGCACTGCACCTCGCAGGGCAAGATCGCCCTTGCCTGCATGAGTGAGAGCGAGGCGGCGACTCTCCTTGCCCGCGCGCCGCTCACGCCCTACACCCCGCACACAGAAACGGACGCGGGTGCTTTGCTCGCATCGCTCCCCGCCTGCCGCGAGGCGGGCTTCGCCGTGGAAAACGGTGAGTATAAGATCGGTCTTCGCTCCATTTCCGCGCCGGTGTTCACCGGCGGCGGCGCGCTCAAGTACGTCGTCAGCGTACTGGGGATGTTCCGCTCCGTTCACTCGGACGAGTTCGCGCACGCCGAGCGCGCGGTCGTCGCCGCGGGGCAGATGCTTTCCGCCGCACTGGGCTATCCGGGAAAGTGAGACTTTTTTCCGCGCGGAAAAATCTACGCTTGACTCTATAATTGTTATAGAGTTTATGATGACTCCATGCTATACTGATAAGGAGTCCTTTCCGATGCAAAACGATCTCACCACCGGCAGCGTCTTTCGCAACGTTGTGTCCTTTTCGCTGCCGTATCTGCTCTCGTACTTCCTGCAGACGCTCTACGGCATGGCCGACCTGTTCATCATCGGCCGGTATGAGGGCGTGGCGAGCACGACGGCCGTGGCCATCGGCAGTCAGGTCATGCACATGCTCACGGTCATGATCGTCGGCCTTGCCATGGGTGCGACGGTCACGATCGGTCAGGCCGTCGGCGCGCGCGACCGCCGGGGCGCGGCCGGCTACATCGGCAACACGACGACGCTGTTTCTGGCGCTGAGCGTCGTGCTGACGGGGCTGCTGCTCGCGCTCGCGCGGCCGATCGCGGCGGTCATGTCCACGCCGGCCGAGGCCGTGCCCGGAACGGTCGCCTATCTGCGCATCTGCTTTCTCGGTGTGCCGCTGATCACGGCGTACAACATCATCGCGTCCATCTTCCGCGGCCTGGGCGACTCGAAGCGCCCGATGTATTTCATCGCCATCGCGTGCGCGGCGAACATCGCGCTCGACTATCTGTTCATGGGCGCGCTGCACATGGGCCCGGCGGGCGCCGCGCTCGGCACCACGTTCGCGCAGGCGGTCAGTGTGGTCGTGTCGCTGCTCGTCATCCGCCGCGAGCGCGACGGCATCGCCCTCACGCGGGGTGATCTTCGCCCGCAGCGGGCGGTCATGGGCCGCATCCTGCGCATCGGCGTGCCGGTCGCACTGCAGGATGGACTGATCCAGATCGCGTTTTTGTTCATCACCGTCATCGCCAACCGCCGCGGCCTCACGGACGCCGCCGCCGTCGGCATCGTGGAGAAGATCATCAGCTTTCTGTTCCTCGTGCCTTCGTCCATGCTCTCGACGGTGTCGGCCCTCGGCGCGCAATGCATCGGCGCGGGCAAGCCCCGCCGCGCGCTGCAGACGCTGTGGTACGCCATCGCTATCGCGTTTGGCTTCGGCATCCTCATCTCGGTCATCATCCAGTTTGTGGCCGAGCCGGTCGTGGGGCTGTTCACGGACAGCGCGGCCGTCGCCGCCGCGGGCGGGCAGTACCTGCGCGGGTATATTCTCGACTGCTGCTTCGCCGGGCTGCACTTTTGCTTCAGCGGGTATTTCTGCGCCATCGGCCGCTCGGAGCTGTCGTTCCTGCACAACATCACGGCCGTCGTGCTCGTGCGCGTGCCGGGCGCGTATCTGACGAGCAAGTGGTTTCCCACGACGCTGCTGCCCATGGGCCTGGCCACGGCGGCGGGCTCGCTGCTGTCGGTCATCATCTGCGTGATCGCGTTTCTGGTGCTGCGGCGGCGCGGCCGGCTCGTGCCGGAGGAGGACTGACATGGCGCGCACGCAGGAGCTCTTTTCCATCGGCGACGTGGCGCAGCTGTTTCACCTGAGCGTGAGCAGCCTGCGCCACTATGAGACCATCGGCCTGCTCACGCCGGAATACACCGACCCCGCGACCGGTTACCGCTACTACGGGCCGCGGCAGTTTGAGGTGCTCAATACCATCCGCTATCTGCGCGCGCTGGACATGCCGCTCGGGCAGATCCGCGCCTTTCTGCGCAACCGCGACGTCGGGCGCATCGAGCAGCTGCTGCGCGAGCAGAAGGCCGCCGTCGCGCGCAAGCAGGCGGAGTTGCAGCGCGTCGAGCGCAAGATCGACAACCGCCTGCGCCAGCTGCACGCCGCGCAGACGGCGGAGCTCGATACCATCCGCCTCGTGCGCAGCCCCGCGTGCCGCATCGTGTGGATGTCCGGCGCGCTCGAGCTGCACAGCTTTCTCGACATGGAGCCGTCCATCCGCATGCTCGAGCGCTCGCAGGCGGAGGCCGTGGTGTTCCTCGGTAAGGTGGGCGTGGGCCTCTCGGCCGAGCGGCTCGCGGCCGGGCAGTTCGCGCCGTATGACCGCGCGTTTCTCGTGCTCGACGACGAGGACGCCTTTGACGGCGACGTGACCGTCCTGCCCGAGACGACGTGCGCCGCCGTGTGCTTTCGCGGCAGCCACCCCGAGGCCCCGGCGCAGTATGCGCGCCTGATGGACTACCTGCGCGCGCACGCGCTCGCCCCGGCGGACTTCTCGCGTGAGATCACGATGATCGACTACGGTCTGACCAGCGACCCGGAAAAATTCGTGACCGAGATCCGCATCCCCGTCCGGGCCGCGGAGTGAATGTATATGCAAAGCCCCTCAGATCCGAATGGATCTGAGGGGCTGTTCATTTGGTTGATTACTTCTTTACGTTCTTGCAAAACTCCATCAGGATCGTTGCGACCTGCTCGCGCGTCGCGCTGCCCTGCGGCTCAAGATAAGTCTGGCCGCCGTTGCTCGCACCGGAGATCAGGCCGAGGGCCACGGCATCCGCCAGCGCGTCCTTCGCCCAGCCGGACACGCTGCCCGCATCCGGGAAAGTGCTCAGATCGGCGGGCGTCCACGTGCGCTCGAGCTTGAGCACACGCGTCATGTATTCCATGAGGATGACCGCGATCTGCTCGCGCGTCACCGGCAGGTCGGGCGCAAACGTCGTGGCAGACGTACCGGAGACGACCCCGGTCTGGTACGCCCAGAGGACTGCGTCCTTGTACCAGTTTTGCGTCAGGTCGGTAAACGGCGTGGTGCCGCTCACCTTCGGCTCACCCTCGAGATTATAGAGGATCTGGACGATCTGCGCGCGCGTCGTCGTCATCTTCGGCGCGAACAGATTGCCGCCGACGCCGGACATCAGCTGATGCGTCACGCAGTACTGGATGCCGGGGTAGGCCCAGTTTTTCGTCACGTCGGTGAACATCTGCGTCACGTCGACTTCCGCCGTGTCCTTCCACGTCGCCTTGAGGACATTGCTGCTGAAGCTGATCACGACGTCACCGGCGGGGAACACTGTGCCGTCTACTGCGAGCCAGCCGGCAAACTCCTTGCCCTCCGGCGGCGTGAAGGTACATTCGGGGAGTGTGTAGCCAACACCTGCTTTGACCCTCATGGGCTTCATTGTGCCGGTGCCGCCGTTGGGGTCGAAGGAAATGGTGATATACTTTGCGGGCACCTCGGTCTTGAGCGTAAACGCCACCTTGCCGATCCTGGCGTTTCCGGTGTCGTACTTGTAGGTGACCTCCTTGACGTCGCGGTTATCGAGCGTCAGGACGTCCCAACCGTCGACCTTGCTGACCGTGCCGCCGGTCCAGTCGCTCGCGCGGGCGGCCGTGAAGTATGTGCCCTCCGTCGCGCCGTAGCACGGCAGGTCGGGATAGACCTTATACTGGAGGTTTTCATCCACCTTGATGTCGTAGACGTTGCCAGAGCAGTCCACATAGCGCGGATCGAGCGCCGTGTTGCTGCTCAGGTCCAGCCACGAGAGGCGGTTATTCTGGCACTCGAGCGCTCGGAGCTTTTTGTTGCTGCGCAGGTCGAGCGTCTCGATCTGGTTGTCGTTGCAGTACAGCTTCAGGAGCTCGGTGCAGCGGCTCACATCCAGCTTCTTGAGCTTCATTGCGCTGCACGAAAGCTTCTGCAGATTGCTCAGCGGGTGAAGATTGAGCTCGGTGATCGGATTGTCGTTAACACCAAGATCCTCGAGGGAGACGTTGCTGCTCAGGTCGAGCGCGGTGATCTGGTTTTCATAGCAGCCCAGCTTCTTGAGCATGTAGTTGCTGCGCACATCGAGCGCGGTGAGCTGGTTATTATAGACATAGAGCTCAACCAGCTTCCGGTTGTTTTTCACATTGAGCGAGGTCAGCTTGCCATGGCAGGCACTCAGAATCTCCAGCTTGGTGTTTTTGCTGACGTCAATGGATTTGAGGTCATGATTGCCCCAAAGATTGAGATACGTCAGCTCCGGCAAGTTCCGGGTGTCGAGGGCTGTCAGCTTGTTGCTGCCCGCACTGATTTTCTGGAGCTTTGTGTTGGCGCTCAGGTCGAGCGAGGTGAGCTTATTGCTGCCGCAGGACAGCTCGATGAGCTCTGAGCACTTGCTCAGGTCGAGTGCGGTGAACTCGTTTACGCTGCAGGTCAGATACTTGAGCGAGCTGCCCTTGTGAAACCACAGACCGGTGAGCTGGTTTCCGGAGCAGTTGAGCTTTTCCACTCTCGAGTTCTGCTCCAGATTGAGTGTTTTCTTCAGTTCCTGGCCGCTGCAATTGAGATCCTTCACATATCTCAGGTATCGGATGCCCATGAGACTCGTGATGGGGTCGCGTTTGCCGAGCACCTCTTTGATGTTATCATCGCTGACGTCGAGCACTTCGATCTGCTGGGCCTTTTCCTCAGTCAGGACCGAGCTGCCGACGATCTTTAGCACGTATTCCCGGAACACCGGGTCGGGGAAGGTCTCTTCGTTGATCGGTATGGCGCTTGCCGCGCTTGCCGTGAACGGCAGCAGGCTGAACACCATGACCAGACACAGGACAATGCTGAGAATGCGTTTTTTCATCTGTTTCCGCCTCCTTGGTTTGGAATATGTGGGGGTGGGCTTTTGTATCAGAACGAGCCGCTGCGTCCGTGGCCGCCGCCGCCGGAAAAGCTGCTCGAATCGCTTGAGCTGCTCGAGTCGCTCTTGCGCTCGATCTTGTGGCGCACCGTGGTCGTGTGGGTGAAGACGTCCTCGCGCCGGGTCAGCTGCAGCCCATCGGCCGTGACGTAGGCCGAGGCCTCGGCCTGGCGGTAGACGGAGCGCATCTTCATCTTCAGCAGCTGGCACACGATCAGCGCGAGCAAGAGCCCGACGCCGAACGAGATGCCGAGGCGGCGCAGAAACTGCGGCCACGTGAATTCGCCGGAGTCGACGCTGAGGATCCCGGCGCAGCCCTCGAGATAGTCCGAGAAACCGTCGTACCAGTCGTTGTCCGCGAAGTCGTCGAGAAAGGCGTTCTCGAGCTTGATGAGCTTGGCGTCCGGGAAGATGGGCTCTGCCTTGTCGCCGTAGACAAAGGTGGCGTACTTGCGGTTCGACATACTCAGCAGCAGGAGGATGCCGTCGCGCCCGCTGCCATAGCCGAGCGACTGCGCATGGTAGATCGAATAGGACGCGGTCGCGGCGTCGGGATAGCCATAGTCGCCGAAGTCATCGACTATGCAGATGTACACGCCGACGCCGTAGTGCTCCGAGATCTCGGCGGCGCGCGCCTCGAGCGTTTCGACCTCCGAGAGCGTGAGGATCGCGGCTTCATCGTCGACATAGGGCGCTGCCGCCATGACGGGCAGCACGAGCGTGACAGCCAGCAGCAGCACGAGCAGCAGCGCGGTCAGTTTTTGTTTCATGGTGTCCGCCTCCTTACATAAACTGCAGGATGACCGTCAGCGCGACTGTGACCACGCCTGCGATCGCACCGAACGTGCCCCAATAGCGGCCGCGGTCGGTCGGCAGGTCGCCGACAAGCTTGCCGGTCTGTCCGTTCATGGCGAAGAGGAAGCTTTCGCCGTTCCACTTCGTGCTCAGCATCCACACCGGCAGCAGGGCGTAGTGCACCTTGCCGCGGTGCAGGCGGATGTCCGTGTGGTCGGTCACGCACGTGCCGTAGCCGGTCACGGTCTCGCGCAGGGCGTTTTCGAGCGTCTCTCTGCTGCGGCGGTCGGCGCGGGCGCGGCTGTCGTCCACGGTGACGTCGTACTTGTCGGCCAGATAGCCGGGCAGGTACGCCGTGGAAAACGGCTGCATCTGCGTGTAGTCAAACGGCTCGATGGAGTCCATGTGGTCGTCGGGCATCTTGGAAGATGCGTCCACCGGGATCTTCTCGAACGCGATCGAGCCGCCGCGGTGCACGTCGTAATGGTCGGTCTCGGTGACCTCGTAGTCGTCGTCCCTATAGGTGCGGGAGTTGGCGGCCTTGTAGTCGACCTCGCCCTCCGCGCCGCCGTCAAACAGCCAGAACGGGACATACACGCCCTGGATCTCCTCGATGTGGTTGCCGGCCGTGAACGAGCGCGGCAGGAAGGGCTTGCCCCGGTAGTGTGCGCGCAGCGCACGCACCGCGTCGTCCTTCGTCATCCTGAACGGGAGCACGAACTCCGGCTTGAGTGCGCCGGAAAACTGCCCCGGCACGACCGTCGGGTTGCCGCAGTAGGGGCAGGAGGTAGCGGCGGTGGTCTCGTCGCAGATCAGCTCCGCGCCGCACGACGGGCAGGTATAGACCCGCAGACCGTCGGCGTCCGCGCCCCAGTCGCTGCTGAGGCCGGAGGTGTCCCAGCCGCCGTCGTCGGCGGCGTCCGCCTTCGCCGCCTCCGCCTTTGCGTCGGCCGCCTCCTTGGCAGCGGCGGCCTCGGCCTCCTTTTGCGCATAGAGCGCCTCGATCTCCGCGACGTCATACGCAGAGCCGCAGTAGTCACAGGTGAGCTTGCCGGTCTCGGCCGAAAAATGCAGGGGGCCGGTACAGGCCGGGCACTGATAGTTGGTTACCTGGGTGGGCATGTGCGCGTCTCCTTTCGTTGTGGGTCACGAAACGCTGTCCCCGTCGTTGAACGGGTCGCCGCACTCGGGGCAGAACTTCGGCGGGTTGGTCGGGTCCTCCGGCTCCCAGCCGCACTTGTCGCATTTGAATTTCTTCACGGCGGCCGGGCGCGGTTTGCCGCACTCGGCGCAGAATTTGCCCTTGTTCACCGCGCCGCACGTGCACGTCCAGCTCTCGTCCGCAGGTTTGGGCTGGCCGCAGTTGCCGCAGAACTTGCCGGTGTTGCCGGTCTGACCGCAGGCGCACGTCCAGCCATCGGCCGCCGGCGCTGCCGCCGGGGCGGCGGGCTGCGGTGCGGGCTGCGGTGCGGGCTGCGGTGCGGCAGCGGGCTGCTGCGCCGCCTGCTGGGCCGCCTGCTGCTGACCCATGGCGTAGAGATTCTGGGCGTTGATGCCGCCCATCTGACCGGCCATGCCCATGCCCATGAACGCCATGGCCGGGCCCGTGGCCGTGTTGGACGCGGCGGCCTTCATCGCCTCGCCCTGCGAGCGCGAGAGCATCGCTGCGGCGCGCGTCGGGTCCATGTAGGCGGCCTCGCGCTGCATTTCCTTGATCATCTGCTCGTCTTCCTCGTTCGCCTTCACGGACGAGACGCCGAAGGCCACGATCTCAAGGCCGCGGCGGTCGCGCCACTGCGCCGAGAGCTCCTCGTTGAGCGCCTCGGCGATCTCGCGCGTGTGGCCGGGCAGCGACGAGTAGCGGATGCCCATATCGCTGATGCGCGCGAACGCCGGCTGCAGCGCCGTGAGCAGCTCGCTCTTGAGCTGACCGTCGATCGTGTCGCGGGTGTAGGCCTCGGTGACGTTGCCGCAGACGTTGGTGTAAAACAGCAGCGGGTTCGTGATGCGGTAGCTGTACTCGCCGAAGCAGCGGATGGCGATGTCGATGTCGATGCCGGCGCGCTGGTCCACCACGCGGAACGGCACCGGGCTCGGCGTACCGTACTTGTTGCCGGTCAGCTCCTTGGTGTTGAAGTAGTAGATGCGCTGATCCTTCGGGGCCTCGCCGCCGAAGGTGAAGCGCTTGCCGATGTTCTGGAACACCTGACCGATGCTCTCGCCGAGGTTTCCGGCAAAGATCGTCGGCTCGGTGGACGCGTCATAGGTGTACTCGCCCGGCTCGGCGCAGACCTCGACGACCTTGCCCTGCTCAACGATGAGCATGCACTGACCGTCGGCGACGGCGATGCGCGAGCCGCTGGTGATGATGTTCTCGTCGCCGTGCGTGTTGCTCGAACGGCGGGTGGTTTTCTTCTGTCCCTTGACCGCCAGCACATCGGCCGGCAGCGCCTCGCAGGTGAAAAATTCTTTCCACTGGTCGGCCATGACACCGCCGGCGGCTCCGGCGATCGCTTTGATAAGTCCCATAAGCATGCTCCTTTACGCAGATGTTTTTCATCATATCTAACTGTTTCTGATGATTTTTCAGCTATGCTGATAGTATAAGGCATCGGGGCCGGAAATGCTACGTTTGCGGCGCGAAAACCCCGCCGAAACCGCAAAATACGACTGAGTAGTAGACAAGGTGCACAGCCTGACGACGGTCAGGTTGTGCACCTTGCAGTATCCTCTGCCCGCGGCGCGGCGATCTCATCGAGACGGCCGCAGCGGCGGAAGAGGTCGATATACAGCATGAGCTCCTCGCGTGAGGTCACGCCGAGCTTGCGGTTGATGTTCGTGTTGTGCTTTTTGGCGGTGGCCACGCTGATGTACGCGCGCGCCGCGACTTCCTCGAGCGAGCAGCCGTCGATGTAATACTGCAGCACGGTGCGCTCCATGGGCGTGAGCGTCTGCACGCGGCTGCGGAAGCCGGCGAGCAGCTCCTCGATATTCGGCGGCAGGCCTCCGGCCGTGAGCTGCTCGGCCGCGCGCGAGCGGACGAAGGCCAGCAGCTCATCGATCTCCGAGATGCCGGATGGATGCTCGCCGGGGGCCTGCTCGCGGATGGCCTGCAGGCTGCGGGAGATCGGCGTCACGAACCGGCGCGACAGGTATGTCGACAGCAGCAGCATCGCCGCGAGGAACACGAGCGAGCCCGCGATCCACACCATGCGGCTGCGCGCCTCGAGCGTGCGCAGCCCGATCTCCGGCACGAGCACCACGGCGGCGAGCTTCCGCCCTGCGGCGTCGGTCGCGCCGATCGGTTCGTGCAGACCGAGATAGGTGCGGCTGCCGTCGGAATACGTATTATAATACCGGCCGGTCTTGCACGTGAGCGTGCCGTCGGCCGTGAGATACGACCCGCCGGGGCTGCCGATCATGGCCTGTCCGAGCAGCAGCCGGTCGCCGTCTATGGGGGCGAGCACCGTGACCATGCTGCCGTAGGCGCTGTCCACGGCGGGATAGGTGAGGCGAAAATACAGATCGCTGAGCTCCGCGCCGCAGATGCCGCGCACATTGCCGGCGCTGTCGAGCATCGGCACGCACAGCAGCGTCACCGACTCCCATGTGTCGGGCAGGGTGACGCGCCCCGTCCACAGGCAGCGCTCGGCGAGACGGCCGTCCGATCCGCGCAGCAGCTGCGTGTAGCCGGGGACGGCCTGCACGTTCAGCTCCGGATTCCAGCGGTTGTGCATCTGCACCTGCGTGCTGCGCGCCGTCTCCGCCGCACCGCGAAAGCAGGTGACGTGCTGATCCGTCGCACCGATGGCGCGCAGCGCCGAATAGCGCAGGTACAGCCCCGCGCGCGAGGTCGCCGCGCCCGGCAGCGCCGTGTTGGCCGTCGCGTCCAGACAGAAGACCGCGCCGCTGCACGCGCTGGATTTCAAATAGGTGTTCAGCGCGGGATAGAGCGCCGTCTCGACGGCCGCGATCGCGCCGGGATCGTCGTTGAGCGCGGAGAACGTCCGCCCGCCGGCGGCGAGCTGCTTGTCCAGCTCGCGCGTGAGCTCCTCCGACAGGGCGATGCTCTGCGCCGTGAGCTGGTCCATCTGCCCGGCAAGCGCCGAGGCGGTGTTGTGCTTCTGGATCGTCAGCGACTGGCCGAACTTTTGCGCCGTGTTGGAAAACACCCCCGTCAGGCTCACGACCAGCAGCACGGCGGCCAGGATCGCCAGCGCCATGCTGAACCAGTACAGCACGAGCCGCCGCTGCATGCTCACGCCCTGCGTCTTTGCTTTTTCCAGCACCGAGCGCATTTCCCGTAACCGGAGCATGGCTGTCACCGCCTTTCTGCCGCCTCAGCGGACGTAGGTTTTTTCAAATTGGTCGAGCGTGGACCAGATCAGCCCCTCGCGCGCGCCGTCGCCCTGCTGCTCGCAGAGCACGCGCCCGGCCGTGAGCTGCAGGCGCACCTGCTCTTCAAAGCGGGTCTCGAGCTCGAGATAATCCCTGCGCTGCGGCGGGGTGTAGAACGTGTAGCCGCTCTGCGTGTCGAGAAACGCCTGATAGAGCGAGATGTACATGGGGTCATCGAGCGTGCGCACAGCGGCGGGCAGCTCATTTGCAAACGCCGTCTGCGTGACGGGCATATAGCCCAGCCGCGTCACAAAATCGACGTTGCGCCTGGGCGCCGTGAGCCACTTGAGAAACGTCATGCACGCGCGCTCGCGCTCGGGCGTGGACCTGACCGTGCAGATGCCGGCACCGCGCTGCATGACGAGCTTCTCCCCGTCGGCAAATGTCGGGCACGGCAGGGAGATGATCTCCACCGGCTCGGACGTGTTGTCTGGATAGGTGACGGTGTCGGCATAATACAGCACGCTTGCCGACGAGGCCACGGACACGACCGCGTCGCCCGTGCGCAGGGGCTCGGTGGCGTAGCCGCTCTTGAGCCAGACGCTGCCGGCAAGCGTCGCGCGGGCATACGGCTCCCACACCCGGCGGAACGTCGGGCCGAAGGACACCTGATCGCCGTCGAAGAAATCCCCGCCGAGGGATTCGACGCCGACCTGAAAATAATCAAAATGGTAGTCATGCACGAAAAACACCTTGCCGTCGTCCGGCGTGTCGGGGGTCTGCGCGTCCGTCCAGGCGGTGTAGGCCTCCGCCGTGCGGTAGAGCCCCTCCCACGTGGACAGATTGTCGAGCGTTGCGCCCGTCGCGGCGGCGAAGCGGTCAAAGAGCGTCTTGTCCACGAACATGACCTCCATGCTCTTGGCCACCGGCAGCACGGTCAGGTGTCCGCCTATCTCCCCCTCGGCAAGAAACGCGGGGATGAAATCATCCAGCTCCGCATCCGAGAAATAGTCCCGGTAGTCGACGAGAATGTCCGCGTCCGGCAGGGCCAGCACGGTCTTGGGATAGGACACGAACATGTCCGGCAGCGCCGTGGCGCCGGGCTCGCCGTAAGCCGAGGCGAGCACCGCCTCGTGGATGGTGTTCGTGTTCGTGACGCTGCCGACCTGCACGCGGATGTTCTGCTCGCGGCCGACGGTGTCGTTGAACGTGTCGATGAGGTCGTTGAGCGGGGACTCGGTCTCGCCGCCGTAGACGTGCCAGATCGTCACGGTCACGGGCTCGCGCCCGCCGCCGCAGCCGGCGCAGCCGAGCAGCAGCGCAAGGGCGAGCAGCAGCGCGGGGATACGCGCGCGGTGGTTCATCCGGGCACCTCCTTACAGGGCGTTTTTTTCAGTATAGCGAATTTTTGCCGTCCCGGCAACCAAAATCGGCATATTTTTTACACGTGTCTTGACACGGGACGCGTCCCGGCGCGATCCTGACGGCGGAGCTGAGCGACGGCGAGTGGTACCTCACATCCGGCCACCCCATGCAGCGGGAGCACTACCTGTCGTTCGCGGCGCTGGTCCATGAGGACACGGTCGTACTGCGGCGGCTCTACCCCGAGTGGGGCGCGCAGACGCGCCGGCCGTACTTCGCGCACGGCACGCTGCTGTGGTACTGCACGCAGCACGGGCTGTTCGCGCAGAAGATCGACGCGCACAAAAAGTGAGCAGAAAACAGCAAAGGCGTCCCCGAGAGGGGACGCCTTTGCTGCGGTTTTGGATGCATTACGCGATGCCGGTGACGGTGTAGTCCTTGGCCTCGACCGTGCTTTTGAGCACGGCGTCGTCCACCGGGGCGCTGAGCGTCACGACGGCGGTGCCCGCCGTGTGGCTGACCTCGGCCTCCGTGACTTCCGGCAGCGCCTCGAGCGCCTTCTTCACGGCCGCCTCGCAGTGAGTGCACATCATGCCTTCGATCGAAATGGTTTTTTTCATTGTGGTTTCCTCCTTGATTTCGGTGGTTTCTTTGAGATGGTTTGCGCGTTTATGATCGTGGCGCGTATCGCGCAGTTTGAACAGATTCAGGCGCAGGGCGTTCGTGACCACGCAGAAGCTCGACAGGCTCATGGCCGCCGCGCCGAACATGGGGTTGAGCGTCAGGCCCAGCGGGACGAACACGCCCGCCGCGATGGGGATGCCGATGGTGTTGTAGAAAAACGCCCAGAACAGGTTCTCGTGGATGTTGCGCAGCGTCGCGCGGCTGAGCCGGATGGCCGCCGGCACGTCGCTCAGGCGGCTGTTGACGAGCACGACGTCGGCCGCGTCGATGGCCACGTCCGTGCCCGCGCCGATGGCGATGCCGATGTCCGCGCGCGTGAGCGCCGGCGCGTCGTTGATGCCGTCGCCGACCATGGCGACCTTGCCGCGCGCGCTCAGGCGGTGGATCTCGCGCTCCTTGCCGTCGGGCAGCACGCCCGCGATCACCTCGTCCACACCGGCCTGCGCGCCGATGGCCTTGGCCGTGCGCGCATTGTCGCCCGTGATCATGACGACGCGGATGCCCATGTTGCGCAGCTCGCGGATGGCCTGCGGGCTGTCGGGCTTGAGCACGTCCGCCACGGCGATGATGCCGAGGAGCTCCCCGCCGCGGGCGAAAAACAGCGGCGTCTTGCCGGCCTCGGCCAGCGCCTGTGCCTGCGCCTGCATGGGCGCGGGGATGTCGGCCGCGGTGCGGATGAAGTCCGCGTTGCCGCCGCAGAGCGGCTGCCCGTCGAGCGTGGCCTTGAGTCCGTTGCCTGGCAGGGCCTGAAAGTCCGCGACCTCGGCGGCGGTCAGCCCGTCCGCCTCCGCGCGGCGCAGCACCGCCTTGGCCAGCGGGTGCTCGCTCCGGCGCTCGAGCGCGCAGGCCAGGCGCAGCAGCTCGCCCTCCGTCACGCCCGGTGCGGGGCAGAGGTCCGTCACGGTCGGGTCGCCGGAGGTGATGGTGCCGGTCTTGTCGAGCGCGACGATCTGGATGCGGCCGGTCTCCTCGAGGGAGGCGGCCGTCTTGAAGAGAATGCCGTTTTTCGCGCCCATGCCGCTGCCGACCATGATCGCCACCGGGGTGGCGAGGCCGAGCGCGCACGGACAGCTGATGACGAGCACGGAGATGCCGCGCGCGAGCGCGTAGCCCACGGTGCGGCCGAGCAGCAGCCAGACGACGAACGTCACGAGCGCGATGCCCATGACCGACGGCACGAACACGCCAGACACCTTGTCGGCGATCTTCGCGATCGGCGCCTTCGTGGCCGCCGCGTCGCTGACCATCTGGATGATCTGCGAGAGGGTCGTGTCCTCGCCGACGCGCGTGGCGCGGCACTTGAGAAAGCCAGACTGGTTCACCGTCGCGGCCGAGACGGACGCGCCCGGCGCCTTGTCGGCCGGGATGCTCTCGCCCGTGAGCGCCGCCTCGTTGACCGCGCTCGTGCCGGCGAGCACCACGCCGTCGACCGGGATGCGCTCGCCCGGGCGGACGACGAACACGTCGCCCTTCTGCACCTGCTCGACCGGGACGGTCACCTCCGCGCCGTCGCGCTCGACGGTGGCGGTTTTCGGCGCAAGCTCCATGAGGCTGCGCAGCGCGTCGGTCGTCTTGCCCTTCGAGCGGGCCTCGAGCGTCTTGCCCACCGTGATGAGCGTGAGGATCATGGCGGCGGACTCAAAGTAAAAGTCCATCATGTAGTTCATGACGGCCTGCTCGTCGCCGCGCACCTGCGCGCCCGTCATGGCGAAGAGCGCATAGGTACTGTACACGAACGCCGCCGTCGCCCCGAGGGCCACGAGCGTGTCCATGTTCGGCGCGCGGTGCCAGAGCGCCTGGAAGCCGCTGATGAAAAACTTCTGGTTGATGACCATGATGATGACCGTCAGCAGCAGCTGCGTCAGGCCCATGGCGACGTGGTTGCCGTCATAAAACTTCGGCAGCGGCCAGCCCCACATCATGTGGCCCATGGAAAAGTACATCAGCACGAGCAGAAAACCCAGCGACCAGAAGAGCCGGCGCCGCAGCTTCGGCGTCTCGTGGTCGGCCAGCGCGTCGGCACCGGCGGCGGGGTTCGCGCTCTGCTGCGCGCCCTTGACCGACGCGCCGTAGCCCGCGGCCTGCACCGCGTCGATGATGGCCTGGTCGGCCGCCGTGCCCTCCACCCCCATGGAGTTGGTCAGCAGGCTGACCGAGCATGCCGTCACGCCCGGCACGTTCGACACCGCCTTTTCCACGCGCGCCGAGCAGGCCGCGCAGCTCATGCCGGTGACATGGTATTGCTTCAAAGTGGTTCCTCCTTTGCGGTGCGGCTCATTTCATGAGCTTCTGCAGCGTCGCCACCAGCTCGTCGATCACCTCGTCCTTGCCGTCGCGGATGTCCTCGACGACGCAGGTGCGGATGTGGCTGGCCAGCAGCTCCTTATTGAATGCATTGAGCGCCGCCCCCGCCGCCGCCGACTGCACGAGAATGTCCGGGCAGTAGGCGTCGTTCTCGACCATGCCGCGGATGCCGCGGATCTGGCCCTCGATGCGGTTGAGCCGGTGGATGAGCCGTTTGTATTCCTCCGGCGTGCGCTCCTTCTTGCGCTGCGAACAGCCGCAGCAGCAGGTTTTTTTCTCATCGTCCATGGTCAAATACCTCATTGTTCCTGTATACCCCTTGGGGGTATTTTTGAATATATACCCCCGGAGGGTATTTGTCAAGAGGGCGCGTGCATTTTCTTGACAGCGGGCACGCCCTTGCATATCATAAGGACACAACGAAAGGAGTGTTCCCATATGAAGGTATGGTTATCCCGCAATGCAAAGCGCTTCGCGGCGCTCACCCTCGCGCTGGTGCTCGTGCTGGCGCTGGCCGCCTGCGGCAGCAAGACGCAGACGCCGGAGACGTCCTCCACCCCCACGGTCGTGACGCCGCCGGTGCAGACGCCCGCAGACCCGGCCACCGACCCGGCCCGCCCGGCCGGCACGGAGACGGACCAGCTGACCTCGGTGCTCGACGACATTGAAAAGAACGTGCAGCTCGGCGTGACCGGCAGCTCGCTCAAGGCAGTACCCTACGCCGTGAAGCTGCTCGACTGGGGCGCGGCGAGCACGATGACCCAGAGCGAGATCAAGTCCGCCGTCGCCGCGTGGCTCAGCGACAAGGGCAACGACGCGCAGGTGGCCTTCAGCCAGCAGATGGACCTGATCGACACGACCTGCCAGACGCTCATGGGCAGCGGCGCGCGCGATCTGCTCGATTCCGCCGGCTGCCAGAACGTCAAGGGTGACTGGCCGGTGCAGGCGTCCGACCGCGTGGAAGCCATCCTTGAGGCCGTCGGCCTGCGCGGATAATTTGCAGGCAGAAAACCGCCACGCCCCTGCGCGCC
>OLXH01000447.1_pt1 | contig 19367 bp, 18 predicted proteins | sample 1673391 | NCBI WGS metagenome assembly OLXH01 (sample SAMEA103958110, study PRJEB25191) | human gut metagenome | reverse complement strand
ACCCTCGGGCAGTGTGCTTTCAAAGAGGTTTTCAGGGTTATTTATGTCCGTGTAGAATTTTAACGCAAAAATCGCCGCTATTGCAAGCAGCGCAAGTACTATTACCATAATTATCAGCAGCTTTGAACTGCCCTTCTTTTTTCTCCTGTGCTCCATGGTTCAGCTTTCCTCAAAATTTTATTCATTACATTATACAACAGCATCAGACATAATTCTATAAATAATAAGTTAACTTTATGACTTTTGTAGGACAAAAGGTTATAATATCATCGGATACTGTAAAAGGAGGATACGCCCACGGAAAAACTGGAAAGGGAATTCTACATTATGGACACGCTGAGCATAGCGCGGGAACTGATAGGCTGCACGCTGGTATCGATCAGCGGCGAAGGCACTACTGCCGGGCGCATAGTCGAGGCGGAGGCGTATCTCGGCAAGGCGGATTCTGCCGCTCACGCCTTCCGGGGAAGAGTGGACGGCCGCACGGAGGTTTTGTACAGACAGGGCGGGTATGCCTATGTATTCCTCATATACGGTATGTATAGCTGTTTTAATGTATCCACAGGTCCTGAGGGCGTTCCGGAGTGTGTGCTGATACGGGCGCTGGAGCCTTTAGAGGGCATCGAGCTGATGCGCTCACGCCGGGGAAGGGAAAAGCTTACCGACCTTTGCAGCGGCCCGGGCAAGCTGTGCCAGGCCATGGGGATAAGCCGGGAACAGTATGGCACAGACCTTACCCGGGACAGGCTTTTTATACTGCCGAAGAAGCCGGACGACGTACCTGAGATAGCCGCCACGCCGCGGATAAACGTAGAATACGCCGCGGAGCATAAAGCAATGCCGTGGCGCTTCGTGGATAAAAACAGCCGGTATCTTTCGGTAAAGCTCAAATAAAATGGAACATATAAATTAAAAGTGCTGAAAAAGTGGCTCGATGCCGCTTCTTCAGCACTTTTGCTATTATGTCCGCGAGGGCCCTGCTGTTACAGCTCTCTGGACTTGTTGGTAGCGGCCTGCACGGCATTTATGGCTGCGGCGCGGAAGCCCATTTCTTCCAATACCTGGCAGCCGGTGATGGTGGTGCCGCCGGGGGAGGATACCATGTCTTTAAGCTGTGCGGGGTGCATGCCGGTTTCAAGTATCATCTTGGCGGTGCCCATTACGGTCTGGGCAGCAAGGCGGTAAGCGGTTGCGCGGGGAAGACCTTCCAGGACGCCGCCATCGCCCAACGCCTCTATGAATTCCGCAACGAAGGCTGGACCGGAGCCGGAGAGGCCGCAGGCCGTGTCGATCAGATGCTCGTTCATCCACTCGACGATGCCTATGGAGCCGAAGAGTTTCTCTGCAAAAGCCTTCTCATCGGCGGTGAGGTCGGTCTCGCTGCATAGAGCGAAGGCGCCGGCATTTACGAGGGCGGGGTATTAGGCATAGTGCGAAGCACACGGATGTTGCCCGCTATCATCTTGCGGAGGCGTTCAACGGTAACGCCGGCCATGATGGAGATGACTGCCTTGCCGTCCATGGTGCTGCCGAAACCTGCAAGGGCGGGGGCCGCATATTGGGGCTTGACGGCCAATACCGCTATGTCGGCGGCGCGGCCCAGCTCCTCGTTGTCCTTGACTATATTGCAGCCAAGGGCAGCGTATTTTTCCTTTATCTTGTCAGACATATCGGATACATATACCTGCTTGGGGTCGAGAACGCCCGCGTTTATAGCGCCGGAGAGTATCGCTCCTCCCATCGCGCCTGCACCCAGAAAACCAATCTTCATAATGATGTCCTCCTGAATATTTTAGTTAATTTAATAATAAACGATAGTGTAAAAAAGCACAATGGGGGGCATAGCCCCCCTAAAGTAGTGCATTTGTTTAGCACCCGCAGCCGTTCTTGGGATACTCGGAGTCGGCGTCGCTGTAGTCGTCGAAGCTCTGCTCGGTACGGTTGATTATCTCGTCCTGAAGCTCCTTGCTCAGGTTGCGGAAATGATCGCTGTAACCTGCAACGCGGACGATGAGGTCTTTGTACTCCTCAGGATTGGCCTGGGCAGCCAGCAGCGTCTTGCGGTCGATGACGTTGAACTGGATATGGTGGCCGTCCATGTTGAAGTAGGCGCGGATAAGGTTGGCAAACTGGTCGAGTCCGGTGTCGCCCGCAAGGACTGAGGGTGTGAACTTCTGGTTGAGCAGCGTACCGCCCGTGGAAAGCTGATCCATCTTGGCGCAGGAGTTGATAACGCCGGTGGGGCCATAGATGTCTGCGCCCTTTTCGGGGGATATTCCCTCGGATACAGGCTTGTGCGCAAGGCGGCCGTTGGGGGAGGCATTCATGACCTCGCCGAAGTACACGTGACAGGTAGTGGGCAGCATGTTGATGCGGTAGAAGCCGCCCTTGGTGTTGGGCCTGCCGGTGACGCAGTCCCGATAGTAGGCGAATATCTCCTTCATGATATCGTCCGCATAGTCGTCGTCGTTGCCGTATTTGGGCGTCTTGTGCGTAACGAGGTGATAGATGCGGTCATAGCCCTCGAAGTTATGATCCATGGCCTCCACCAGTTCTTCCATGGTGAAGTTGTGGTGATCGAAGCAGTTGTACTTGATGGCGGCCAGGCTGTCGGTTATGGTGCCTATGCCCACGCCCTGAATGTAGTTGGTGTTGTACCTTGCACCGCCCGCGTTGTAGTCCTTGCCCTTCTTGATGCAGTCGTTGGTCAGTATGGAGAGGAAGGGGGCGGGCATGTACTGGGCGAATATCTGTTCGATCACGTTGCTGCCGGCGACCTTGATATCCACGAAGTACTTTATCTGCTTCTTGTAAGCCTCAAAGAACTCCTCATAGCTGTTGAAGTCCTTGGCAAAGCCGGTGTGCAGGCCCAACTGATGGCCGCCCACGTGATCGTAGCCATCGTACAGGGTGAGCTCAAGTATCTTGGGCAGGTTGAAGTAGCCCTGAAGTATGTAGGCCTCGTTGCCGAAGGCGCCGGTCTCTACGCAGCCGGAGGTGCCGCCCATGCGGGCGTCGTCCAGGGACTTGCCGGCGTTCATAAGCTCGGATACTATGGCCTCGGTGTTGTAGAAGGCAGGCTGGCCCCAGCCCTTGCGGGATATCTCGCAGGCGCGCTTGAGGAACTTGCGGGGGGTCTTGCGGCTTATCTGCACGTTGCTGGAGGGCTGGAGCAGCTTCATCTCGTCCATGCAGTCCAGTATCATGTAGCTGACCTCGTTTACGCCGTCCTTGCCGTCCTCGGTTATGCCGCCGGTGTTGATGTTGGCGAAGTCCGTATAGGTGCTGCTCTCCTTTAGGGTGATGCCGACCTTTGGGGGAGCGGGCTGGTTGTTAAACTTGACCCACAGGCACTCCAGAAGCTCCAGTGCGCCGTCCCGGTCAATGCGGCCGTTTTCCACGTCATCGACATAGAAGGGATTAAGGTGTTGATCCAGACGGCCAGGAGAGTAAGCGTCCCAGGGATTGAGCTCGCTGGTAACGCCCAGATGCACGAACCAGTACTGCTGTATTGCCTGCCAGAAGGTCCTGGGCTTATGGGCGGGTACCCAGCGGCAGTTTTCCGCTATCTGAAGGAGCTCTGCTTTGCGCTTCTCGTCGGTCTCCTTTGCGGCCATCTCCTCTGCCAGATCGGCGTAGCGGTTGGCAAGGATTATGATAGCGTCGCAGTCTATGGCCATTGCGTTGAGCTGGCAGCGCTTTTCGTATGCTTCCTTGTCGTTGAGGAAGTCCAGCTTGGCTATGGCGTCTTCGATGTCCTTTTTGTAGTCGAGGAAGCCCTTTTCGAATATTTTGCGGGAGCCTACGGTATGACCGGGGCCGCGCTGCTCCATGAATTCGGTGAATATGCCGGACTCATAGGCCAGCTTCCATTCGGGAGTCATGGCCTCTAATATCTTGTGGCGGGTGCTGCGGTTCTCCCAGTAGGGGATTATAACTTCCTCCTGAAGCTTGAGGTCCTCATCGGTGACGGAGAAGTTGATGAGCTCGCGGTCGTTCATGACGTGCATGTCCTGAAGCGTATGGCAGCACAGCTCCGGGAAGGTGGGGGCGGCCTGAGCGGTGTCGCCCTTTTCGCCCACTATGAGCTCGCCGTCCGCGATCTCTATGGTTTTGTGCTGAAAATAATACTTGAGGGCGGTGGCTCTCATCTCGGGTACGGACATGGAACCGTCGTAAAGCTTATAGGCTTCCGTCATGAGTTTTGCGCGCTCCATGTAGATGTGGGGCTGAGTCTCGACGCTCTGCCTGCGCAGCATTCTGACTCTTTCGTTCATTCCGCGTTCTTCCATGGTTTATCCTCCTATTTTTGTATTGTTGTAGCCGTTTTGGTTAAAGAGCTGTACCAGCTCGTTCAGGTGCTGCTTTGAAGGCGGGTTGAAGCCGTAATCATGCCTTTCCTTGCCCAGCTTTTCCAGCTTATCCTGACCCAGCTCGTGATAGGGCAGCAGGTTTACCTGAAGTACCGGTATGCTGTTGCCGCGAAGAAAGGCTATGACCTTCAGCATATCCTCTTCGGAATCGTTAAGACCGGCTATGAGGGGCATGCGGATATATATCCTTGCGCCAGCCCTGCCAAGCTTTGCAAGATTGTCCAGTATGAGCCTGTTGCTGACGCGGGTGTTGGACCTGTGAACGTCGTCGTTTATGGCCTTTATGTCGTATAGGAAAACGTCGGCATAGGGCAGTATCCTTTCGTAGTTCTCATATGGCGCGAAGCCGCAGGTGTCGATGTATACGGAATAGCCCTTGCTGTGGAGACGCTTTGCGAGCTCAACGACGTAATCCATATTCTGGGCCATCACCTCGCCGCCGGAGAGAGTGACTCCGCCGCCGGATTCCTCCCAGTACATCTTGTCCTTCTCCAGTATCTTTATAAGCTCGGGTATGCCGTATGCCCTGCCGGATATTGTGCGTGCCTCGTTGTAGCACTCGTCAACGCATTCGCCGCAGCGGACACACTTATCGCGGTCGGTGACGGATATGCCGCCGTCATTTATGGATATGGCGTGCTCTGGGCAAAGCTCTGCGCACCTTCCGCAGCCGGAGCAGCGGTCCGGGTTGCGCATGGGCTCGGCGGAAAAATCCTGTGTTTCAGGGTTATGGCACCAGCGGCAGGCCATGTTGCAGCCCTTAAAGAACACTGTGGTGCGTATGCCGTCCCCATCGTGTATGGAGTAGCGCTGTATGTTGGTTATCAGTGGCTGTTTCATTTGACTTATCCTCCGAAAAACGGCAGTATTGCAAACGTTGCTTAAAAAGCCCGCAATATAATTAGAAGAGTTGCATCTCTGCGTTAAATATTATACAATTAAATCTGTCATAATAAAACTGAATGTTTGTAATGCGAGACATTCAAGTATTGAATGAGGTAATGCATGAGCCTGAAAAAATACAGAGCCTTTGTGGAAACCGTAGATCTCGGGAGCCTGACGAAGGCTGCCGAGAAGCTGAATTATACCCAGCCCGGCATTAGCCATATGATACTTTCACTTGAAAACGAGTTCGGCTTCCCGTTGCTGATACGGGGTAAAAACGGCGTGACGCCCACCCCGGAGGCGGAGAAGCTTATGGTATACCTTCGCCAGATAGTCAACGGCGAGGAAAAGCTGAAGGAGGAGGTGAACCGCATACACGGCGCGGACGTGGGAACGATACGCATAGGCTGCTTTTTCAGTCTGTCCATACATCTGCTGCCAAGCATAGTCGCGGAATTCACGGAAAAGTATCCCGGCATAGAATTGCAGCTGTATGTGGGTGAGCATGGGGAAATATGCCGGTGGATGTATCAGGGCAAGATAGACCTTGCTTTCATGTCGCTGCCCGTGCCGGAGGAGTTTCAGTTTACGCCGCTGTTTAATGATACCATATATGCCGTATTGCCTGAAGGCCATCCTTTGGCGGAGAAAAAAACGGTAAAGCCGGCTGAACTTGTGCAGTATCCCTTTATATTGCAGCATCAGGGCTCTGACGAGGACGCAAACCGGGTGCTGAACAGCGAGGGGCTAAAGCCGAACGTCAGATTCCGGGTGCGGGGGGACGAGGCCATACAATCCATGATAGCAAAGGGGCTCGGCGTATCCATAGCGCCGGAGCTGGTGCTCTCCAGAAGGCCGGAGGGAATAGTGCTGAGGCCCTTCGAGCCGGAATACCACAGGGTGCTTGGGCTCGCGCTGCCGGAAAACGGCGGGAACGCACCGGCGCTTAAATTATTCATGGATTTCGTAAAAAGCTACTGCGAAAAGGAGAGAACCGGCAGCGGACAATAATATCTGGAAAAAGCGCGGGTTATGTTGTAGAATATCGCAAGGGGCAGAAATAAGAAAAGGACGGAGAATACGTATGAAGGAGAGCGCAAAGGCGAAAAAGCTGCGCATAAAAAACGCGCTGGCGGCGCTGCAGGCGACATATCCCGACGCCAGGCCCCAGCTGGACTTTACCAACCCCTTTGAGCTGCTGGTGGCTACAATGCTCTCAGCCCAGTGCACGGATAAGCGGGTGAACATGGTTACTGCAAAGCTGTTTCCGGCGCTGGGAACTCCGCAAAAACTTGCTGACGCCACCGAGGAGGAGGTAATATCCTACATACGCGGCTGCGGCCTGTTCAACACCAAGGCCAGGAACCTCATAGCTGCGGCAAGGATAATACACGAGCAGTACAACGACGAGGTGCCGAAGGACCGGGATGTGCTCATGGGACTGCCCGGGGTAGGACGTAAGACTGCAAATGTTGTGGTGTCAAATGCCTTCGGCGTGCCGGCAATAGCCGTGGATACCCATGTTTTCAGGGTGTCGAACCGCATAGGCCTTGCGGAAGCAAAGGATGTGAACGAGACGGAAAGGCAGCTCATGGAGAACATACCCAAAGAGGACTGGTCAATGGCCCATCACTGGATAATATACCACGGCAGGCAGGTATGCTCGGCGAGAAAGCCCAAATGCGAGGCCTGCTCCGTAAGGGAGTACTGTAAGGCATATTTGGATAACGATATAAGGTAGAGAAAAAATCGAAGGGGAACGGTATGCAGTTCGTAGATAAAGCGAGAATATTCATAAAGGCGGGCGACGGCGGCGACGGCTGCTCCAGCTTCCACCGCGAGAAATATGTGGCTCAGGGCGGCCCGGACGGCGGCGACGGAGGACGGGGAGGAAGCATAGTATTCCTTGCCGACCCAAACATGAACACGCTGCTGGACTTCCGCTTTTCCCGCCACTTCAGGGCGGAGCGGGGAGAGAACGGCAAGGCTAAAATGTCCCGCGGCAAAAACGGTCAGGACGTGATAATAAAGGTACCTGTGGGCACACTGGTAAGGGAAGTAGAGACGGGCAAGATAGTGGCTGACATGAACAAGCCCAACCGTGAGCGCATAGTTCTCCATGGCGGCAGGGGCGGCAGGGGAAACGCCAGGTTCGCAACGCCCACCCGGCAGGCCCCAAAGTTTGCGCAGCCCGGCCAGAAGACCGCCGAGCACGAGGTAGAGCTGGAGCTAAAGACCATCGCGGACGTGGGCCTCGTAGGTTTGCCAAACGTGGGCAAGAGCACCATACTTTCCGTGCTAACCAGCGCCAAGCCCAAAATAGCAAATTACCACTTTACCACCCTTACTCCCAACCTTGGCGTTGTGAAACGCTATGGCGAAAGCTTCGTATTGGCGGATATTCCGGGACTTATAGAGGGAGCGGCGGAGGGCGCCGGTCTGGGCCACGACTTCCTCAGGCACATTGAGCGTACCAGAATGCTGGTTCACGTGGTGGATATGTCCGGCTGTGAGGGCAGGGATCCCATGGAGGACTACAGGCAGATCAACGCCGAGCTTGCCAAATTCAGCGAAAACCTTGGGCGGCTGCCGCAGATAATAGCCGCCAACAAGATGGACATAACCGGAGCTGAGGACAACCTCGAACTTTTCAAAATGGAGCTTGGCGATACAGCTGTCAAGATATTCCCCGTATCTGCGGCGACGGTGTCCGGCTTTGACGCTCTTCTGGATGAGATAGTAAAGACACTGGCCACTCTTCCAAAGCCTCTCGAATACGACGAGGACGAGCTGGTGGAAAGCTATAAGTACGAGCCGGGCTATGAGATAACCGTAGGCGACGATGGAGTATATACCCTTACCGGCGGCACTATAGACTATCTTCTCGACACCACGTATGCCGAGGATGACGAATCCATGCGTCGCTTCCAGCAATTCCTTATAAAAGAGGGAATAATAGACGCTCTGCGCGAAAGGGGCGCCACAGATGACAGCACCATACGCATGGGTGAATGGGAATTCGACTTTATAGAATAAATAATTTTACGGGAGAAAAATAATGATCAGCAGCAAGCAGAGGGCCAACCTCAGATCCATGGCAAATACCCTTGCTCCCATCTTCCAGATAGGCAAGGGCAACATAAACGATAACTTCATAGAGCAGATAGACGGGGCGCTGGAGACGAGGGAGCTCATTAAGATAAGCATACTCGAAACGGCAGACATAACCGCCCGGGAAGCGTCGGATCAGCTTTGCGAAGCCCTGGGCGCCGAGCCGGTACAGTGCATAGGCAGAAAACTGGTGCTGTACAGGCCCAGCAGGGAAAACCAAAAGATAGAGATATAGCTTTACGCCTCGGCGCTTGTCTTGCCAAGCCACCAGGAGGTGGCGCCGAAGCAAAGGCAGGCGGCAGCCATGAGCCTGTAGTACAAGGCGTTATCCACAAAGAAGGAAAGCCCCGTCAGGCAGGCCGCGGCTATTATATAGCCCCTCAGCCGTCCCGCTGCGAATACCGAAGTACGGGCGGCTTTTTTATTTATCCGCGCACGCTCAAATTCCGCAAGTATTGCGGCATCGGCTTCCTGGGCGGAGGGAGACATTTCCTTTAGCTGCTCCTTTGTGAGCAGAGAGCTTAAAGGCGTCAGCGTAAACGTAATATCCGGGCAGGCGGAGGCTGTGGCCTTCGCGCTGCTTTGCAGCGGCCCGCCGTAATATACGGAGACCTTGCTCAGGCCGCGTTTGCGGGCGGCCCGGGCGGCCTTCAGCATATCGTCCGGGGTAGGGCCTTCGGAGCGGTGAACGGAGCATATCAGTCTGTCCGCCTGCTTCCCTTCTTTTGAGATGTGCTCTGCGATGAGCCTGTTGCGCTCATCGTCAGTCATAAGAAGCAGCCTGTCGTTCAGTGCCGCGGCGGATACGCGCCTGCGTTCCGTGCGTATGAGCGAATCGAGGCGAAGGCTGTTTATAAGATCCAGCCCTACGGATATGAATCCGGTGGAGGCGAGGCTGAGCATTGCCTTGGCCACGCCATTGGCCACCATGGCTGAAAACCACATATAGCACCCCATGAACACTATGGCGCGCAGTGCTATGTAGTCTACAGTCCTTGAAAAAAGTCCCCTACCGCCGTAAAGCTTCTTTTTTAGGCAGCGTATGAGCTGTTTATTCTGTTTCATCGAAAATACACCTCGCTCTTTGGATTTATTATTCCTGATGGGCGGCTGAACTATACACGATGGCAAAACCGGTGTATAATTCTTTTGTGAAATTTTATTTTGAAAGGTAATCACGCGATGCGTACAGCCATGTTTGGCGGAAGCTTCAATCCGATACACAACGGACACATAGATATAGCCGCAGAGGTACGGGAAAAATACAGCCTCGACAGGGTGCTGTTCATGGTAGCCAACGACCCGCCGCATAAAAAAATCGCGGACGGGGTAAAGGCGGACGTTCGGTATGAGATGACGAGGCTCGCTCTGGAGAACCATGGCGATTTGGAGCCATGCGATCTTGAACTGAAGCGCCAGGGTAAGAGTTATACTGTTGATACGCTGGAAATACTGCACGAGACGTATCCTGACGACCGCATTTTCTGCATAGTGGGCGCGGATATGCTTCTTGGCATAGACACATGGTACAACGCCCCGGAGCTTCTCAAGCGGGCGGAGTTTATAGCGGTAGGCAGGCCGGATTCCGGCGGAGAGGCAGCTATGAACGAAAAGGTAAAGGCACTCGAGGCCGACTATGGTGCTAAGGTATACATTTCCGGGATAATGGGGCCGGATATATCCTCCACCGCCATACGCGAGAGGGTGGAAGACTGGCGGCCTATTACGGATCTTGTGCCGCTGAAGGTAGCGGAGTACATATATCAGAATGGGTTGTATTTCCCGGAAGATACGGAGAAGATTCGACAAAGGCTTAAGGCCGATCTTAAACCCACCCGCTATGCCCACACCATGCGGGTGATGATGAAATCTATAGAGCTGGCTGACAAATACGATGTGGACAGAAAAAAGGCCGCCCTTGCGGGGTTACTGCACGACTGCGCCAAGCTGTCGCCCGAAAAACAGTACGAATTGGCAAAGGAGTACGGCCTGGACGTATCAAGCATGGCGCAGCCTATAATACACGGTCCTCTCGGCGCGGTGAGGGCAAGGCGGGTATTCGGCATTACGGATAATGAAGTGCTTTCTGCCATAAGTTGCCACACCACCTGCAAAAGCCACATGACGGCACTTGACAAGATAGTGTACCTTGCGGATAAAATAGAACAGGGAAGGATATACGACGGCGTGGAGGATATACGCCGCGAGACGGATGAGAATTTGGACCGCGGCATGGTGTGCTGCATAGAGCACGCAATAGACCACGTTGAAAGGGAAAAAAAAGGGAAGATAACCCCTGAGACCTATATCGCACTGAACGAGATAAAGAAAAGCTTGGAGGGCAATAATGACTGACGCTAAAGAACAGGTACTGAAAATATGCGAGATACTATACGACAAAAAGGCGCTTAATATCCGCGCCCTGAACGTTGCGGATAAGACCATAATAGCCGAGTGGTTCGTGGTATGCTCAGGACGCGCTACAACACAGGTGCGCACCCTGTGCGACGAGCTGGAAAATAAGGCCGCTGATATGGGCCTTACGGTGCTTCGCAAGGAGGGCTACGGCGAGGCGCGCTGGATAGTGCTGGACTTCGGACATATACTGGTTCACATATTCCACCCGGAGGAGAGGGAGTTCTACAATATGGAGCGCCTTTGGGACGACGATCCCAGTAAGTGCATAAACTTCTCAAAGGAGAAGGGCGAGGACTAAAATACAAAGCATAAAAAATCAGCACGGTAGGATAAACTGCCCCTATTTGTCAGAAAGTATGGCGTATTGTCTGAAAATAGGGGATTTTTTATGCTCCAAGGACAGCGCGGTGGCTTTTTTGCGAGCCCCAAGGCCGTTTGGAAGTTCATGCGGGAGCTTGGCTTATTCCGGACTTTTTATTGCGCGAAGTTTGTGGTAAAATGTACATGTAAAAATATGCAGTACAGCCTGTTTGATATAATGTGGCTTACCGGAAACGGAGAGTAAAATGGATCTTTCAACACTTAACAAAGAGCAGCGGCAGGCGGTGGATACACTGGACGGCCCGCTGCTTATACTGGCGGGAGCAGGCTCAGGCAAGACCCGTGCGCTGACATATCGCATAGCGAATCTGGTTGATCACGGCGTGTCCCCATGGAACATACTGGCGCTGACATTCACAAATAAGGCGGCCAGAGAGATGCGGGAGCGCACCGAAGCTCTGTTGGGCGGCAGCGTAAAGGACATGTGGGTAGCCACCTTCCATTCCTGCTGCACAAGGATACTCAGGAGCGATATAGATAAGCTGGGCAGGGACCGCAACTTCGTGATATACGACGATGACGATCAGACCTCGCTCATAGCCGCTATAATGAAGCGCCTCGGCGTAAACGACAAGGATATAACCAAGCGGCAGATAAAGGAGCACATAAGCGAGGCGAAGAACAAGTCCACCGAGCCGGAGAAGTTCCTGATGGATAACCCTTATCTGGACGAATCGGTGCTTAAGGTGTTCAGAGAATACCAGCGTAGCCTGAAGGAATACAACGCGCTGGATTTTGACGATCTTCTGGGAAAGACGCTTGAGCTGTTTCAGAGCTGCCCTGAGGTATTGCAAAAGTACCGCAGTAAGTTCAGATATATCCTTGTGGACGAGTATCAGGATACCAACGTAATGCAGTATCATATTGTCGAGCTGCTGGCCCGCGAGCACGGCAATATCTGCGTAGTGGGCGATGACGACCAGAGCATATACGGCTGGCGCGGAGCGGACATACGCAATATACTGGATTTCGAAAAGGATTTCCCCGGCGCAAAGGTAATACGCCTTGAACAGAATTACCGCTCAACATCAAATATACTGGACGCCGCAAACGCCGTAATAGAGAATAATCAGGGCCGCAAGAGCAAGAAGCTCTGGACGGATAACGGCAGGGGAGACAGGATAGAGACCTTCACCGCTGACAGCGAGCGGGACGAGGCCCATTTCGTATGCCGCAAGATAATGGAGGGCGTGCGCAACGGAATGAACTACGGCGATTTCGCAGTGCTGTACCGCATGAATGCCCAGAGCCGTATACCTGAGACTACCATGGTGAATTACGGCATACCCAACAAGGTCTACGGCGGCCAGCGCTTCTATGAGCGCAAGGAAATAAAGGACATAATGGCGTATCTGCGCCTTATATACAATCCCTTTGACGATATAGCCCTGAAACGCATAATCAACGTGCCAAAGCGCAGCATAGGCGACGCGTCCATAGCCGAGCTTGCCCGCGTGGCAGAGCAGGAGGGCAAGTCCATGCTGGTGGCAGCCCTGACCAGCGAGAACATAGACCCTCGGGCCATGAAGAAGATAAAACCCTTTGCGGACACCATGGGCGAATTCATAGCGCTCAGCCGCACCATGCCGCTTTCCGAGTTTACATGGGGCATGATAAGCGCGCTGGAATACGAGACTTACCTCAAGGCCGAGGATAAGAGAGGCGAGGTGGAGTCCCGCATGGATAACCTCCGGGAATTGATAGGCAATATCAAAGAAATTGAGAAGGATTTGCCTGAGGGTGAGGATGCGCTGAGGGCATTTTTGGAAAACGTCTCCCTGGTATCCGACATAGACTCCATGAACGACGGAAACGGCGCGGTGGCCCTTATGACACTGCACAGCGCCAAGGGACTGGAATTTCCGGTAGTATTCATGATAGGCATGGAGGAGAACATATTCCCCACTTCAAGGGCCAGAAACGATATGTCCAACCACGCGATGGAGGAGGAGCGGAGGCTCTGCTACGTTGGTATGACCCGCGCCAAGCAGAAGCTGTATCTTATCAACGCCCGCCAGCGCAATATATTCGGCAACGAGTCCTATAACCGGAAGTCCCGCTTTATCGAGGAAATACCGGCCGAGCTGACCGTATCAGATAACCCGGTCAAACAGCCCGACGCCAGAGAGCAGGCCGAGCACACAAGGGGTCAGCGCAAGAACTTCCACCGCTATGCCATGGATACTCACGCCCTTGGCGATGGAACGAGGGACGTAAGGCCTGCCGCGACGCCTGTATCCAAGACCTTTGAAAAGTATCAAAAGGTACAGCACGACAAATTCGGCGTAGGCACGGTAATGGAGATATCTGGCTCCGGCAGCTCCATGCTGGTGTCAATAGACTTCGGAGCGGCGGGAGTAAAGCGCTTTGCGGCAGCATACGCGCCCATAAAGCCGGTAGAATAATAACAGAAAATAATCTCATCTGAAGGGAAAATGCGGGAATGGAGCAGCGCATAAGGGAGCTTGTGGATAAGCTCAACGAATATTCCAAGGCGTACTATGTACTGGATGCGCCAAAGATAAGCGACAAGGAGTACGACGAGCTGTATGACGAGCTGCTGCGCCTTGAGGAGCAGTCGGGCATCATATTGCCGGACTCTCCCACCCAGCGCGTAGGCGGCGATCCGCTGCCCTGCTTTGAGCCCCATACTCACATACACAGGCTATGGAGCCTTGACAAGGTGCGCACCCGGGAGGATCTTATAGACTGGGGCAGAAGGGTGGAGCGGATTGCGGAGTCGCAGCATCTTCCGAAGGTCAAATACGCTCTTGAATATAAGTTCGACGGCCTGACCATAAACCTCACATACGAGGGCGGCAGGCTGATTACCGGCGCGACGCGGGGCAACGGCATCGTAGGCGAGGACATAACCCCACAGATAAAGACTATACGCACGGTGCCGCTCACCATACCCTTCAAGGGCAAGATGGAGGTGCAGGGCGAATGCTATATGAAGCTGTCGGTGCTGGACGAGATAAACAAGACCACCGATGAAAAGCTGAAAAACGCAAGGAACGCTGCGGCGGGAGCGCTGCGCAATCTGGATCCGCGAATTACCGCCAAGCGCAGGCTTGACTGCTACTGCTACAACGTAGGCTATATCGAAGGCAAGAAACTGGAAACCCAGGACGAGATGCTGGGGTTCCTCAGGGAAAACGGCTTCACCGTAAGCGACTATCTGGTGTTCTGCGACGACATTGAGACCGTCTGCGACGAGATAGATAAAGCGGAGGAGTCGCGCCCCCATTTGGACTTCCTGATAGACGGAATGGTGGTCAAGGTCAGGGACTTTGCTACCCGGGAGGCACTGGGCGCCACGGAGAAGTTTCCCCGCTGGGCGATGGCGTTCAAGTTTGCCGCGGAGGAGACTACCACTACCGTCAGGGATATAACCTGGGAGGTGGGCCGCACGGGAAAGCTTACGCCCAGAGCAAGCTTTGATCCGGTTGAGCTTGCCGGCGCAACAATACGTCACGCAACGCTCAATAACTTCGACGATATACGGCGCAAAAGGGTCGGCATAGGCTCAAGGGTGTTCATACGCCGCAGCAATGACGTTATCCCGGAGATACTTTCGGCGGTGGAGGGCGACGTGCCGGAGAGACAGGTGGAAAAGCCTACGGTGTGCCCGGCATGCGGGGCTCATGTTGAGAGCAGGGGCGCGCATCTCTATTGTACCAATTCCCTCTCCTGCGCGCCGCAGATAGCGGGAAGGCTCGCCCATTACGCCTCCAGGGACGCCATGGATATTGATACCTTCTCGGAAAAGACGGCGGCGCTTTTCGTGGAGGAGCTGAAGCTCAAGAGCATACCGGATCTGTACGACCTTGGCCCGCAGGACTACATGGGCCTGCAGGGCTTCGGCGAGCGCAGAATAAACAACCTTATGGCCGCCATTGAGCGCAGCAAGGACTGCACTCTGGGCGCTTTCATATTTGCCATAGGCATACCCAACGTCGGCGCGAAGACGGCAAAGGATCTGGCGCGTTGCTTCGGCACAATAGAGGCGCTGAGAAGCGCCACTGTGGAACAGCTTACAGAAGTGCCTGATGTAGGTGAAATAGTGGCGCGGAGCATTGTTGAGTTCTTTGCGGATCCGTCCATAGCCACCCAGGTGGACAGGCTGCTTGCCCATGGCGTAAAGCCCCGGCCGGAGGAAGTACAGCAGGATAGCCCTATAAGCGGCAAGACCATAGTAGTGACCGGCACGCTGGAAAAACTGGACAGGAGGCAGGCGGAGGCGCTTATTGAATCCCTTGGCGGCAAGGCTGCGGGCAGCGTCAGCAAAAAGACGGATTATGTCCTCGCAGGCGAGAGCGCAGGCAGCAAACTTACAAAGGCGCGAGAGCTGGGGGTAAGGGTGCTGAACGAACAGGAATTTTTTGAACTGATCGGAGAAACAAAAAGATGAAGCTTGGAAAGCTGAGCAACGATAAACTGGATAGTCTGATACTCAGCAAATTCGGACATATGAGGAAAGAAGTAGTCTGTTCACCCCATGTGGGAGTGGACTGCGCGGCGGTAGACCTTGGGGGCAGGATAGCTGTGCTGTCCACCGACCCAATAACGGCCGCCGATAAAAATATAGGCAGCCTTACGGTACATGTGAGCTGCAACGACGCGGCGGCGGCCGGCGCCGAGCCCATAGGTCTGCTGGTGACGCTCCTTATACCACCACATGGCACGGAGGAAGAGGTGGAGCGTATAGCATCGGAGCTTGCAGAGGCTGCAAGGCTTGCGAATATAGAAATAATCGGCGGCCATACCGAGGTAACCGCTTCGGTGACCCGCTATGTCACCTGTGCTGCAGTAATAGCCCGGGCGGGCAAAAACGGCATTATCACTCCCGCCGGCATGAAGGCAGGGCAGGATATAATCATGACCAAGATGGCGGGCATAGAGGGGACGGCAGTTATAGCCTCAGACGCTGCCGGGCGTACCGGGCTGACAGATGCCGAACTGGAGGAAGCACGGGGCTTTATGTCCATGGTAAGCGTAGTCAAAGAGGGACTTTACGCTGCAGAGCACGGCGCCACCGCCATGCACGACATAACCGAAGGCGGCGTGTTCGGCGCCGCGTGGGAGATGGCCGAGGCTTCCGGCTGCGGCATGGTGCTGTATCCCGAAAAGGTGCTTATGCATCCAATAACCAAAAAAATATGCCAGAAGTTCGGCATCGACCCTTACAGGCTGATATCCAGCGGCAGCATGCTTATTGCCTGCGACGACGGCGAAGGCATGGTGAAGGGCCTTGCCGCCATAGGCATACCTGCCGCGGTTATAGGCAAGGCGGTAGAGTCTGGCGTGAGCACCGCTGACGGAACTGAGATACCGGCCCCTGAGGCGGACGAATTATATAAGATTATATAAGGCTTTTCAGAAAATTATTTGTTTGCAGGCAAAAAGGTGCTATAATTAAAAAGTTGCATCATGCCATATTCTTTGTAGGCTTTTCGCCGCAGGAGGTATACATTGGTAAACAGTATGACGGGCTTCGGCCGTGCATGCGTAGAGAAGGACGGCCGTGAGATAACGGTGGAGCTCAAGAGCGTAAACCACAGGTATCTGGATCTTGGGTTCAGAATGCCCAGAGCTATAGGCTTTGTTGAGGACACTATACGCGGGGTACTGGGCGGCGAGCTAAGCCGCGGACACGTGGATGTGTTCGTATTCTATAAAAACAATCGCGATGACGCGAGACGGGTAAACGTTGATACACACCTCCTCGGCGAGTATCTCAAGGCCGCAAGGGCCGCTGCGGAGGAATTCTCTCTTCGCGACGACGTGGGCCTTTCGGCCGCGCTTAGACTGCCTGACGTTACCGAGATAGTAGAGGCGGACGAGGATCGTGACGCAGTATGCGCCATAACAGCGGAGGCCTGCCGTCTGGCATGTGCCGAGCTCAAGGCCATGCGCGCAAGGGAAGGCGCAAAGCTGTATGACGATCTGTACGGAAAATCCCGCACTGTAGAGGATATAAAGGACAGGATAGCCCGGCGTGCTCCTGAGGTAGTGGAGGAGTACAGGGTAAAGCTTACGGAACGCATAGAGAAGATGCTGGGCAGCGTGGAGGTTGACCGGGCAAGGCTTGCTACCGAGGTTGCGCTGTTTGCGGATAAAGCCGGCATAGATGAGGAGATAGTCCGCCTGACCAGCCACGTGACGCAGTTCAGAGCTATGCTGGACAGCGCTGAGCCGTCAGGCAGAAAGCTGGACTTCATAGTGCAGGAAATGAACCGTGAGTTCAACACGATCGGCTCCAAGGCCAACGATGGCGACATAGTCAATCTCGTTATCGCAGGCAAGGGCGAGGTAGAGAAGATACGCGAACAGGTACAGAATATAGAATAGAGGTAATATGTCTGTAAAACTCGTAAACATAGGCTTCGGCAATATAATATCCGCAGGAAGGATAATATCCATAACCTCGCCTGACAGCGCGCCGGCAAAACGCATAATACAGGAGGCCCGTGAAAAGAGCCGTCTGGTGGACGCTTCCCACGGCAGGCGCACCAGGGCGGTAATAGTTATGGACAGCATGCATGTCATACTCTCCGCCCTCCAGCCTGAAACTGTAGCCGGCAGAATAAACGCTGAAAGCGAAGAGTAAGTATTCAGGGAGAAAAGCGATGGATAACGATAAAAAAGGACTTTTGTTTGTGATTTCCGGCCCTTCCGGCGTAGGAAAGGGCACTATCTGCAAAAAGCTGCTGGAGAGACGGAAGGAGCTTAAGCTTTCCGTATCGGTGACCACTCGTGCGCCGCGTCCCGGCGAGATAGAAGGCGTGAACTACTTTTTCCGCTCAGAAGAACAGTTTCAGGATATGATAGCGCGTGACGAGTTTCTGGAGTACATGTGCGTGTTCGGCAAGAACCACTACGGCACACCCAAAGCTTACGTTGCAGAGCAGAGGGCCCAGGGCAACGACGTAATATTGGAGATAGACGTCAATGGCGCGCTGAACGTCAAAAAGCGCCGTCCTGACGCAGTCATGATATTCATAGCGCCCCCCAGCATGGAGACGCTGAAAAAGCGTCTCGTAGGCCGCGGAACGGAAACGGAAGAGGCGGTAGAGCGCCGCTTTGCCGAGGCCGTGAAGGAGCTGGCCGCAGCGGGCGAGTACGACTATATAGTAGTTAACGACAGCCTGGATAAGGCTGTGAACGATACGCAGAGCATACTTGTATCCGAAAGGCTGCACGTATCAAACAATCCCAATCTGATCAACATTCTTAAAGGAGAATAAACCGCTATGATGAACTATCCTCCCCTCAACGAGCTTCAGGCAAAGGCGGGCTGCCGCTATCTGCTTGTTACCACAGTTGCCAAGCGCGCGCGCCAGCTTCAGGACGATCCGGAAAAGCTGGACGACCGCAAGCCGGTATCGGTGGCGGTAGACGAACTCTACAACGATAAGCTCGAGATAATCACCCCTGAGGAGTACAGCAAATAATGAAGCATGTGGTAATGGGCGTCACCGGCTCCATAGCCGCCTATAAGGCATGTGATATAATAAGCGCCTTGCGCAAAAGCGGCGTGGACGTCCACGTGATACTGACCCATGCAGGGGCGGAGATAATCACTCCGCTGACACTCGAGACCATAAGCGGCAATCGGGTAGTAAAGGATATGTTCGACAGCGACAGGCATTTTGAGGTCGAGCATATATCGCTTGCCAAGCTTGCGGATCTGTTTCTCGTGGCCCCGGCTACCGCGAATTTCATTGGCAAGATGGCGTCCGGCATAGCGGACGACATGCTGACTACTACGGTGATGGCTACCACCGCTCCCGTGATGATAGCCCCCGCCATGAATACCAATATGTACCTTGACGCTGCCACACAGGCCAACATCGAGACTTTGAAGCGGCGCGGCTGTGAGTTCATAGCTCCCGCCACGGGCCATCTGGCCTGCGGGGACGAGGGCATAGGCAAGCTTGCAGCGGTAGAAGATATAGTCCGCGCAGTTCTGGATAAGCTCAACGTAAAGCGGGATCTTGAGGGCAAACGCGTGCTGGTAACTGCGGGCCCCACACGGGAGGCCATAGACCCTGTGCGCTATATTACCAACCGCTCATCGGGCAAGATGGGCTACGCCATAGCTGAAGCTGCGGCCGAGAGGGGCGCTGATGTGACCCTCATAAGCGGCCCGGTGAGCCTGAGGACTCCCGGTGGAGTAAAGCGCGTGGATATAGT
>OLXH01000433.1_pt1 | contig 19844 bp, 18 predicted proteins | sample 1673391 | NCBI WGS metagenome assembly OLXH01 (sample SAMEA103958110, study PRJEB25191) | human gut metagenome | reverse complement strand
GGAGTTCGGTATGGTGGCGCTGGAGACCGTCACCAACCAGTATCTGGGCGGCGACACTACATTGAGCTGCTCCGCCGAGACCCAGCGGGTCATAGACCAGAAGGTAGTGGATATGATAAAGAAGCAGCATGAGAAGGCTGTGAACATGCTGAAGGAAAACCGCGAAAAGCTTGAAAAACTGGCTCAGTACCTCACCGAGAAGGAGACTATCACAGGAGAGGAATTCATGAAGATACTGGACAGCTTTAAGGAGGCGGCGGTATGAAATATGAGCACAGATACCTTTTCGTAGAGATACTGGAGGGCGTGCTGCTGGTAATGCTGGGCGTGGCTACCATGCTGCGCACCGAACAGGTGCTGGACAGCCTTACGCTGATATTCGGCATACTGGCTGTCATAACCGGCCTCGCGGATGTGATGTTCTACATACGCCTTGAACGGCACACGGGCTTCCGCCCTGCGGTATCACTGGTTTCCAGCATACTCAGCATAATGCTTGGATGTGCCCTTATAGCACACCCTAATGTGGGTACGGGCATAATGCTCATCATATTCCCGATATTCATAATCGCCCACTGCATCGCCCGCTTAACCCACCTGAACATCGTGCGATACGTGGCAGGAGAGGTGAGCTTCTGGCTCACTCTCATATCAAACGCGGTGGGATTGATACTGGGCGTAATTCTGCTGTTTGATCCGGCCCTGTCTGCGGCGGCGCTGGGAGTCATACTGGGCGTAGATCTGATACTGCTCGGAATCGAAGCCGTAGTGTTCGCCATAGACTGCTATTGCAGGCTGAAGTAACGAACTTAAATAAAAAAACAAATAGGGCAGCCATATCCTCGTTGGAAATGGCTGCCTTCTTTACTTTTGGGGAAATTGTTATTTTACGGTTCGGCGGCGGGTCTCGGCGTGGGCTGCGTATACGGTGTGGCCCGGCTCTACGGATTCCGTCAGCCATACGTTACCGCCTATAACGCAGTTGTCGCCAATTACGGTATTTCCGCCGAGTATAGTCGCACCGGAGTAGATGACCACATTATTGCCTATATCGGGGTGGCGCTTTATGCCCTTTACCGGGGTGCCGTCCACGTTGGTGGGGAAGCTCTTTGCGCCGAGGGTAACGCCCTGATACAGCTTCACATGGTCGCCAATGGTAGTGGTTTCGCCTATTACCACGCCTGTGCCGTGGTCTATGAAAAAATATCTGCCTATGGTGGCGCCGGGGTGTATGTCTATACCGGTATTGCGGTGGGCTATCTCGGTCATGAGACGGGGAAGTATGGGCACCTTCATCTTGTACAGCTCATGGGCAATGCGGTATATGCTTATTGCCTCAAAGCCTGGGTAGGCGAGCATTATCTCCTCAACGCTTATGGCTGCGGGGTCCCCCTCATAGCCTGCCTGAGCGTCCGTTTCCAGCGCCGCCTTGATATCCGGCAGCGAATCCACCAGTCTGTCGGAAATTTCCTGATAATCATCCGGCAGCACACGCATCACGCAGTCCGCAACGGCGTTGCGAAGGCGCGCGCCGTTGCCCAGGTTGCATCCGAACATATTGGGATACATGGCGCTGCGCAGGGTCTGCAAAAGCTCGGCAGTCTGCTCCATAAGTCCGGCATAGCTGCCGCAGGAGGAACAGCCGTTCTGCCCGCACATGCAGCCGCCGTAGCAGAGCGGAGAAACAAAATTATCTTTCATTACGATCTATCCTTAAAAATGTTTATAATTTCTAACATTTACCTATCTTTAGGGTAGGATAATAAGCTATTATAGTTTTTTTGGAGATGCCTGTCAATAGCGGGACAAGGCAAAGGGGGGACCTATTGACTTTTTCAGTATGAATGCCGTGAGACGCTTTGCGCGGACAATCTGTTGCACCGATGCGTTGAAACAACGCTCGAATTATGGTAATATAATTATTTAATAGGGACGATTCCGAACTTAATCATTATATGCCGGCGAAAGGGGAACAGCTATGACTATAACAAACGATATCCGTTATATCGGCGTAAACGATCATGATATAGACCTGTTTGAGGGGCAGTATATCGTGCCGGAAGGCATGGCATACAACTCATACGTGATAATTGACGAAAAGATCGCCGTGATGGACACGGTAAGCGCCGATTTTGGAGAGGAATGGCTTGCAAACCTGGAAAACGTCCTCGCGGGCAGGAAGCCGGACTACCTGATAATACACCACATGGAGCCGGATCACTCCGCAAATATAGATAAGTTTATAAGCGCATACCCCGAGGCTGCCGTCGTGGGCAACGCAAAGACCTTTGAAATGATAGACCAGTTCTTCGGCAGCGGTCTCTGCAAAAACAAACTTGCCGTAAAGAACGGCGATACGCTGTCTCTGGGCAGGCACGAGCTGACATTTTTATTCGCTCCCATGGTACACTGGCCCGAGGTGATGATGAGCTATGACGGCGCGGATAAGGCGCTGTTCTCGGCAGACGCCTTCGGAAAGTTCGGCGCGCTGGACTGCCAGGATAAGGAATGGGACTGCGAAGCACGGCGCTATTATATGGGCATAGTGGGCAAATACGGTATGCAGGTGCAGACCGTGCTCAAGAAGGCGGCGGCGCTGGATATAAAGACCATATGCCCTCTGCACGGCCCCGTGCTCACGGGCGATCTGAGCCATTATACAGGCCTTTATGATATATGGTCGTCCTATGGCGTGGAGAGTGAGGGGGTTTGCATAGCCTATACCTCCGTATACGGCAATACAAAGCGGGCAGCCGAGCTGCTGGCGAAAAAGCTGGAGGAAAGGGGCTGCAAGGCGGCGATAAGCGACCTTGCGCGCTGCGATATGGCGGAGGCCGTTGAGGACGCCTTCCGCTACGGGAAGCTGGTGCTGGCCACTACCACTTACAATGCGGATATTTTTCCGTTTATGAGACAGTTTATCGACCACCTTACCGAGCGCGGCTATCAGAACCGAACCCTTGGCTTCATCGAGAACGGTACATGGGCGCCCGCCGCCGCAAAGATCATGAAGGCCATGTTCGAGAAGAGCAGGAATATCAACTATATCGACACTACTGTGACGCTGCGCTCAGCAATGACTGAGGAAAACGCCGAGGCGATAGAGAGAATGGCCGAGGAACTTTGCCGGTAAACAAACTGTAGATAAACGCAATGGACGCTCATGCCGGGCGTCCTTTTGTTGTATCGTTTATCAATCGGTAAAAGAGATTATAGACCGCCTGTAATCAGATGTTTGAATTTAACGGAAACAGCGCTACATGCTATTATGAGTTATACCAAAGTATAATTTTTATGGAGGTTTTGTCATGTCGATATCCCTTGATTACGCACTTGAACATAAGAATGACCCCGCAGTACTGTGCTGTCGCGCAGAAGCAGGTACGGTGCTGTCCGAGCACAACCTTGAGGATCCCGCCATATTTGACGACCTGGTGGATTCCAACCTGCTTGACCTCACCGGCGCGCTGAAGATAGGCCAGGTGCTTGGCGCAACGCTGAAGGAAACATGCGATTCCCTGACAGCCCTTACCGCCGACAAGGTAGAGGGTGCAAAGGAGGGGACTGACGAGCCTGCTGCCGAAGCTTCAAAGACAGAGGACGCCGCAGCTCCCGTTATCGGCGGCGACGTGGAAGGCACTCAGGTGACAGTTTCCGGCGGCATACTTACCATAAATATCAAAGAGGGCAAGGGCATTCATATAGAGCTGCCCGTGTGACGATTTTGAGAGAACAAAGCTGAAAAATGTCGGCACGCCTGAAAAAAAGGCGCGCCGGCTTGTTATGTATCGGGAAAATGAAATCGACAAAACCGATAATTGCACGATTTAGACAATAATATAACAAGTAATGCGAAAAAATGCAGGAATGATACAATTAAAATGCTTGACAGGCCCGAAAGAGCCGTGATAAAATACATAAGCAAAATTGATACAGACTTTGTGTCTGCAAATATTTTTGAATATCAAAAGCATATCTTTTATCGGTTGACAGTTCCGGAAGAGATCGCAGCGCAGAAGATACGCGGCGCCGAAGGGGAAGCAGCAACTCTCAGGCAAAAGGACCGGATCTTGACGATGCTCCGAAAAGAACGGCATTACGCCGTGCGCCGAAGGTGCAACTCTTTATCGCCCACAGGCTTAAAGGGGAATCTCTCAGGCTACACTACGGAGGCACAAAATTCTCACCAAGGGGAAGTTTGTGCCTTTTTAAGTGTTCAAAAAATAACGCGGATATTTGTCTCAAAAGCAACGCCAAATCAAAAAATCATATATCAAAACAGGAGGAAATTTTATGAGCGAACTCAAACGTACTCAGCTGTACGACGCCCACGTTGCGGCGGGGGCGGATATGGTGGACTTCGGCGGATGGGAGATGCCTATACAGTACCCCACCGGCATAGTAGCCGAGCACCTGTACACCCGCCACGCGTGCGGGCTCTTTGACGTTTCCCACATGGGCAGGCTGCTTATCGAGGGCCCCGAGAGGATCGCCTTTTTGCAGCATGTGCTTTCCAGCAACGTAATGGCGCTGGATATCAAGCAGGCACAGTACGCCATAATCCCTGATGAAAACGGCAGCGCCATAGACGACGCGTATCTTTACAAGTTCAATGAGGAGAATTTCCTGTTGGTGGTAAATGCCGCCAACACCGAAAAGGATCTTGCTCACCTTCTGCCAATAGCGAAGGAATACGACTGCACCATAACCGACATATCCGGGGACTACGCCGCGATAGCCGTTCAGGGCCCAAAGAGCAAGGAAATAATGCTTACCCTCACAAAGGGCAAGGCTGTAACCGAGCCCATGAAGAACGCGCTGAATATAATAGAGCTTGAGGGGCATAAGGCGTGGATAGCCAAGACCGGCTACACCGGCGAGCCTCTGGGCTATGAGGTATACGTAAAGAGCTGCGACGCAGAGTGGCTGTGGAACCGCCTTGTAGAGCTGGGCGGCAGGCCCGCGGGCCTTGGTGCCAGAGATACCCTGCGCCTTGAAGCCGGCCTTCCCCTGTACGGCCACGAGATGGGTAAGGGGCCCGATGGCAGCAATATGCCTATATTTGCCGTGTCCCTGGCCAAGTTTGCCGTAAGCTTCTCAGATCAGAAGGGCGATTTCATTGGCAGGGCGGCACTCACCAGGCAGTCAGAGGCCTTTAAGAAGATAATGAACCGCGACTTCTCCGGTATGGACGTTCTGCCCAGGCGCATAATGCCCATAACCCTGCTGGATCGGGGCGTAATGCGCGCAGGCATGGAAATATACCGGAACGGAGAGCTTGTGGGATGGGTCACCAGCGGCACGATGGTACCGTACTACCGCAGCGAGGGCGAAGGCTTGGCAACCGTAATAACCGACGAGACTGCCAAGCGCTCCATCGGCATGTGCTATATCGCCAGCGACGTGCTGGAGGACGACAAGGTGGAGATAGACGTGCGCGGCAAGCGGCTCAAGGCAGTTATACCTCCGTATCATATGAGGGTGGACGCTCCTCCCTTCGCGCGCCCGATAATCTACGGCTATGAGCCCGCCCAGATGGACGTCAAGGTAGACGACAGGGCAAAGAAGGCCGTCGAGCTCATATTCGACGCAACCCACAACCACGAATGGCGCCAGCGCCAGTGCATCAACCTGATACCCTCCGAGAACAGCGCCAGCCGTGCGGTACAGCTCCTTTGCGCCTCCGACCCCGCCTTCAGGTATGCGGAGCACAAGAAGGTAAAGTCCTTCTACGATCAGGATATCTTCTATTATCAGGGCACCAAGTTCATAGACCGCGTGGAGCAGCTTCTGGTGGAGCAGATGAAGGAATACTTCAACTGCACGGAGGTAGAGACGAGAGTCATCAGCGGGCAGATGTCCAATATGGCTACATTCTCCGCCCTCATGGACTGGAAGAACCGCCTTGACCGCAAGCATACTCCCCAGCGCCTGGGCTATGTGATGAATAACCATATAATCAAGGGCGGCCACCTTTCCGCTCAGCCTATGGGCGCCCTGCGCGATTATATTGCCATCGACCCCGTTACCGAGCGGCATGCCATAGTGAACTTCCCGGTATGCGAGGATAATATCTACAAGATAGACGTTGAGGAAACCAAGAAGCTTATCGACCAGTACAGGCCTGAGCTGATAATCTTCGGCAAGTCCATGGTGCTGCATAAGGAGCCCGTGGCGGCTATACGCAAGTTCGTGGACGAGCAGAACATACCCACCACCATAATGTACGATATGGCTCACGTTCTGGGCCTGGTGGGCGATTACTTCCAGAAGGAAGACCTGAAGTACGGCCTCTGGGAGACCATACAGAGCCGCGCCTTCCCCGGCAGCGTATCCAACCACCACTTAGGCACCCAGCTTGGCCTGCTGATGGCCGCATACGAGATGAACACCTTCAAGGCCCAGTACCAGAAGGCAATAATCGAGAACGCCAAGCACTTCGCCAAGGCCCTGAAGAAACAGGGACTGGACGTTGCGGGCGACCCCGAGATCGGCTACAGAGACCCATCAGGTAATAGCCTCAGTAGGCTACGGCATGGGCCCCGAGATCGCCGAGCGCCTGGAGCGCAACAACATAATCGTAAACTATCAGGCTACCCCCGATGAGGAGGGCTTCACCGCCTCCGGCGCGCTGCGTATGGGCATGAGCGAGATGACCCGCTTTGGCTTCGGCTTTGAGGAGTTCGACAAGCTGGCAGAGCTGATGGCAGACTGCATACTGCGCGGCAAGGAAGTAGGCGACGAGGTAACAAAGCTCCGCGGCGGCTACACCAGGATGCACTACTGCTTCGACGATGAGGAAATGCTCAACGCCTTGGAGAGCTTTTCCGCAAAGATAGGCCTGTAATAAGGCGCAAACCTAAGACGACCCGCCCGGGACTTCCGGGCGGGATGAAACAACAAAACATATAGAATAGTTTAACGGAGGTATTTAAAAAATGAATCATCCCAACGAGCTCAGCTACTCCAAGTCCCATGAATGGATAAAGATGGATGGCGACACCGCCATAATCGGCATTTCCGATTTCGCACAGGATGCCCTTGGCGACGTGGTATTCGTAAACCTGCCCGCAGAGGGCGACGACGTCACCGCCGCCGAAGCCTTTGGCGACGTTGAGTCCGTCAAGGCCGTATCCGACCTGATTTGCCCCGTTACCGGCAAGGTTGCAGCCATAAACGAAGAGCTGCTGGATTCCCCCGAGCTGCTCAATTCCGATCCCTACGGCGCATGGATAATCAAGGTCGAGGGCATCACCGACAAGGAAGAGCTGCTGGACGCGGCGGCATACGAAGAGTTCTGCGCACAGGAGGGCTAAATAATGGGCAGCTACGTTCCATCTACAGAGGCGGAACGCAGAGAGATGCTCAAGGCCATCGGTCTTACGGATTACCGGGAGCTTTACCGCGATGTGCCTGAGAAGATGTATCTCGACGAACCGCTGAACATACCCGAGGGAATGAGCGAACTGGAGGTCAGCAACGCCATATCCGCAATGGCGGCCAAGAATAAGGTATTCAAGACCGTTCTCCGGGGCGCGGGCGCATACGACCACTACATTCCCAGCATAGTAAAATACATTCCCACCAAGGAGGAGTTCCTTACCGCGTACACCCCCTATCAGGCCGAAATGAGCCAGGGCGTATTGCAGAGCATATTCGAGTATCAGACCATGATATGCGAGCTCACCGGCATGGACGTTTCCAACGCCTCCGTATACGATGGCGCTACCGCCGCGGGCGAGGCCGCCGCCATGTGCCGCGACCGCAAGCGCAGGGTGACGCTGGTTTCCGGAGCTTCCCACCCGGATACCATAAACACCGTACGCACCTACTGCTACGGCACCGGCGATGAGATGCGCATCGTACCCATGAAGGACGGCAAGACCGATATGGCTGCTCTCCGTGAGATGCTCACCGAAGACGTGGCCTCCGTATATATCCAGCAGCCCAGTTTCTTCGGGCAGCTTGAGGATGCGGCGGCAATAGGCGAAATGGTACACGCCGCCGGCGCAATGTATATAATGGGCTGCAACCCAATAGCGCTTGCGATAATGAAGACCCCCAAGGACTGCGGCGCGGATATAGCGGTAGGCGAAGGTCAGCCTCTCGGTATGCCGCTTTCCTACGGCGGCCCATATCTCGGCTTTATGGCTACCCTCACAAAGCACATGCGTAAGCTGCCCGGCCGCATAGTAGGCCAGACCACCGACAGCAAGGGCGATACGGCATATGTGCTTTCACTTCAGGCCCGGGAGCAGCACATACGCCGCGAAAAGGCCAGCAGCAACATCTGCTCCAATCAGGCTCTCTGCGCGTTTACAGCAGGCCTGTATATGGCTACCATGGGCCCCGACGGCATGGCGGAGGCGGCAAGGCAGAGCATGGCGAAGGCGCACTACCTCGCGGCGAAGCTCTGCGAGATACCCGGCGTGCTGCTTAAATACAAGGGCGATTTCTTCCATGAGTTCGTCACCGAGATGCCCCGTCAGGACGAGGTGCTCAAGGCTCTTGAGGACGCGGATATACTGGGCGGCCTGCCCGTGGAGGACGGCATACTGTGGTGCGCTACCGAGAAGGTAACGAGGGCCCAGCTTGACAGGGCCATAGAAGTGGTTAAGGAGGTGCTTGCGTAATGAAGCTGATATTCGAAAAGAGCGCGCCCGGACGCAAGTGCTCAATACTGCCCAAGTGCGATGTGGAGACCGTAGAGCTCCCCAAGGAGCTCCGGCGTGAAGTAAAACCCGCGCTGCCCGAAATGAGCGAGACCGACATCTCCCGCCACTATACCGAGCTTTGCCAGCAGGTGCACGGCGTCAACTGCGGCTTTTATCCCCTGGGCTCCTGCACCATGAAGTATAACCCCCGCATCGACGAGGAGGTGGCTGCGCTGGAGGGCTTTACCGCCGTCCATCCGCTCTCTCCCGCCGCCGACCAACAGGGCGTGCAGCAGGTGCTGGACACCGCCAAGTCCTACCTGTGCGAGATCACCGGCATGGACGACATGACCTTCCAGCCTGCTGCCGGTGCTCACGGCGAGTTTACCGGTGTGCTGCTGATCAAGCAGTACCACGATGCCCGGGGCGACCACAAGCGCACCAAGATCATCGTGCCCGACAGCGCCCACGGCACCAACCCCGCCACCGCCGCCATGTGCGGCTATCAGGTGGTGAACATCGCCTCCGGCCCTGACGGCTGCGTGGATCTGGACGCGCTCCGTGCCGTGCTGGGCGAGGATACCGCCGGTCTGATGCTGACCAACCCCAACACCGTGGGCATTTTTGACCACAACATTCTGGAGATCACCCGCCTTGTCCACGAGGCCGGCGGCCTGTGCTACTACGACGGCGCCAACCTGAACGCCGTCATGGGCGTCGTCCGCCCCGGCGACATGGGCTTTGACTGCATCCACATGAACCTGCACAAGACCTTCGCTACGCCTCACGGCGGCGGCGGTCCCGGCGCAGGTGCGGTGGGCTGCAAGAGCTTCCTGTCCCCCTATCTGCCCCACAGCGCCACGGCGGAGGAGCCGGGCCACATTCAGGTGCGGGGCTTCCGGGGCAACTTCCTTGTGGTGGTTCGGGCGCTGGCCTATCTGCTGACGCTGGGCCGCGAGGGCATTCCCGAGGCCGCCCGGAACGCGGTGCTGAACGCCAACTATCTCATGCATCTGCTGAAGGACACCTACACCCCCGCCTATGACCGCATCTGCATGCACGAGTTCGTGCTGGATCTCAGCGACCTGAAAAAAGCCACCGGCGTCACGGCGCTGGACGTGTCCAAGTCCCTCATTGATGAGGGCATCCATCCCCCCACCATGTACTTCCCGCTGATCGTCCACGAGGCGCTGATGCTGGAACCCACCGAGACGGAGGGCCCCGAAACGCTGGAGCACGCCGCTGAGGTGCTGCGGGCGCTGTATCAGAAGGCCCATGACGACGCGGAGACCATGCATACCGCGCCCCACCACATGCCCATCGGCCGTCCCGACGAGGTGAAGGCCGCCCGTCATCCCGTGGTGCGCTGGCAGCCGGAGGAATAACAATGGATTATCAACTGATCGTCATCGGCGCAGGCCCCGGCGGTTATACTGCCGCGCTGCGTGCCGCCGCGCTGGGCCTGCACACCGCTGTGGTGGAATGCCGCGAGGTAGGCGGCACCTGCCTGAACCGGGGCTGCATCCCCACCAAGACGCTGCTCCACGCCTCGCAGGTCTACCGCGACGCGGTGGACGGCGCGTCCATGGGCGTCCACGCGGCGAACGCCACCTTCGATATGGGCGAGATCTTCGCCTATAAGCGCGGCGTGTCGGAAAAGCTGCGCAATGGCATCCACGGGCTTCTCAAGTCTGCCAAGGTGGATTTGATCGAGGGCGTGGGCCGCATCGCCGCGCCCGGTCAGGTGGACGTCACCGCCGCTGACGGCGCGGTGAGCCGCTATACCGCGGAGCGTATCCTCATCGCCACCGGCTCCGTCAACGTCCGGCCGCCCATCCCCGGGTTGGATCTCCCCGGCGTCATGACCTCCGACGAGCTGCTGGAGGGCTGCGACCGGCTCTATGACTCGCTGGTCATTATCGGCGGCGGCGTCATCGGCGTGGAGTTCGCTACCTTCTACCGCAATCTGGGCTGCGCCGTCACGCTGGTGGAGGGCATGGATCGCCTGCTGCCCAACATGGATCGTGAGCTGGGCCAGAACCTCCAGCAGATCATGAAGAAGCAGGGCGTCGAGGTGCTGACCAACGCCGTGGTGCAGTCGCTGGAGCAGACGGAGAGCGGCCTTGCCGTCCATGTGCTGCAAAAGGGCGCGGAAAAGACCGTCACCGGCGAAAAGGTGCTGTGCGCCATTGGCCGCCGCGCCTATTGGGACGGCGTGTTTGCCGAGGGTATGAATCCGGAGACGCGCGGCAAGAGCCTGAAAGTGGACGAAAATTTCCAGACCAGCATCCCCGGCGTGTACGCCATCGGCGACGCGTCCTCCGTGGTGCAGCTGGCTCACGTGGCCGCCGCACAGGGCACCGCCTGCGTGGAGCGCATGTACGGCGTGGCCGACCACGTTGACCTGAACGTGATCCCCAGCTGCATTTACAGCACGCCGGAGATCGCCGTGGTGGGCATCACCGAGGCCGAGGCCAAGGAGCGGGGCATTCCCGCTGTGGTGGGCAAGTGCACCATGTTCGGCAATGCCCGCACCGTCATCGAGGATCCGGGCCGCTGCTTCATGAAGATCGTGGCTCACGCCGAGACCCATGAGATTCTGGGCGCGTCCCTCATGTGCCAGCACGCCAGCGACATGATCTCTCAGATCAGCGCCGCCATGGTGAACCACCAGACGGCGGAGGAGCTGCGCCGCGTCATGCGGCCCCATCCCTCCTTCGAGGAGGCCATGACCGAGGCGCTGGACGCCCTGGCGTCCAAGCTGGCCTGACGTAGAAAGACATAAAAAGAGACGGGGCGAAAGCCTCGTCTCTCTTTGCATGTCAAGGAATCTGCTTCGCCATGCGACAGTTCCCCTCGCAATGTCATTGCGAACCGGTGCTCACACCAGTGAAGTCGGTCACTGCACACGTTTACCGATGCTCCTATGCGTAATCTCATGCGGGGCGCTCCATGCGATCCGCAACAACGGCTTTGCGGTCAGAACCACTTTTTCCGCTTGAAGTACCAGACCAGACCCGCCACCACCAGCGCCGACACAGCCACCACCGCCGGATAGCCGTACCGCCACTCCAGCAGCGGCATGCCGGTGAAGTTCATGCCGTACCACCCGGCGATCAGCGTCAGCGGCAGGAAAATGGCGGTGACGATGGTCAGCACCTTCATCACCCGGTTCTGGGCAATGTCCACCTGCGCCTGATACTCGCTGCTGATCTGGGTGGCGTATTCGTGCAGCAGCCGCGTCTCGCCCTGCAGGCTCTCCACCTTCCGCAGGAAATGCCCCAGCCGCTTCTTGCTGTGGCTGCCGAACAGATCCTCCGCCTCCTCCAGCAGAGACGAGGCGAAGTCGCTGAGCTGGGCGTAAAACCGGTTGGCCCGGTTCAGCTCCTTGCGTATCACGCTCATCTGGTGCAGGAAGCGTCCCGTCTCGTTGTCCAGCACCGCCTGCTCCAGATTGGTCAGCCGCGTCTCCAGCTGCTGGATATAGGGCAGGTCGTCCCGGATCAGGGCGATCAGCAGCGCCACCACAAAGGCATCGGGACTGCCGGGCGGCTGCGTCCGCTGGGTGGTCAGATGGGCAATGCAGTCCGCCGCCGCGTGATCCGGATCGGACAGCAGCAGGCAGTCCCGCGTCCATGTGAAGCCCATGTGGCGGGCGCTCTGGCTGGCGCGCACAGGCGTGCGCAGATGGCCGGTCACGCCGTCCCGGTCGATCCGCAGCCAGCAGAACTGGGATTCGTGGGGATCGGCAGGCGCCGCCGGCGGCGTCAGCCATGAGGGCAGGGGAGCGCTGTGCAGTTCGCTTGGCTCCAGCACCGCCAGAACGCCCTGCCAGTCCTCCGGCGGGGCGCTCAGCGGCTGCAGGCCGTTGTCAAAACGATAGTAGGGCATGGGGATCGTCTCCTTTATATCAGCTGTCCCGGCGGGCCAGAATACGTCCGGCGGCGGAACGTTCCTCCTCCGTCAGCTGGGGATCGGCGGCCATGCGCCGCAGCTTTTCGGCGGGGTACTGGTTCATCCGCAGCTCCAGCTGGCGGGCTTGGCGCTTCTCCGGCGGCTCCGGCAGAGGAAGCTCCTCCGGATAGCGCAGCTCGATCCGGCGGCAAATGGGGCAGACCCACACCTCCACCGTCAGGGCGCTGTCCCGGATGGCGGCGGGGAGGGGAGCGGCGTCCCGCGACACCGCGAAAGCGCCCCGGTCGATCAGCCGCAGCGCCGTGTCCGGACAGCGCAGGCAGCGGGGGGTAGAATGGTCACTTGTCATGGGGCGTCCTCCTTTGTCATTGGTCATAGCGGCGACGGTACAGCAGGTTTTTGGCGGCCTTCCTGGCGTCGGGTACGTAGTCTTTGCCGTCGATGACCTTTTGCAGCTGCTTTTCGGTGTAGTCCCGGAAGGTGCGCTCGAATTTCTCAACAGGGGAGAGGCTGTCCTGAAGGGCCTGCTGCTTCTCGAATTCCTCCACCGGGGTCAGCGGGGCGAAGAAGGCTGCGTAGCGGCAGCGGGGACAGACGTATATTTCCGTTTCCAGAAAGCTTTCCGACACGGACAGGGGAGAGGGTTTGACGCTCAGACTGCCGGAGCGGTAGGGCTTCAGCTCGATCTCTGCGTCGCGGCAGATGGGACAGAGACGTTGGATATTGTCAGGCATGAGGGACTCCTTTCTTTTATTAGGGAGGGGAGTTTCGTCCCCTCAGGGACGACCTACTTTTGTCAACAGTGACAAAAGTAGGCAAAAACACCGGAAGGAACCTCCGGTTCCTTCACTTCCGGGCGCGCTATGTCTTGTGCTGATTTGTACGTTTTTACCACGCGATTACGCGAAAGTTTCTTTTTCATTTCGTTAAAAGGATCGTCTCTGCTTCTGCGCCGCTGCCGCTGATACCTACGCCGAACAACGCTTCGGTGTCTACCGTTGAGAACGTGAGCGGCAGCGGCGCAAGAGGGACAGACGATGCGTCATACGTAACGACAACCACCGTGTTTTGTGAACGCGTGGTATAAGGCATCACAATTTGTAAAAGGCATAGCGTGCGCGGATTCTTAAACCGCAGGTTTAAGCAGCGTTTTTGGGGGAGCGATCCGAGCGCCGCCAGTGGCGGATGAAGCGGGGAAAGCGGCGCAGCGCTGCCGGTGGCAGATAAAGCAAGCCGCTTTCAAGGCAGTGCCCCGTTCAGCGAGCACGTAAGTGGTCGCTGAACGGATGGCACAACGAGGGCAAATGCCGCTGCGAAATTTTGGGCACCGCAACAGGTAATTGCCGCTGCGGGCAAAAGTGCCTCGCGCTCGGAAGCGCGAAACACCCCATTAAAGACACAACATAAGGGGCAGGGCGATGCCCTGCCCCTTGGGGGTCAAAACTCCGGTGCGTCGGGAGTGCGGCGGTAGAGCAGCGGCTTGCCCTCGGCATCCACCAGCACGGTAAGACCGGCGGCGTTGCCGTTATAATGGAGCAGGTACTGCACGCCGGTCTGGGTGTCCACCCAGATCTCGCTGCCGCCCAGCAGACAGCCCTCCTCCAGAACCTTGGTGAACCGGGCGTCTTTCTTCTTTGCCATAGCTTACTCCGCCTTGTCGCTCTCCAGCAGCGTCTTGGCGCTGGCGGCCAGACCGGCCAGCCCCTGAATTTCGCTGGGAATGATGATCTTGGTGGCCTTGCCGTCGGCCATCTTCTGCATAGCCTCCAGTGCCTTCAGCTTGATGACCTGATCGTTGGGGGCGTTCTCGTTCAGCAGCCGCATGGAGTCGGCCATGGCCTGCTGCACCTTCAGGATGGACTGCGCCTCGGCCTCGGCGGCCATGATCTTGGCCTGCTTGGCGGCGTCGGCCCGCAGGATGGCGGACTGCTGCTCGCCCTCGGCCACCAGGATCTGGCTGGCCTTCTGGCCCTCGGCCTGCAGGATGGACTCACGGCGCTCACGCTCGGCCTTCATCTGCTTTTCCATGGCGTTCTGGATCTCGCGGGGCGGCAGGATGTTCTTCAGCTCCACGCGGTTGACCTTGATGCCCCAGGGGTCGGTGGCCTCGTCCAGAATGGAGCGCATCTTGGCGTTGATCACGTCGCGGCTGGTCAGGGACTGATCCAGCTCCATCTCGCCGATGATGTTACGCAGGGTGGTGGCGGTCAGGTTTTCGATGGCGCTCATGGGGTACTCCACGCCGTAGGTGTACAGCTTGGGGTCGGTGATCTGGAAGTAGATGACGGTGTCGATCTGCATGGTGACGTTATCCTTGGTGATGACCGGCTGGGGATCGAAGTCCGCCACCTGCTCCTTCAGGCTGATCTTCTTCACCACGCGCTCGATGAAGGGCCACTTCCAGTGGAGGCCGTTGCCCCACACCGCGCTGAAGGAGCCCAGACGCTCCACCACAAATGCCTTGGACTGCTGCACCACGTGGATGCTGCTGACCACAAGGATCAGGATCAGAACCACCAGTACGCCGATTGCAATATAGCCTCCCATTTTCTTTTCCTCCTATTTCTTAAAATAATGTACAGATTTCTGCTTGCTTACACGTTATGGGGAACGTCCACATACAGCTTCACGCCCTCCAGACGGATGACCTTTACCAGCGTCTCCGGGGCGATGACCGCGCCGGATTCGCTGCGGGCCGTCCATGTTTTGCCGTCGATGTACACCTCGCCGGAGGGGATGGTGTTGTCGATGGTCTCGGTAACGCGGGCGGTGCCGCCCAGCACCCGGTCGGCGTTGGTAGCGGTGCCGCCCTTGCTGCCCAGCTTCCTCACCAGCGGCCGCGTGGCGATCAGCGCCGCAATGGACACGATGAAGAACACCACCACCTGAAGCCAGATGGGCGCGTCCAGCACGGCGGCAATCAGGCCTGCCGCACTGCCGATGACGAACCAGATGGACACCAGTCCTACCGTGGCCGCCTCCACCACGCCAAAGATGACGATGGCGGCGATCCATATGATCGTTGACATGTCTCCGCTTCCTCCTTTCAGGCACAGGCCAATCAGCAGCGCCAGCAGCGCCACGCCCACCAGAATACCCATGCCGATCCACTTGCTCTTGGGGGATAAGTTGGTGATGAAAGAATCCAGCGAGGTGAACAGGCTGTCCTTGGGCGGCTGGGCCGCCGTCTGAGGCGGCTGGGGTCTGCCGCTGTCGGGAGTGGGATTCTCCTCGGCAAACAGCGTGCCGATGGACACGCCGTAGCGGTTGCAGATATAGAGGATCTTATCCACCTCCGGGTAGCTGCGGCCCGACTCCCACCGGCTCACCGCCTGACGGGACACCTGTAACGCCTCGGCAAACTGCTCCTGCGTCATGCCGTTGCTCCGCCGCACCTCCTGTAGCTGCTCTCCAAAGGACATTCTCTGCTTCCTCCGTTTCTTTCTGCCAATAGCGTACCATAGATTCCGGAAATGTCTATCAACTTCAAGTTGCGTTTTCCGTTTTGCCCGGAATTTTCGCGCAACCTGAAGTTTACATGGCCTGTAAGGCCGTGGTTTCGGGGTACTTTCTATTATACACGATGGGCGGCGATTCTTCCACTGTTATTTTTTTGCCGTTTGCCTTGCGCTTTGGGAAAGATTTCGGTATACTGTATATTTATAACTGACATTTTTCGAGGTATGACCATGTATACATATGTGATCCCCTGTCTGCTGGGACTGGAAAAGCTGGTAAGCGACGAGTGCAAGCGCCTCGGCTTGCAGGACGTGAAGGCGGAGAACGGCCGCGTCCTGTGCCGCGGCACGCTGGCCGACTGCGCCCGGCTGAACATCAACCTGCGCTGCGGCGCACGGGTGATGCTGGTGCTGGCGGATTTCCCGGCTCGCAGCTTCGAGGAGCTGTTTCAGGGCACCCGCGCCGTGCGCTGGGAGGACTGGGTCCCCCGCGAGGGCGAGTTCCCCGTGACGGGCTATTCCATCAACTCCACGCTGCACTCCGTTCCCGCCTGCCAGAGCATCATCAAAAAGGCCATGGTGGAGCGGATGAAGTCCGCCTATCATCTGGAGCAGTTCCCGGAGACCGGCGCCAAGTATCAGGTGCGCTTCGCCATCTTCAAGGACCAGGTGCTGCTGACGCTGGACGCCAGCGGCGAGGGTCTGTTCAAGCGGGGCTACCGGGCCATAGGCGTGGAAGCGCCCCTGCGGGAGACACTGGCGGCGGCGTTGGTGCAGCTGAGCCGCTATCGGGGCCGCGACCCCTTCTGCGACCCCTTCTGCGGCAGCGGCACCATCCCCATCGAGGCGGCGCTGATCGCCCGCAACCGCGCGCCGGGTCTGAACCGTGCCTTTGACGCGGAGCAGTGGGGGTTTGTGCCCGGCAATAGCTGGCAGCAGGCCAAGGACGAGGCCCGGGACAAGGAGTTCCACGGCAGCTACGACATTTGGGGCGGCGACGTGGATCCCCAGGCCGTGGCCATCGCCCGCTCCAACGCCCACAAGGCCGGTGTGGCGGAGGATATCCGCTTCGAGGTGGCGGACATGCGCACCTTCCACCGGGACAGCCCCTACGGCCAGCTGGTGACCAACCCGCCCTACGGCCAGCGCCTGATGGAAAAGCAGGAAGCGGAGGAGCTGTACCGGGAGTTCGGCAAGGTGTGGCGGCGTTTGCCGGAGGGCTGGCGCACGCTGGTGCTTTCCAGCCACACGGAGTTCGAGCGCACCTTCGGCCAGCAGGCCGCCAAAAAGAGGAAGCTGTACAACGGCATGATCAAATGCGATGTATTCATGTACGGCAATAAAGTATAACGGGACTGGCGCAAAATCTGGCGATTTTGCTGCCAAGAGGATTGCGGCCGACTGCGCGCGCCCTTCGGGCACACTGGCGGCCGAGAAGAATTTTCCGACGTACACGCCGCCGGAAAAATGATTAAAATGATTCGCCGCCTGCGGGCGGCGAACTCTGCGAGGCTTTTGAACGCCGCAAAATTCAACCTTTGTTCATCCAATTTCCCACAGCGCTGATACAATATAAAAAAACACTCTGCGGAGGGGATGCTATTGTGAAGCACGTATTTATTATCAATCCCAATGCCGGAAAGCATGACAGCCGGCAGCGCATCTACGACATGGCGGAAGCCCTGCGGGAGAAGCACGGGCAGGAGGTGCAGTGCATCCTCACCAAGAATCAGGGCCACGCCACCGAGCTGGCCCGCAAGCTGTGCCAGACCGGCGACGACCTGCGGTTCTATGCCTGCGGCGGCGACGGCACCGCCAACGAGGTGGCCAACGGCGTCATCGGCTATGACAACGCCGCCATGACCGTGATCCCCGTGGGCACCGGCAACGACTTCCTGAAGAACTTCGGCAGTGCCGCCGCCCAGTTCGAGGATGCGGAGAACCTGTGGGACAGCCCGCAGTTCCCCATGGACGCCATCGACGTGAACGGCCGTGTGGCGCTGACCATCGCCTGCTCCGGCATCGATGCCCGCGTGGCTGCCGACGTACATAAATACAGCGAAAGTCCGCTGCTGGACGGCAAGGCCAGCTACATCGCCTCGCTGGCGGTGAACTTCCTGTTCAAGGGCATCGCCTCCCACTGGACGGTGGAGCTGGACGGCGTGGCCGTGGAGGGCGACTATTCGCTGGTGGCGGTGTGCAACGGCCGGTACTACGGCGGCGGCTTCATGCCGGTGGCCGAGGCCCGGATGGACGACGGCGTGCTGAACACGCTGGTGGTGAAGAAGGTCAGCCGCGTCACCTTTGCCAAGTTCGTGGGGCCGTATTCCCGGGGCGAGTACGCCAAATTCCCCGCCTATGCCCATTGCTCCACGCCGAAGGTGATCCGCATCCACTCGGAAAAGCCGGATATCGTCACCTGCCTGGACGGCGAGTGCATCACCGGCAGCGACGTGACCATCCGCCTGTGCGACAAGAAGCTGAATTTCTTCGGCCCGGAGGGCTGCTCCTGCAACGCCACGGCGAGATAGCTGGCATCGCCCTTGCCTCCCCTGTGTAAGGGGAGGTGGCAAAAATCTTTGATTTTTGACGGAGGGGTTGTCCGTTGGACGACAATCCCCCAGTCTCGCTTGCGCTCGACAGCCCCTTTACACAAGGGGGCCTTTCGTAGCGCGGCAGTTCGTTTGTGAATTTTTTATGATATTTGCATTTTCCCCCTTGAAATTCAGGAAAAGTGTGGTATGATAATCAGCGTTAGCACTCAAAGGAATCGAGTGCTAACGCTGAATCTGTTTTCGTAATGAAATAAAACATATAAGGAGGCAACCAACTATGAAGCTGACACCGCTTGCTGACCGTGTGGTGCTGAAGATGACCGAGGCCGAGGAGACCACCAAGGGTGGCATCATCCTGACCGGAAGCGCCAAGGAGAAGCCCTCTGTGGCAGAGGTGATCGCCGTGGGCCCCGGCGGCACCGTGGACGGCAAGACCATTACCATGTCCGTGAAGCCCGGCGACAAGGTCATTACCGACAAGTATGCCGGAACCAAGGTTATGCTGGACGAGGTGGAGTACATCATCGTCAAGCAGGGCGACATTCTGGCAATCGTGGAGTAAAAAGTAAAGGGGGAACAGGCTTGCCCTTTAGAACCCCCTCACCAGTCTGCGGACTGGTGTCGCCGCCAAAGGCGGCTGGGCCAAAGTGTTTTTGTGACGCACATGTCGTCACAAAAATGATTGAAAACTTTGACCCGATACTATCTCACTAATTTGGAGGCAATGTTTTATGTCTAAGATCATTAAGCGCGGCGACGAAGCCCGCAAGGCGCTGGAGTCCGGCGTTAACCAGCTGGCCGATACCGTAAAAGTCACCCTGGGCCCCAAGGGCCGCAATGTGGTGCTGGATAAGAAGTTTGGCTCTCCCCTCATCACCAATGACGGCGTGACCATCGCCAAGGAGATTCAGCTGGACGATCCCTTTGAGAACATGGGTGCACAGCTGGTGCGCGAGGTGTCCACCAAGACCAACGATGTGGCCGGCGACGGCACCACCACCGCCACCCTGCTGGCGCAGGCCATGATCCGCGAGGGTCTGAAGAATCTGGCCGCCGGCGCCAACCCCGTCGTCATGAAGAAGGGTATGGCCAAGGCTGTGGACGCCGCCGTGGCCGCCATCAAGGCCCAGAGCCAGAAGGTCAACGGCACCGACGATATCGCCCGCGTGGGCGCCGTCTCCTCCGGTGACGAGAACATCGGCAAGCTGATCGCCGAGGCCATGGAGAAGGTCTCCGCCGACGGCGTCATCACCATCGAGGAG
>OLXH01000414.1_pt1 | contig 20337 bp, 12 predicted proteins | sample 1673391 | NCBI WGS metagenome assembly OLXH01 (sample SAMEA103958110, study PRJEB25191) | human gut metagenome | reverse complement strand
CGCCGTAGGCCGTCAGCGCGGCACGGGCCTTGGCGGCGGCCACGACGAGCGCGAGCAGACGCTCAACCAGCTGCTCGTTGAAATGGACGGCTTCGGTACGAATCAGGGCGTCGTCGTCATGGCGGCGACGAACCGCGCCGACATCCTCGACCCCGCGCTGCTGCGCCCGGGCCGCTTCGACCGTCAGGTCTACGTGGGGCTTCCCGACATCCGCGGCCGCGAGGAGATCCTGAAGATCCACGTCAAGAATAAGCCCCTTGCCGAGGATGTGGACCTCTCCACCGTCGCCAAGGGAACGCCCGGCTTCACGGGCGCGGACCTCGAGAACCTCTCGAACGAGGCGGCGCTGCTCGCCGCGCGCCGCGGCAGCAAGCTCATCACGATGTCCGACTTCTCCGAGGCGGAGATCAAGGTCATCGCAGGTCCCGAGAAGAAGAGCCGCGTCGTCAGCGAGCACGAGCGCAAGCTGACCGCCTATCACGAGGCCGGTCACGCCATCGTGATGCACGCACTGCCGACGCACGACCCCGTGCACCAGATCACGATCGTTCCGCGCGGCGGCGCGGGCGGCATGACGATCTCGCTGCCCACGGAGGACCGCTCATACCAGTCCAAGCGCTATATGGAAGAGCAGATCGTCTCGCTGCTTGGCGGGCGCGTGGCGGAAAAGCTGATGCTCGGCGACATTTCGACCGGCGCGTCGAACGACATCCAGCGCGCCTCGCAGATTGCGCGCAAGATGGTCACGGTGTACGGCATGAGCGACAGGCTCGGCTCGATCTCGTTCGAATCCGGCCACGATGAAATTTTCATCGGCCGCTCGATGGCGCAGGCCAAGCCGTATTCCGAGCAGGTCGCCGCACAGATCGACGAGGAGGTCAAGTCCATCGTCGACGCGGCCTACGAGCGCTGCGAGGACATCCTCTCGCGCGATCAGAAGCACCTCATCGCCGTGGCGGAATTCCTGCTTGCGCACGAGACGATGAGCGCTGAGGAATTCGAGGCCGTCTTCACCGACGAAGCCGCCGGCCATGACAAAATCTAATCCTGCTATGAATAAAATATCTCATCAGCAAGCCGCTGGTGAGATATTTTTTCACATTTTCGCAAGAATTCCTGCATTTTCAGCGCTTCTCCCCTTGCCAATTCGGTTTCTTCTGCTATAATGGGGCATTAGTCATTCCATTTACATGAAAGAAAAGAGAGAATCGAACATGAAAAAAAGCAGTAGTTTCAGCGGTTCGCTCGGCTTTGTGCTGGCTGCGGCGGGCAGCGCGGTGGGCGTCGGCAATATCTGGCGCTTCCCCTATCTCTGTGCCAAGGACGGCGGCGGACTGTTCCTGCTCGTCTATCTGGTGCTGGTGCTGACATTCGGCTTCACCCTGCTGACGACTGACGTAGCCATCGGCCGCCGCACGAAGCAGAATGCCCTCAATGCCTTTGCAACGCTCAACAAGAAGTGGAAGTTTTTGGGTTACCTCACCTTCCTCGTCCCCACGCTCATCATGACGTATTACTCCGTCATCGGCGGCTGGATCACGAAGTATTTTACCCTCTACCTCGTCTCAAGCGGCAATGCCGCCGCGCAGGACGGGTTCTTCACCTCGTTCATCACCTCCCCCGTCTCGCCCATCGTCTTCATGCTGATCTTTTTGGCGCTGACGGCGTGGGTCGTGTACTGCGGCGTGGAAAAGGGCATTGAAAAATACTCCCGCTACATCATGCCGGGTCTGCTCCTTCTCATCATCGGCATCGCCATCTTCTCGCTCACGCTCTCTTACACCGACGAGAGCGGCATGACGCGCACGGGTATCGAAGGATTGCTCGTCTACATTAAGCCCGACTTCACGGGCCTGACCGTCCAGCGCTTTTTGAACATCGCGCTCGACGCGATGAGTCAGCTCTTCTTCTCGCTCAGTGTCAGCATGGGCATCATGATCACCTACGGCAGCTACGTCAAGGACGACATCGACCTCAACAAGGCCAACAACCAGATCGAAATTTTCGACACGGGCGTCGCGTTCCTCGCAGGCCTCATGATCATCCCCGCCGTCTATGTCTTCCTCGGCACTGACGGCATGGCCAGCGGCCCGAGCCTGACGTTCATCAGCCTGCCGAAGGTCTTCGCCGCGATGGGCGGCGTGGGCCGCGTCATCGGTGCGGTGTTCTTCCTCGCGCTCGGCTTCGCCGCGCTGACGAGCTGCGTGTCCGTCATGGAGACGCTCGTCGCCAACTGCATGGAGATTTTCCACAAGTCGCGCAAGGAGATGTGCGCCGCCGTGGGCGTCTATTCGCTCGTGACGGCTGTGCTCATCTGCCTTGGCTACAACGCGCTCTACTTCGAGCTCCCGCTGCCCAACGGCTCGACCGCGCAGCTGCTCGACGTGATGGACTACATCAGCAACAGCTTCCTGATGCCGTTCATCAGCCTGCTCACGAGCATTTTGGTCGGCTGGGTCGTGGGTCCGAAATGGATCATTGCCGAGGTCGAGAAAAACGGCGAGCACTTTGGCCGCGCCAAGCTCTACAGCGTAATGATGAAGTATGTCGTGCCCGTTGTCATGCTCATTCTGTTTTTGACCTCCACGGGGCTCGGCAGCCTGATCTTCGGCGGCAGGTAAGAAATTTTGGCAAAAAAGGGAACGCTTGCACGTTCCCTTTTCTTTTGCTCTCCCGCCTTTTTTCTCCGTTCAAAGTACGCAAAATATGTTTTTCCGCCGCGCGTTTTTTTGTCAAAAGCGCAAATTTCTTTTTCCCTGCTTGACAAAGCGGGGGCGGGCGATTATAGTAGCATCATTCAATCTCATAGTTCACAAATACCATGACGGGGAAAAATTCGTCCTACAGACGCTTCAGAGAGTTGCCGGTCGCTGCGAGGCAATGCAGAGCGGGATGATGTCACTGGCCCCTGAGTAGCTCCGCTGAGACGATTTTCGTTTAGGCGCAGCCGGATCTCCTCACCGTTACCAACGAGGCGCATTCGCTTGATTTTAAGCCGATGCAGAAAGCGGGCATATTTTATGCCAACAAGAGTGGTACCGCGGAAGTTTTGAGCTTTCGTCTCTTCAAGGGAAGAGACGAAGGCTTTTTTTGTTGCTATGCGAGAGAAAAAAGAGCAGGAGGAACACACCATGAAACGCATTAAAATTTTTGACACGACCCTGAGAGACGGCGAGCAGTCCCCCGGCTGCAGCATGAATCTGACGGAAAAGATCGAAATGGCCCGCCAGCTTGAAAAGCTGGGCGTCGACGTGATCGAGGCGGGCTTCGCCATCGCGTCTCCGATGGACCACAAGAGCGTGCAGGCCATCGCCGCCGCGGTGACGAACTGCACGGTCGCCTCGCTCGCGCGCTGCGCCAAGGGCGATATCGACGCGGCGTGGGACGCCGTGAAGGAGGCCAACCACCCCCGCATCCATGTCTTCCTTGCGACGAGCGACATCCACATGGAGTACAAGCTCAAGATGACGCGCGAGCAGGTCATCGACCGCATCCGCGAGATGGTCGCCTACGCCAAGAGCTATTGCGATGACATCGAGTTTTCCGCCGAGGACGCCTCCCGCTCCGACTGGGCATTTCTGGCCCATTGCTACTCCACTGCCGTCGCCGCGGGCGCGACGACGCTGAATGTGCCCGACACCGTCGGCTACTCCACGCCGCAGGAGATGTATGACCTCATCACCTACCTGCGTGAAAACATCGAGGGCGTCGAGCATGTCGACATCTCCGTCCACTGCCACAACGACCTCGGCATGGCGGTGGCCAATTCGCTCGAATGCGTCCGCGCGGGCGCGACGCAGGTCGAATGCACGGTCAACGGCATCGGCGAGCGCGCGGGCAACGCGAGCCTTGAAGAGATCGTCATGGCGCTGCGCACGAGAAAGGACTTCTACGACGCCGAAACCGGCGTGAACACCAAGCAGATCTACCGCTCGAGCAAGCTGCTGAGCAACATCACGGGCGTGCCCATCCCGCCGAGCAAGGCCATCGTCGGCGCGAACGCCTTCGCGCACGAGTCGGGCATCCATCAGCACGGCGTCATTGCCAATGCAAGAACGTACGAGATCATGAACTCCACCGACGTCGGCATCCCACAGAACACGATGGTGCTCGGCAAGCACTCCGGCAAGCACGCGCTGCGTGAAAAACTCGAATCCATGGGCTACGAATTGAGCGACGAGGAGCTTGAAAGCGTGTTCACCCGCTTCAAGGATCTCGCCGACAAGAAAAAGAACATCACGAGCAGCGACATTGAGGCGCTCGTGCTCCACCGTCAGGCCGCGGTGCAGGGCAGCTGCCAGCTCGTGAGTCATGTGGTCAACACGGGCCATGGCGTGCCGAACATCTCGTGCATCAAGCTCCAGCGCGGCGGCGAGCAGATCGAAGACGTCGCCATCGGCACGGGCCCGCTGGACGCCTCGTTCAAGGCTATCAACCGCATGCTTCAAATGGACGTGAAGCTCGAGAGCTTCAGCCTGAACGCCGTCACGGACGGCGAGGACGCCATCGGCGAGGCCGTGGTCAAGGTCTCCGGCCCCGACGGGCGCTCGTACACCGGCTCGGGTCTCTCGACCGATATCATCGAATCGTCGATCCGCGCCTACGTCAACGGCATCAACAAGATCATGGAATCCGGCAACTGAAAGGAGAAACGCGACATGGGCATGACAATGACGCAGAAAATTCTCGCCAAGCACGCAGGACTTGAGAGCGTGCGCGCGGGCCAGCTCATCCAGGCAAAGCTCGACCTCGTCCTCGGCAACGACATCACGACCCCCGTGGCCATCAACGAGTTTGAGTCCGCGGGCTTTGAAAAGGTCTTCGACAAGAGCCGCATCGCGATGGTGATGGACCACTTCGCACCGAACAAGGACATCAAGTCCGCCACGCAGTGCAAGCAGTGCCGCACCTTTGCCCGCCGCTTCGACATCGACCACTTCTACGATGTCGGCACGATGGGCATCGAGCACGCGCTGCTGCCCGAGCAGGGGCTTGTCGCCCCGGGCGAGGCCGTCATCGGTGCGGACTCTCACACCTGCACTTACGGCGCGCTCGGCGCGTTCTCCACCGGCGTCGGCTCGACCGACATGGGCGCGGCCATGGCCGCGGGCGAGACGTGGTTCAAGGTCCCGTCCGCCATCAAGGTGAATCTCACCGGCAAGCTCCGCCCGTTTGTCTCCGGCAAGGACGTCATCCTGACGCTCATCGGCATGATCGGCGTGGACGGCGCACGCTATCAGTCCATCGAATTTTCCGGTGAGGGCGTCAAGAACCTCACGATTTACGACCGCCTGACGATCTGCAACATGGCCATCGAGGCGGGCGGCAAAAACGGCATCTTCCCCGTCGACGACGTGACGCGCGCCTATGTTGAGGGCCGCGTGGACCGCCCCTGGACAGCGTTCGAGGCCGACCCTGATGCAGAATACGAGCGCGTCATCGACATCGACCTTGGCAAGGTCGACTGCACGGTCGCCTGGCCGCACCTGCCCGAAAACGCGCACAGCGCGCGCGAGGGCAGCGACATCGCCATCGACCAGATCGTCATCGGCTCGTGCACGAACGGCCAGCTCCCTGACATGGCCGCCGCCGCCGCGATCTTAAAGGGGCATCATCTGGCCCCGAACGTCCGCGGCATCATCATCCCCGCCACGCAGGAAGTTTACCGCGCCTGCATGCACGAGGGCTACACCGATATTTTCCTCGACGCGGGCTGCATCGTCTCCACGCCCACATGCGGGCCGTGCCTCGGCGGCTATATGGGCATCCTCGCCGCCGGCGAGCGCTGCGTTTCCACCACCAACCGCAACTTTGTCGGCCGCATGGGCCACGTCGACAGCGAGGTCTACCTCGCCTCTCCGGCTGTCGCCGCGGCGTCTGGTATTACCGGCCACATTTCTCATCCGGAGGAGGTCATGAACAAATGAATGCACACGGCATTGTCCATAAGTATGGGGATCACGTCGATACGGACGTCATCATCCCCGCGCGCTATCTGAACACCCAGAGCCACAAGGAGCTCGCCTCCCACTGCATGGAAGACATCGACAAGGACTTCATCCACCGCGTCAAAGACGGCGACATCATGGTCGCGGGCGTAAACTTCGGCTGCGGCTCGTCGCGCGAGCACGCGCCCGTCGCCATCAAGGCGAGCGGCATCTCCTGCGTCATCGCGGCGAATTTCGCCCGCATCTTCTACCGCAACGCTATCAACATCGGCCTCGCCATTTTGGAGTGCCCCGCCGCGAGCGCGGAGATCGAAAACGGCGACGAGGTAACAGTCGACTTCGACACCGGCGTCATCACAGACGTGACAAAGGGCACGACGTATCAGGCCGAGCCCTTCCCGCCGTTTATCAAGGACATGATCGCGCGCGGCGGCCTGATGGCCTCGCTCAAGGCAAAGGAGGCGGCGAGATGAACAAGACCATTGCCATCATCAAGGGCGACGGCATCGGCCCCGAGATCGTCACCGAGGCCATGCGCGTTTTGGACGCCGTGGCCGCGAAGTTTGGCCACACCTTCACCTACGTCGACGCGCCGATGGGCGGCAACGCCATCGATAAATTCGGCGTGCCGCTGCCGGATTCGAGTTTAGCGACCTGCCGCAACGCGGACAGCGTGCTGCTCGGCGCGGTCGGCGGCCCGAAGTGGGACGACCAGCCCGCCGCCAACCGTCCTGAGCGTGGCCTTCTCAAGCTGCGCGAGGGCATGGGTCTCTATACAAATGTGCGCCCCGCCAAGATGTTCTCCGAGCTCTCCGCCGCCTGCCCGCTGCGCGCTGACATCGCGGCAAACGGCATCGACCTCGTCGTCGTGCGCGAGCTCATCGGCGGCGTGTACTTCGGCGAGCACCGCACGGAAGAGGCGAACGGCGAGCAGAAGGCCACCGACATCATGGCCTACTCCGAGCACGAGATCAAGCGTGTCGCGCGCGTCGCGTTCGAGACCGCGCGCAAGCGCCGCAAGCGCGTCACCTCCATCGACAAGGCCAACGTGCTCGACACCTCGCGTCTCTGGCGCAAGACGGTCACAGAGGTCGCGAAGGACTACCCCGATGTCGAGCTTCGCCATATGTACGTCGACAACGCAGCGATGCAGCTCGTGCGTGACCCGAGCCAGTTCGACGTCATCGTGACCGAAAATCTCTTTGGCGACATCCTCTCCGACGAGGCGAGCCAGATCACGGGCTCGATCGGCATGATCCCGTCCTCCAGCATGGGCGACGGCACGAACGGACTCTACGAGCCCATCCACGGCTCCGCGCCGGACATTGCGGGACAGGACAAGGCGAACCCCATCGGCACGATCCTGGCCGCCGCAATGATGCTGCGCTACAGCTTCGACATGGCCGCCGAGGCCGACGCCATCGAGCGCGCGGTGGATAAAACGCTGCGCTCGGGCTTCCGCTGCGGCGACATCATGCAGGAAAACTGCCAACTCGTCGGCTGCAAGGCCATGGGTGCGGAGATCCGCAGCCGTATCTGAAACGATCTCTTCCAAACTTCTTTATGAACCTCTCCTTTGATCCTCTGCATCGCGCGGCGATGCGAAAAAGGTTCCCAAGCCAATGGCTTGGGAACCTTTTTTCTTCCGCTGTCAAATTTTGCCGATCAGCACAACGATTCCGCCGATCGCGGCCGCGACAAGAAGGTACAGCGCTGTGGCCGCACTGCGCTTGGTGTAGACCGTCCTCCACGGCTTTACATAGGGGACGCCCTCCATGCCCTCGATACGCCAGATCTTGCTGTGGCCGACCCACAGCAGGTCGATGACAAAGCCGTCGAACCAGTTCACGACCACAAGGAAGAGGTAGGTTTCAAAACTCGCGGTCTTAAAGTCCTTCACGCCGTTCCATCCGGCGATGACCGCGATCAGCACGACAAAGATCACAAGGCAGAAGAACGTCATAAAGCGCTTGCCCTTGCGCAGCTCCTCAGTCTTGTCGGCGATGCCGCGCTTCTGCGCCTCGTCGAGATACGCGTCCGGGTAAAAATAGAGGCAGTTGCGCCCGCTGTCTCGCACCGCGCATTTGACCAGCGCGAGATAGAGCCGCGTACTTCTCCATCTTGTCTTGCGGTAGTGACGCCAAGTTCTCGCCGTCAGTCCCTACGACATAGAAATCGCCAACCAGCACGTCCTGTCCGAACCGGCGATTAGGCTCAAAGTCAATGAGCTCACCCTCATCGTTCAGGAGCAGGTCTACGCCTTCTTCCGCGCCGACCAACTGGATCAGGTGATGGTAGTCCTTCACTCCACTGCTCACGGCTTCTTGCAGAGCCGACAACTCATTTTTCAGGGTGACTACTTCAGGTTTCTTATGAGGGCTGACCTTGAGCACAGTGATTTCCTTCTCTTTGCACATAAACCATACCTCCGCTTTCAAAATTGGGATGGCATCGTACACGAGATTTTCTTGAATTGCAAGCCTTTTTTTGCTCAAAATTCTTGCAGAAACGGTGCCTTGGTTATTGACTATTTTCCCTTAAAATGCCTTTGCCAGTCGTTGAAAATTTCACCCCTATCACTTTCCACAGGTTTTCGCGGCAAATACCGTGGGCACCCCTTAGAATTGCAAATGAACACTCTTTTCCAATCACCAATACCACAGTTGCTTTAAGCCTCAATGTGTATAAAAAATAAGATGACCATTCGCCCTTTTGTTTTAGGGTTTGTTTTGCTCATCTCTAAGAAAATAAGGGTTGAGATCATGCGGAGAGTGGGACTTATCATGAACGATATTCTAAAGCGGTTTTGTTGGTTGGACGACAAAATGACCGCCGGTATCGTCCGGCGGTCATTTTATCGTCTTGGCGTTATCTCGGCCTTCTGCGATCGTGCTCGGCGTAGTAGCTCCGCTTGTTTTTCAGCATATTTTCGTCCGCTTCGCGGACAAGGTCTCCCAATCCGGCTGACACCCTTTGCGCGGCAATGCCGTAGGAAATGCTGTAGTCCTGTGCGGCAAGCGCCGATGATACCGCCTGCATACGCGCTTCACATACGGCTGCATCTGCCTTTGAAAAGACGACGAACTCGTCGCCGCCGACGCGGTAGAGATCGTCCCTCGGAAACTGCTCCCGCAGACGCTCTGCGACCGCGTGCAGCAGCTGATCGCCCGCCTCGTGACCGCGCTCGTTGTTGATCTCGTGCAGGCCGTTCGCGTCGATATAAATGCAGGCGGCCGGAGCGATGACGCGCTGGTCGCTCTTGCGCAGACACTTCTCATAGGCGACACGGTTCATCAGGCCCGTGCCCTGGTCCGTAATGCTCATACGGTAAACGCCGCGCCGCGCCGAGGCGAGATACCAGACCATAAAACCAAGATAGCTCAGCAGCAGCGCGGTGACAATGATCGCCATCATCGAAAGTGTCTGCACCACGCCGCGCGTGCCCGCCAGCGCCTCCGCCTCGCTCACGCCGAGCACAACGCTCCAGTTGTTGATGCCGACCGGCTCGTAGTGCAGGTAGACCGTCAGCCCCGTGGAGCGGGATACGGTGCACATATCGCCGCCGATGCCGTTGGGGATTTTTTCCATCGCCTCCTCGTAGGTGTAGCCCTTGAGCATTTTGCGGCCACGCAGCTCCGAGATGTTGCCGAGCGAGTCATGCCAGGTATCCAGCAGGATGTCGCCGTTGTTGCCGTCCACAAGAAGGAGGAAGGCATTGCCGTTGTAGAGGTCGATCTGATAGTTTCGGGAAAGCTCCTGCAGGAGGACGACGCCGTAGAGGATGGCGACGGTCTCGCCGTCGCGCACCACCGGCACGACGTTGCGCACCACCAGCTTTTCCGGCGCAAAGTAGCTTGTCACGCGGTCTGAGATGTACGCGCCCCGCGCCGCCTCTGTTTCAAAATCGAATGTGTCGGAAACGTCGTAGCGGGTGCCGTCGGTCAGCAGCAGCGTGCCGTCGGGCCGCAGCAGCGCGACGGTGGAGACAAAGGTCTCACTGAGGCTGAAGGATTTCATGATGCGCAGCACCGCGTCATTGTCACGCTCGTCATGCCCTGCGATCAGCTCCGCCATGGCGGAGAGGATGGTCTGGTCCGCGTTCGCCGCGTCGACAAGATCCTTTGCGATCTGGCGCGTCGCGGTAGCCAATTCGTCAAAGGAGCGCTGTGTGATCTCACGATTCGCCCGCCGGACGAGGAAAAAGACCGAACAGAAGAGCAGCACGCCGGTCAGGAGCGTGACCGCCACCATCATGCCTACTCGTTTTTTGTTGACCATGTTCATTTCTCCTTTATCCTTCCCCCCTGTCGCGCGCCGCCAGGCTGCGCAGGAAGGATTCCGCTTCGCGCCCGGGCAGGACGCGCGAGAAATAAAAGCCCTGAATGAAGTCGCAGCCCGCCGCAAGCACGGCGTCGCACGTTGCCTTGTCCTCCACGCCCTCACACAGCACGCGGATGCCCATGTCGTGCGAAAGACGGATCATGCCCTCCAGCAGCGCGCGGGTACGCGGCAAGGCAGACTCGATCACGATGCTGCGGTCGATCTTCACGCCGTCGATTGGGTAGGTGCTCAGGTCGGAGAGCGAGGAATAGCCCGCGCCGATATCGTCCAGCACGATGCGAAGCCCCATCGCGTGCAGCCCCTCGATCGTCTGCAGCGCCGCCTCGCGGTCGTGCGCGTAGGAGTCCTCCGTCAGCTCCACCACAAGGCAGTCGCGCGTAAAGTCGTACTGCTCGACGATCTCGCGCACGCGCGCGAGGATCTTTTCGTCTGCGATGGACTGGCGCGTGAAGTTGCACGAGAGCCACAGCGTCCCGCGCCCCTCCCGCTTCCACGTCTGGAGCTGCACGCACGCGCAGCGGAGCATATAGAGATCCAGCTCGGTGATCGTGCCGGCACGGATCATCAGGTCAATGTATTTTGAGGGCTTGAGCAGTCCCTCCTCCGGGTTTTGCCAGCGCGAGACGGCCTCCGCGCCGACGACCGTGCCGGCGCGATCGACGACGAACTGGAGGTACGGCTCAAATTCGCCCTTTTCCACCGCCTTGCTCATGCTGCCGCGCAGACGCTCGAGCTGCTCGCTCTCGTCGATCATGCCGCGCGTGCTGAACGCGCAGGGCGTTTCCGTGCGGAACGCGTGGGCACAGCCCTGGCGCGCGTTGTAGAGCGCAGCCTCGGCGCCGCAGTCGGGGTTTTCCGACAGCGAGCAGATGCCCGCGCGGAACGCGCCGGCATATTCGGCGCGGAAGCCCGCAAGGTAGCCGTCCAGCCCGCGGATAAGCCCCTCGGCGCGCTGCTGTGCCGCCTCGCGGCTGCCGCACTGACACACGAGCGCGAACATCCCGCGCCCCACGCAGGCGAGGTATTCCTCGCGTCCGCAGTCAAGGCGCAGATACTCCGCCGCGCGGGAGAAGATCTCCTCGCGCTCCGCCTCGCCAAAGCGCCGTTCGAGCGAGGGCATATCGCAGCCGATGCAGAAGACATAGACGATGCTTCTGAGCGGGGCGGGGATGAGCGTTTCCATGCAGTTCAGATAATACCCGTCGTTGCCGATGCCGTAGCGCGGGTCGATGAGGGCGTTGGTCTTTTGCTCGGCACGCTTTTTTCGCGCAAAGACTATCAGCGCGACCGCCGCGGCAAGCAGCGCCGCGATCAATGCGGCGAGCGTAATGAGCCACCTGGTACGGTAGGCTTCCGCGCCGCTGCTATTCATATAGTCTGTCAGGACGCCGATGCTCTCCGCGCCGGAGAGGTCCTCCAGCGCTTGTGAAAGCGCGCCAGCCAGTTCCGGCGTGAGTGCGTTGGTAAAGCCAACATATATCGCGCGCTCTGTGCCGTCATGTTCTATCGTGCAGAGCAGCACTTGACGGCGCATCGCGCCGCTGTCGACCGTGCCGGAGGGATAGGCGGAAATAATGTCCGCCTGCCGGTTCTCCGCCTGCTGCGCCTGCGTTGTGTTCTTGCTGTACGGAAGATAGACAAGATCGTACCCTGTCTGCTCACTCAGGCGCTCGTACAGCTCCGGCAGCAATCCGACATAGCATTCTCTGCCGCGGTCATAGGACTCGATGGGATAGAGATCGGCGTTTCCCGAGATCAGAAGCGTCTCCCTCGCGCTTGCATCCTGCATACAGCACAGCAGCGCTCCGATCGTCAGCACGGCGCAGAGCGTGATTTCCAAGAGCTTTTTTCGGCGCACAGGCGGCACCCCCCTTTATTTCAAATCGATCTTGCGGCGCTCGATGCGCCCCCAGCTGAGTTTTTTCTTCCTATAGCCGATAAAGGCCGTGCAGCGCACCCATGCGAGGATAAAGCGCAGGAACACCAGCTCAAAGAGACACAGACAGACGGCCTTGAGGCCGTCGCCGAACGAGAGCGTGAGATCCGCCGTGTAGATGCGCGAGAAGAAGGCGGTGAGCGTCAGGACCCCGCCGAAGACGGCGTAGATGAGGAAGAAGAGCAGCATGAACGGCACGTTGATGAGGTCGCACCACCATGCGAGCACCATCGTGAACACGCCGAAGACCTCGATAAACGGCGAGAGCAGCTCATAGATGAGGAAATAGAGATAGGATACAAAGCTCACCGCGCCGAACCTGTGATTGGAAAACATGACGCGATGCTTGTACATACTCTGGAACAGGCCCAGATGCCAGCGCTTGCGCTGCTTGCACAGATCGCGCAGCCGCTCGGGCACCTGCGTCCAGCAGATGGCGTCGGTGGCGTAGCGGATGGCATAGTCGATGCCGTTGATTGTGCAGTATTCGTGCAGCTTGACCACCAGCTCCATATCCTCGCCCATGGTCTTGTTGTCGTAGCCGCCCACGGCGATGACCGTGTCCTTTTTGAACAGTCCGAACGCGCCGGAAATGATGAGCGAGCCGTTGAAGCGGTCAAAGAGAATGCGCGAGGCGAGGAAGGAGCGGTCATATTCCAGCACCTGCATGAAGGCGAGGATGCTGCGCGGCAGGCGGTAGCGTTTGACGCGCCCGTTTTCCAGCTCAACATCGTTGGAGATGCGGACGATGCCGCCAACCGCCACCACATTGCCGTTTTCCAATATCGGCTGGGCGATGCGGCGCAGAGAGTCGTACTGCAGAACGGAGTCCGCGTCCATGCAGATAAAGTACGGGAAATTTGCGGCGTTGATGCCCATGTTCAGCGCGTCTGCCTTGCCGCCGTTCTTTTTTCGGATGAGCGTCACCGGTACCTTCTGTGCGCGTGTCTCATAGACGTATTCCTCGCGCTGACAGTTGATCTGCCGGCGAATGGGCCGGTGAACAAGGTGCATATCAAATGTCTCGGCCAACACCTCCGAGGTGCGGTCCTTCGATCCGTCGTCCACCACGATGATCTCATAGGCGCGGTATTCGAGCGTCAGCAGCGAGCGCACGGTGTCTGCCACGGTGACCTCCTCATTGTAGGCGGGAACGATGATACTGATGGGCAGGTAGTAATCCGAGGGCAGAATGCTTTTGAACATTTCCTGCCGGCGGTGCTTGTACAGCTCAAGTGAGCCGACGACGACCGACAGAAACAGAAAGGTCGAGTAGCCGATCAGATAAGCGATAAAGAAATAGCCCACCCACTCAAGAAACAGCTTTATACCGTCGTACATACTGCGTCCTCCTTTCGCTCCTCCAGCTCCCGCACATCAAAGCGATAGCGCAGGATCTCGGAGGCGTAGCGGTCGTTCCCCTCGATCACGTCGATCAGATCGCGGTAGCCGAAGCCGAGCTGCTCCAGACTTTTTGACGCGTTGAAGCGGATATACCAGTTGGGATGATAGAGGTTCCTCTCCAGCACCGCCGCAGTCTCCGCCCCGGGATAGCTCGCCAGCACCGACGAGGCGATGGCTGCATACTCCCAGCGCGCGTTTTCCGAGGGCGTCGCATAGCGCAGCAGATCGGCGTAGGCGGGCGGATAGGGATAGCGGCCAAGATAGCGCAGACAGGCAAAGCGCACCTCGTCGTCCTGCGCGGGATCGTTGAGGAGCGCGTGTATTTTCTCGCAGTATGCGCCGGAGGAAAAGCGGAAATAGTTGAGCAGCGTCACCTGCATCCACGGCTGAAACGCATCAAACGCCTCCCAAAGCGCGTCGGCAAGCTCCCATGTGTCGCCCGTGTAGTTCAGCAAGCCGTCGGAGAGGAGCTTGCTGTGATAATAGAGGCTGCTTGCGTCGATGATCCGCAGCGCACGCACAAGGACGGCGGGATCGCCCGCCGTGTAGAGCGCCTGCATGGCATTCTCGCGGCAGTAGATGCTCGATTCATGCAGCAGGTCGAGCAGCATCGTTTTCAGCGCCTCGTTCTCCTGCCCGTCGAGAAGCCGGTATTTCCGGATGATATACGGAAAATACGCCGCCTCGATCTCATCGCGGCGGCAGTAATCCTCTGCCAGCGTGATCGTCACACCGTTAAGCGCCGTCAGATAGGAGCGGGTCAGCTCTGGCCGCCTCACGCACAGGCACTCCAGCGCGGCGTCAAAGGCCGCCATGCCGTTCACGCGGCGCAGTCTGCGCTCCATGAAGCGCAGATGCCTCTCGCTGACCGCTCCGGTCTCCGCGAGACGGTCAAGCTCCTGCGAGACCGTCAGCTCAAGGCGGATGCCGTCGCGGAAGGACCGATGCTCCCTGCGCCGCGAAAGGAGCGCCGTTGCAATGTTAAAGAGGATCATGCCGGCGCAGATGCCGAGATAGACGTAGATCAGGATTTGAACAAACACCGGCGTTCTTCCTTTCTCGTGTGTTTTACTGCCAGAGCTTTTGCAGAATGTAGTACGAGGGCTTGAGCCGCTCGTGATAGCTGACCGTATTGCCCCAGCCCTTGAGCGCCGCGGGATAGATCGGCGTGCGCTCCTGCGCCGCGCCGTCGGTAAGACCAAGGTACATCGTGTCGATGGTGATGTAGTCCACACCGTAGTTTTCATAGTAATCGTCGTGGATGGTCATGCGCGAGGGGTCTGAAAAGTTCAGAAGCTGCCAGGGGAGCTTCAGCTCCACATAGTCGCCCGCGAAGATGAAGTCCGCGAGGGAATCGTAGTCCGGCGCGGCGGGGTTCGCGTTGCCGTAGGCAAGATCGCCCGTCTCGTAGGTCTCAGAGCTTGCCTGCCAGTTGCCCGTGAGCAGCGGTGTCGCCGTCTGGAGCATCAATTCGATGGGCTTGAAAAGCGGCGTGTCCGCGTCGGGCGGGTCGAGGTAGGCGTCCGCGTCGTGCGTTTCGTGGTAGAACATGGCGCGCAGCACCTCGTAGCGCTCCTGCACCAGGAGGCGGCTGTTGTCCCTGCCGTCGATGGCGAGGACGAAGTCCACCGGGTCCTCAAAGCGCAGGCCGAAGTTTTCGCAGTAGGTGCTGCCCGTCTTGGGCGTGGTGTCGATGGGGATGTAGAGCGTTTTCTGTCCGTTCGCAAAGCCCTTTTCATAGGCGAGCAGATAGATGAACTTCTCGTCGTATTTCATCGAAAGGGCGCGCGTGCCGGTATCGAAGAGTTTATCCTCCTCCATCCACTCCGAGAGGTCGCCGTCCACATAGCAGACGCTTTCCTCCTCGCCGGGGTCGAAGGAGAGCAGACCGAAATACTGCTCGTTGGTCTGGTAGTCACTCCAGTAGGGCGTGCGCTGCAGGTTCACCGCGTGCATGGTGTTCCAGGTGCGCTTGAACCACTCGTCCTGCCAGGTAAACACGCAGCCGCCCGCGCAGTTTGCCGCGGTGATGTCGCGCCAGCAGTCCACGAGCGCCTGCCCCTGCTCCTGCTCGGACATATGGCCCTGATTGCGTCCGGTGTTCCGGTCGATCTGCGCCATGCCGCGCCCAGTGGAAACGCCGAACTCGGAGATGACGACGGGCATCGTGTGATGCCGCCGCAGGGCGCGCAGATAGGCAAGGTAGGTGTTCGCCGCGCCGGTCTCATCGTAGAAGTCCGATCGGCGCAGCACGGAACCGATGGGCGTGCCGGGACCGGTCTCCGCACGGGAGATGACGGCCTTGCCGTCCCAGATGGGCGTGCGGTCCATCGCCGCGGGGTTGAGGATATAGTTGAGATAGTCGGGATAGTAGGGATACACATGGTAGGAGGCAAACTGACCGGCGAGGAAGGCATCCTCAGTGCGGATGTGCTCCACATCCACCTGCGCGCACTTCATAAAGAAAGTCGTGATATCCTCCGGGTAGAGGAAGGGGTCGGTGGTCGGCCAGTTGGAAAACGCCACAAGGCGCTGGGTCTTGTAGCGGCGGCTTTCATATGAGACGATCCGATCGCCCACCTGCGCGAGCATGGATTCAAAGGCGGAGGCGTCCTCCGTCGCGGAGAGATACGCGCCCTGATAAGGCGCCATATCGGGATACTTGTGGTCGGTGTAGGCGACGGTCACATCCTCCCACTCCACACCGAGAATATAGCCGATGACCCAGCGGGAAACATCCTTATTGTAAAAGCCCGATCCCGTGCCCCGCCCGAGCGAGATCTTCTTGTTGCCGTGCAGAACGTCGACCAGTGTGCGCCCGTCCCTGACGAAGGTCTCAAGAAAGTCCTTGTCATAGGCGTCGCGGTGGGAGTTTTGGATATAGTCGTTCACCCATACGCCGTGGATGAGCCAGAGCGGTTCCTCGTTCGCCTCCTCGCGCGCGGTGTTGTACTCGTAGAAGGCGTTGTAGAAGTCGTCGTGGAGCGTAATGTAGACGCGCACGGTGTTCGCGCCCATCTCCTGCATCTGCCCGAACCAGCGCAGGTAGGTCTCCCTGTCGATGGCGTAGTCCGTCGCCCACTCGCCCGGGACGCCCACGCCGAGGTTCACGCCCTTGACGGTGAACTCCTCCGGTCCCGCGCCGCGGTCCATATAAAGGTGCTGCGCGTCGGTGGACATGAAAGCGCTGACCGGCGCGTCCGGCTGAAGGTCGATGTACCAGCCGAGGTAGTAGCGCGCGGTGTCGTAGGCGAGATAGCCTAAGATCAGGGCGGTGAGCACGATGAGAAATCTTTTCAAGCCGCCGCCCTCCTTTCTCGATGGTGTGGTGGCTCAGTGGTTGAATTTCTTGTTTTTGGATTCGTGGCTGTACTGGCGAAGAATGTCGATATTCTCGTCCATCCACGCGCCGCGCTCGATGCAAAAGCGCTTCATCTGCGCGACGGCAGCCGCGTGTGAGTGCGGGTTGCGCCACGCGGGGGAGAGCATATCCTTTTCGAGCGTGTAGCCCCAGACGGAGAAGTTGCGCTCGACGGCATCGCCGAGCCACGCGGTAACGTCGTCCATGTAGGCGCAGAGATACTCGTCGCTGAGGATGCCCTGACGCAGTTCGCGGTAGCGGTCGATGACGGCGTTTATGAACTTCTCGTCTTTGCTGAGCATATAGTACCAGACATTGTATTGCAGCTCAAAATGCTGCGGCTCTGCGACCGGATGACTGTAGTTGTCACAGGCGGAGTTGAAGTCCCAGATGCACATTTTATATTTGCCGCGCACATCCCTGTAGATATAGGTGGAAAGCCAGCCAGCATCATAGTTGCAGGTAAACTCGTTGAGGATAAAGTAGTCCACGAAAGAGCTCATGTCCGCCTGCTCCCACCATGCATAGGGCTCGGTATCATAGTCATAGGAGTAGAGTGACTTTTCAAAGTCGGAGAAATCCTGTGCGATCCACGCCGCGCGCTCCGGCGTAAGCCATTTTGTTCCCGGATAGACGATGTCTATATCCTGCAGATTTCGCAGGGCGTATTGGGAGAAGGTCTCGATGTTTTTGACCTCGTTGCCGCTGCCGCGGTCAAGGCGCAGAGCATAGCTCGTCTGCACCGTGTCTTTCGACGGCTCCGTGAGCTTCAAGCGGGCATCCGCGCCGGAGCTGACAGTCTCCGTCATAACATAAAGCCCCTGATACACTCCGTTGAGCAGTACCTCGCAGAAGCGTACATTCGGCGCGTAGTCCATGATCTCGCCCGCAAGATTGTACCACATATAATTGCGGATGAGCGTCTTATCGAGGTACGGCCCATGCAGCGCCCACTCGTCGAAGGCATCCATCCCCAGCATGGCGACATCGCGCGAGGCCGCACCGTCGTCCGTCAGCGTCTTGACAAGATAGCTGTGCTTATCAAAATAGCGCGAGGAGTTGCCTCGCACTCGAATGTCAATGACGCTCTGAAGCGTCGGCGTGTCGGTGGGGTGATTGTTGCCCTCGGCATGATCCACCACCGAGACGGACGCGCGCAGCAGCGTACTGCCGTCTGCGGTCGTGGTGAAAGCATCGTCCTCACGGCCGCTGCCGCCGCTCTGGATGGGCACGCCCGGGATCTCCGCGCCGCCGGTGTCGATGAGCACGAGCGGCAGATGCGTGCAGAGCGTCTCGCCGTCATGCTCGGCACAGGGTGTATAGGCGGGGCGCTCAAGATGCTGATGATAGCGTGGGTGCTCATCGGTCAGCACGGCTGACAGGTTTGTTGCGGATAGGAGAAGCAGCAGCGCACAGGCCGCAAGAGCCATTCGCTTGTATTTCATGTTCGTCTCCGCCCCCCTCTTTCCGGTTTCTCAGTTCGACACCTCGTCGTTCTGCATGACAAGATTGACATAGTCGATGCTTCCCAGCGAATAGATGCTGCCGGGAATGTCCGGCGTTGTCTGCTCCGCGCGGCGCAGGAGCTTTTGCGTGATCTCGTAGATCAGTTCGACCGTATCCTCCGTCGTGTTTTCCACACGCAGCGTCGCTTTGGCGCGAAAGAGCTTGTAGACCTGCGCCTTGATCGGCTCCTGCTTGCTGCGGTGGGCACGGATGATGAGCAGCATCCGGTTATCGCTCTTGATGCAGCCGAGCAGCAGGATCACCGCGAAGGTCACGGCGCTGCCGATGCAGGCCACGGCATAATCGCCCACGCCGCAGCAGATGCCGACAATGATGGACCAAAAAATATAAACCGTATCGCGCGAGTCCTTGATGGCGGTGCGGAAGCGGACGATGGACAGCGCGCCCACCATACCGAGAGACAGCGCAATGTTGTTGCCGATGACGGTCATGACCGTCCCCGTCAGCACCGCGAGAATGACGAGTGAGGCGTTGAACTTGCGGCTGTAGATCGTCCCGCGGTGGGAGATGGCGTAGGACAGGAAGATAAAAAAGCCCAGCACGGCGGCAAGGACGATATTGAGCAGAATATCCTCCCACGACATATCGCGGGGTGTGGTAAAAAGGTTCAGGATCTGTTGTCTCATGGTGTCCTCCTAAAGTCTGGTCTGATACCCGTTCTGGCGGGCGAGCACATATTTGCTGACAGAAAGCTCGCTGCGGTCCACCGTGTTGATGAGCTCGCGCAGATAGCCGAGCAGAAAGCCGTTGTACTTGACCTCCAGCACCACGCAGTAGGGGTCGAGCACGGGGCTCATGTTCAACTGCGGCGAAAAAAGGTCAAAGCAGCTCTCGGTGGAGACGATGCGGCTGTCAAAGGTAATGCGTATTTTGTTCTCCTTGGCGATAAATGCCTTGCGGTCGTATTCTACGATCGTTTTGGGGCGATAGCACCGGCTGTGCATCAGCGCGTAGCACTCCGCGGCAAAAGACTCCGGATACCGCAGCAGCGGCGCGTAGTCGCCGCGCGTGAGCGCTTGGGCATCCTCCCGTGTCACGCGCAGAGAGCGCTTGAGCTGACTTGCGCCCTGCTTCTGCTTCATCTCCAGCATAGCGAAGTCTGCCGCCGGATCATAGCAGCGCAGGCGCAGCTTGCGCCGCAGCTCCACGCCCGCCGCCTTCTCGTAATAGTCCGTGTCGTCGATCGTGTCGAAATAGAGTGAGCGGATGCGGTAGCCGTGGATGCCGTTATGCGCATCCTCCAGCATGACCTGCGAAAGGCGGCTGCTGATCCGCAGCGCCTCCGGCAGAGAGATCAAGAATTTCTTTTCCTCGCGGAACACGCGGTTCACCGATGCTCCCTCCTTTCGCAGAGAAAAAAAACTGACCGCAGTCCTGCTAAGGCAATACCGCAGCTTTCACTGCGCGGTGTTTCCTTAAAAGAGTGCGGTCGGTCGATCATAGGGGCTCTCCCGCTCAGACATATGGCCCTGCAGCATAGTCTTTCGACGATTTTCTATCTTAAACGATTATACAGGGCTGCGCCGCATAAGTAAAGTCCTTTCTGGCATTTCCGGCATTTGGCGTGTGCCGTCGCTTGTGCGGCGGAAGTCCTCTCGTGCGCGGGAACCGGATGGGATCACCTCACGAAATAATTATAACACCGCCATGAGCAAAACGCAAGAAACGCAGTAATTGCAATGGTTCCCAACCATGGCTGAAGCCGAAAATCACTCAAATGGTATAGAAAGTGGAGCCCCTTTTTGGTAAAACGGATTTGTGAAACACCCCAACCGGAAAGGGGCTGGCCGCTATCTACCGACAGGAAATCATTCAGGATG
>OLXH01000413.1_pt1 | contig 20450 bp, 17 predicted proteins | sample 1673391 | NCBI WGS metagenome assembly OLXH01 (sample SAMEA103958110, study PRJEB25191) | human gut metagenome | reverse complement strand
GATTTGACACCTCTGTGTCAAATCACCCGAAACGGGGGCTGCCCGTCACGCACTGCCGACCAAATTTGGAAATCTCCTACCGGCTGCGCTATACTCAAATCTCAAATCAGTACGTCCCCGCACCAGAAAGTCCGCCGCATACCGGTGTTCCAAACAGGACACTCTCTGCCCCTCTTTCCGCTGCCGCTCGCATGTAGCACCAGGTAGTGCGTAGCGAAGCGGAACGCACGGGACTGTTGCAGAAAGCCTTTCAGGTTTGCAGCCCGGTAAATACCCTGCTTCCAAATGTGGGGAAGCACTCGGCTCTTTGCGGACTTTCAGCGCAGCCGGCAGAAGGTTTCCGGATTTTGGCGGCAGTCCGTACCGACTGCTCCTTCGTATGGGTGAGTTGGCCGCTTCGATGGTCAACTCATCCCTGACATTTTTTCTTTTCCACCATGCACGGCGCATTTTCTTTTTGATGTCTCAAAAAGAAAATGGGGGGTGCATCCTCTGTGGACCACAGTCTCTGCGGGAGCAGAAAAATTCCCGTACTTACTGAATCTTCAATTCCTTCGCCATATCGTTCAGATTGATGGTCAAGATCTTACTGACCCCCTGCTCCTGCATGGTGACGCCATACAGCACGTCGGCGGCCTCCATGGTGCCCCGGCGGTGGGTGATGACGATGAACTGGGTCTTATCCGCCAGCGTCCGCATATAACGGGCCGTGCGAACCACGTTGGCCTCGTCCAGCGCCGCCTCGATCTCGTCCATAATGCAGAACGGGGTGGGGTGCACCTTCAAAATGGCGAAATATAACGCAATGGCCACGAACGCCTTCTCACCGCCGGAGAGCAGCGAAATGGTTTTCAGGGCCTTACCGGGGGGCTGGGCCTTGATCTCGATGCCGCAGTCCAGAATGTGCTCCGGGTCCTCCAGTTCCAGCTTGGCCTGACCGCCGCCGAACAGCTCCACAAAGGTCTGCTCAAAGCTTTCGCTGAGCAATTTGAACTGCTGGCCGAAAATGTCAGTCATCTGGGAGGTGATCTCCCCGATGATGCCAGTCAGCTCGCCCTTGGCCTTTTCCACGTCGTTCCGCTGATCTGTCAGATACGTATACCGGCCATTGACCCGCTCAAACTCGTCGATGGCGCCTACATTGATGGTGCCGAGGCCGTTGATCTCCCGTTTCAGCTCCGCTACCCGGCGGGACGCCTTGGGTACGCTTTCCAGCTCGATCCGCTGGGCCTGAGCGTCAGAATGGTTCAGCTCGTAGGTCTCCCACAGCTTGTCCAAGATCTGCTTTTCCTCCATGGCGGAGGTGGTTAGCTTCGTTTCCAGTCTGCTGGCGGCCCGTTCCAGATTCAGGAGCGTTTCGTTCATCTCCTGACCGGCGCGGCTCTTGGCGGTGCGTTCCGCCTCCAGTGCGATCTTTTCCTGACTGATCCCCGCCAGCCGCTCCGAGATCACGGCGCTCTGTGCCTTCAGCTGTGCCTGTTCCGCTCTCCGCTGGCCGATCTCGGTCTGAGCCGCCTCAATCTGCCGCTGATACTGGGCCAAGGCCGCTTCCTTCTGGCTTCGGTCACCGGACAGCTCCGCTGCCAGCGCTCGCAGATCGGCGGCACGGCGCAGCGCACCATCCCGGTTTGCGTCAATAGCAGCCAGTTCCGCTTTGTGGGCGGCGATGGTCTCAGACAGCTGCCCGGATCGGGTCAGCAGCTCGCTCTGCCCGGAGAGGATGGCCTCCGCCTGCACGCGGCAGCTTGCCGCCTCACCTTCCCGGTCCGCCACGGTCTGCTCTGCCGCCGCGTTTCGGACCTCGTTTTCCTGAATACGGCCGTCGATGGCCTCGATCTCACCGGCGAGATTTTCCACGCTTTCCCGCAAATTGGAAAGCAGCATATCAAACTGATTCTTCACGCCCTGCAGCCGCAGGACCTCGTCCTCGGCGGCGCGGCGCTGGGTCTCGGCGGTGGTCAGCTCGTACTGAGCTGCGTCCAGCTCCCGGCGGGAGGCTTCCTCTGCCGCCCTGGCCTCCTCCAGCTTCCGGTGCATCTCCGATGCCCGGCCATTCAGCCGTTCCAGTTCCGCCGCGCGGCTCAGCACACCGGCGCTGCGGCTGGTGGAGCCGCCGGTCATGGAGCCGCCCCGGTTGATGACCTGTCCGTCCAGCGTCACGATGCGAAAGGCGTTGCGGTACTTCCGGGCCATGGCAATGCCGCAGTCCAGATCCTCCGCAATCACCGTTTTTCCCAGAAGGCTGTTAAAAATTTGCGTATACTTAGGGTCGAAGCGCACCAACCGGGACGCCACGCCCACAAAACCGAACTCGTTCTCCACGCCCCGCTCCCGAAGTTCCTCTCCCCGGATGGCGGTGAGGGGCAGGAAGGTGGCACGGCCGCCCTCCCGCTGCTTCAGGAAGGCGATGGCGCTCTTGGCGTCCTCCTCCCGGTCCACTACGATGTTCTGCAAACCGGCACCCAAAGCGATCTCTATGGCAAGGGAATACTTGCCGTCGGTCTTCATCAGACCCGCCACCGGGCCGTGGATGCCCCGGAGGTTGTTCTGGGCCTGACAGACCAGCTTGACAGCCTTGTTGAAGCCCTCGTAGTCCTTTTCCATTTCCGTCAGCAGACGGATGCGGTTATCCAGCGCGCCCACATCCATGGTGAGCTTCACTCTGGCTTCGGCAGCGGCGTCGGCCTTCTTCTTCCGCTCCTCCATCCGCAGGGTATGTCCGCTGATGATGTTGGCGGCAGCCTCCGCGTCCTCTTGTGCGTCCTCCAAGGCCCGGCGGTTAGCTTTTGCCTCCCGCCCCTGTTCCTCTAACTGACGCTCCGCGGTCTCCTTATCCGCCAGCGCCGCCATGCGGCGGGATCTGATCTGCTCCGTCTCCGCCCGGATGGCGGCGGCCTCCGCACGGGCGTCTGCGGCAGCGGCAATGGCGATGGCCTCTTTACCTCGGAAAGCCTCTGCCTCCGCGGCGGCGCCTCCCGCCTGCTCCGACGCAGCCTGAGCCTGAGCCAGCAGCTTGTCCAGTTCCGCATTCAGCGCGGCGGCCTGCTGCTCCAACTCTGTCGCTTGGGCGTCCTGTTCCGCTGCCTGGACCTCATAGCCCCCGGTGCGGCTCTCTGATTCCTCCAGTTCGCTTTTTGCTCGTTCAATATTCTCCGTCAGATGGCTGATGGTGCTTTCCAGCACCGCCACGGCGGAATCCTGCTCCGCTGTCCGGGCGTCCAGCTGGGCGGCTTCAGTCCGCAGACCCTCCGCCTCCATGTCCTTTTCCTGCATCCGCTGGCCAAACTGCTCGTTTTCCGCGAACAGTGCGTCCATGCGGGACCGGGCCTCGTCCCGTTCCTGTTCCGCGTTCCGCAGGTCGATCTCAATCTTCCGGGCGTTGGCCTTCAACGCGTCCAGATTTTCCAGCCACAGGGAGATCTCCAACAGGCGCATCTCGTCCCGGAGGACCAGATATTTTTTCGCTGTCTCCGCCTGCATCCGCAGCGGCTCTACCTGAAGCTCCAGCTCCGCGATCTTATCGTTGATCCGCACCAGATTTTCCTCTGTGCGTTCCAGCTTCCGCTCCGCTTCTTCCTTCCGGTGGCGGTACTTGGAAATACCTGCCGCCTCCTCGAAGATCTCCCGGCGGTCCGTGCTCTTGGTAGAGAGGATCTCATCCACCCGGCCCTGACCTACGATGGAATAGCCCTCCCGGCCCATGCCGGTGTCCATAAACAGCTCCGTCATGTCCTTCAGGCGGACGGACTGGCGGTTGATGTAATACTCGCTCTCTCCGCTGCGGTAATACCGCCGGGTGACGGCCACCTCAGACTCGTCCATAGATGGGAACAGATGACCGGTGTTGTCCAGCACCAGCGTCACCTGAGCAAAGCCCACCGGAGCGCGTTTTTCCGTGCCGCCGAAGATCACGTCCTCCATTTTGCCGCCCCGGAGGGCCTTGCTGGACTGCTCGCCCATGACCCAGCGGATGGCGTCGGAAATGTTGGACTTGCCGGAGCCGTTAGGCCCCACGATGGCCGTAATATCCTCACCGAAGTTCAGGACCGTCTTATCAGGGAAGGATTTGAAGCCCTGCACCTCCAGTGCTTTTAAGTACATCTATGTCTCACCTCGATCTACACCCATATACTTTGAACATACTTTAACTAAGATACTATACCAGAAAAACGCACTTATTTCAATAGGAAAACGAGGGGTGTCACCCCCTCGTTTCGTTCATTTTCCGATAGAGCCAGTCCAATCCTTCCCGCAATCCGCCCAGCTGGTCGATGATCCCCAGATGCACCGCCTCCTCACCGTAGATCACGCTGCCCACATCCGCCGCCATGTCATCCTTTGCCAGCATGAGGGCCTGAAACTTCTCCGCCGAGATCCGGCTGTGTCCCGCCACAAAGGCCACGATCCGCTCCTGAAGCCGCTGAAAATAGTTGTAGGTCTGAGGCGCGGCGATGACCGTTCCGCTCATCCGCACGGGATGGATGGTCATGGCGGCGGAGGGCACCGCAAAGCTCCGCTGGGCCGCCACCGCCAATGGGACGCCAATGGAATGGCTGCCCCCTAAAACGATGGCCGCCGTGGGCTTGGTCAGTCCGGCGATCAGCTCCGCGATGGCCAGTCCCGCCTCCACATCACCGCCCACGGTGTTCAGCAGAAATAAAATACCGTCTACCTCCCGGCTCTCCTCCAGCTTCGCCAGCAGAGGCAGCATATGCTCATACTGGGTGGTTTTCGTGCCGTTGGGCGCCGCCGTGTGCCCCTCGATCTGTCCGATGATGGCCAGCGTATAAACGGTTCCGTGGGCGGTTTTTGTCATGGCGGAGCCGAAATCTACTACGTTCTGGTTCACCTGACTCCCTTCCCGCTCCTCCGTCGCCTTTGTCTCCTTGTCCTTCTCCATTGCGATCCCTCACTTTCCCCGTTAGTCTCCGCAGGAAAGCGCCGGCCTATGCGCCGGAACGAAAAAGAGAGCCGCAGAGATAAAATCTCTGCGGCTCTTTTGGAAATCAATGTGTGTTTTTCGTCTGAAAATCAGGCAGCCTTGGGCAGCATCTCGGCAGCAGGGATCACCTTCATGCAGAAGTTGGCCAGGAACTCTGCCACGTTGCAGCGAGGCGCCGCGGCGCGGGGCGTCAGGGTCTTTTCAGCCGCCAGAACGCCGGAGCCGACAGCCCACTGCATCGCGGGGATGGCATACTCGCCAACCTCACCCACGTCCTCGAAGGAGAGAATATTGGTATCCTCGCCCACAGACACATCATAGCCCATGAACTGTGCATAGCGATACAGGATGGTCAGGAACTGCTGACGGGAAATGGCCTGTGCCGGGGCAAAGGTCGTCTCGGTGATGCCGTTGGTCAGCTTGTTCTCGGCTGCCCAGGCGATGGCCTTGACGAAGGGAGAGGTAGCGGCCACATCGCCGAAGGGATTGGCGTTCTTGGGCTCGGGAGAGCCGTTCATCCGCCACAGCACCGTGACCATCTGGCCCCGGGTGATGGTGTTGTTGGGCATGAACATCGTATCCGTGACGCCCTTGAAGATATTGTTCTCATAGCAGTACTTCACCGCGCTGTAATAGGCGGCGGAAGGATCCACATCCGTAAAGGGCAGGCCCTTGATGATGGTGATGCGGTCACCGGCCTCGCCGTAATTCTCAGCGGACACAACGCCCTTCAGCTCGGTCTTAACATAATCCATCACGACCTCGTCCATGGGGATACCCAGATCGTAGTTGACGGAAGCGGTCTTGAAGGCGTAATAGGTATCGCCGCCGGCAGCCAGAAAGTCATTGGTAGCGATGGTGTAGACCGTTCTGAGGTTGAAGGCCTTGCCGCCAACGGACTGGATCGTAACACGGCGGATGGTCTTGGGTGCGTGGTAGGTGGAGCCTTCATACACATCGCCCGCGTCATAGGTCTTGGTGCCGTCAATGGTGTAGACGATGCCGCTGACCTGGGGGAAGCCGCCGATGGAATCCGGCGTGCAGTAGGTCGAAGCCTCCAGAGCCTCCAGCAGCTCCGCGCCGGTGACCTTCACGATGCTCAGTGTGTTGCCGAAGGGCAGCACGGTGTTGATGTCCTTCTTGGTAATATCGCCCTTCTTGATGGTGGCCCGGATGCCGCCGCCGTTGGTGACAGCCGCGTCCACCTTGGTGCCGTTCTTGCCTGCGCCCCAAACCAGCGCATCGGTGATGAGGTCACCCAGATTGGTCTCGTGGGTCCGGACATTGGCCTTCACGCCGTCCAGCTCCACCTTGGTCTTGGCGAACACGGTGCCGTAGTCGTCGTCAATTTCCTTCTGGATAGCGGCGGCTCTGGCAGCCACGTCCTTATCCTCGGCAGTCATGCCCTCGGTAGGAGCGCTCATAGCCGTGACCTTGCCCTTGGGGCTGATGGTCACAACGCCAACGCTGGCCAGCTTGGTGCCGGTGGACGTGAGGAGGGTGCCGTTGACCTTGCCGTCCTTGTCGGTCACTTCGGCAATGTCCTTCATGGTGGAGTGGGAGTGTCCGTCAATGAACACATCAATACCGTCCACAACATTCAGCAGGTCCGTGGAACGGTTGCCAATGGATTCCTTATCGATGCCCAGATGGCCCAGGCAGATGATGTAATCGCAGCCGTCCGCCTTCAGGGAGTCCACCTGCGCCTGTGCGCAGTCAAACATGGACTTGTCGCCCAGAATGGTCACGCCCTTGATCTTAGCGGGGTGTGCCTTGGTTGCGGTCTCAGGGGTCTCCAGACCGAACACGCCGATCTTGACACCGGACGGCGTGGTGAAGATCTGGTTGGAGTTGAATGCCACCTTCCCCTGATAGAGCACGTTGGCTGCCACAATGGGGAACTTGGCTTCCTTGGAGAGATTCACCAGATTGTCATAGCCGTAGTCGAACTCGTGGTTGCCAAGGGTCGTGACGTCATACCCGGCCATGTTCATCAGTTCAACAGCCGTTTTACCCTGAGAAACGCTGACCGTGGGATCGCCCTGGCAGAAATCGCCGGCGTCCATCAGCAGAACATAGGCGCCCTCAGCCTCATAGGCTTTCTTCAAGGCCGCCACCTTGGCATAGCCGGAAATAGCGCCGTGCACATCGTTGGTGTGCAGCACCACTACATAGCCGTCCATCTCGCCCTTGGTCTCGTCCGCAGAGACTGTGACCGTCAGGGAGAAGATCATAGCCAATGCCAGCAGCACAGACAGGAACTTCTTCATTCGCAAAGACCTCCTTTTTATTTAGGGCGGTACAATTTGCAAGCGAGTCCCGCCCTGCTATGTCCAAATTATACCATATCGACCTTTGGTTGCAACTACTATTTGTAAATTTTTATGTTTTATCCGGTCAATTCTCCATCAGCTCTCCCCCATTGTCCCTCTGGTTTTTTTCGGAAAACCGTGCTATACTGACGGCAGAATCTAATCTGGAGGTGCTTTATATGCGTACGCTGTTCAAGGGCGGTACCGTGGTCACCGGCAAGGGCCCCCGCCGGGCCGACATTCTGGTGGAGGGCGAGAAGATCCTCGATGTCTGCCGCGACATTCCCGCCATCGGCGCGCAGGTGGTGGACGTGACCGGGATGCTGCTGTTTCCCGGTTTCATCGATGCCCACACCCACTTCGATCTGGACGTGTGCAACACCACCACGGCGGACGACTTCGCCAGCGGCTCCCGGGCGGCGCTGCGGGGCGGCACCACCACCATCATCGACTTTGCCTGCCCCAACAAGGGCGAAACGCTGCACGACGGCCTGCGGCTCTGGCACGAGAAGGCCGACGGCAAGTGCGCCTGCGACTACGGCTTCCACATGACCATCGACGACTGGAACGAGACCATCGAGCGCGAGATCGACGATATGTACGCCGAGGGTATCTCCTCCTTCAAGATGTACATGACCTACCCTGCCATGATGATCGGTGACGAGGCCATGTACAAGGCGCTGAAAAAGCTGAAGGAAAAGGGCGGCATCTGCGGCGTCCACTGCGAGAACGCCGGGGTCATCGACGCGCTGATCGCCGAAAAGAAGGCCGCCGGCGAGAACGGCGTCCACTGCCACCCGGAGACCCGGCCCGACATCATGGAGGCCGAGGCCGTGGGCCGTCTGCTCCGCATCGCCGAGCAGGTGGACATCCCCGTGATCATCGTCCACACCACCAACATCGAGGCGCTGGACGAGATCGCCAACGCCCGCTGGCGGGGCCAGAAGGTCTTTGTGGAGACGTGCCCCCAGTATCTGGTATTGGATGACAGCGTGTATTACAACGAGGACTGGCTGCAGGCAGCCAAATACGTCTGCTCGCCTCCTATTCGGAAACCGGCTGACCGTGAGGCCCTGTGGCGGGCCATCCGCCGGGGTGAGGTGCAGACCGTGTCCACCGACCATTGCAGCTTCACCACGCAGCAGAAGCTGGCGGGCCGCGACGATTTTACCGCTATTCCCGGCGGCATCCCCGGCGTGGAGACCCGCGGCGAGCTGATCTACACCTTCGGCGTGGCCAAGAAGAAGATCGGCCTGGGCGCCATGTGCCGTGTGCTGGCAGAGAACCCCGCCAAGCTGTATGGCCTGTTCCCGCGCAAAGGCGTGCTGGCCCCCGGCTCCGACGCCGATATCGTGGTGTACGACCCCAACGCCGACCACGTCATCCGCGCCGAGGACATGGTGGGCGCGGCGGACTACAACCCCTACGAGGGCGTGGTCACCAAGGGCTCCATCCGCCAGGTGTGGCTCCGCGGCAAGCCCGCGGTGTCCTCCGGCAAGGTGCTGGCCGGGCCGGACGGCAAATACCTGCCCCGGGGCAAGTGCCAGCTGTAAGGAGACGAGGCCATGTTGGACAAGACATTGGGCTATATCCTCTGCTGCCAGTCCCCGGCGCTGTTTCTGGCCGCGCTGGCGCTGCTGGTGGCGTATCTGGCCGGGCGCAAGCACAAGGTCCGGGCGTTCTTCCGCCTGCTGCTGTGCATTCTGTGTGCCGCCGGCGGCGTGGCGCTGTATTTCCTGGGCATCTACAAGGAGTATTTCACCATCCGGGACTTTTTCCTGATCCGCACTGCGGGCTGGATCGGCCTGGCCATCGCGGCGTTCTTCGTGCTGCTGGCTCTGGTGCGGGCGTTCTTCGCTGCCGCTGATGCCCGCCGCGAGCAGAAGGCCGCCATCCGCGAGGAAAACGAGCGCCTGGCCCGTGAGGCCCAGGAGGCTGCTGAAGCCGCGCAGGCGGAGCCGGACCCGCGGGTCCCCGCTGCGCCAGAGGCTTCCCCGCAGGAGCCGCTACCCCAAGCGGCGCTGGAGCCCGCTGCCGTTTCCGCCGTCGAGACTCCGGTGCCAGAAAGTGAGCAGCCGCAGGGCTAAGTTGACAATAACACAAATTATGGTAAACCCATCGGCCGCACAAAAATGCGGCCGATGGGTTTTTTGTAGGCAAAGCAAGGCTCCCGGGAAACAGATGATCTGTCTCCCGGGAGCTCCCCTCCTGTCGCGCGAGGCCTGTACCTCACGCCCCCTACGTTGTTTTATGGTAGCACTCTATGATTGTAGTTTCAAGAAAATCGGTGATTTCTTAACGCGGTTTTAACGGAACGCTAACAGGGGCGCGAAAAATTCCTCCCCCTGGGGGAAGGTTTTTGCCCATTTTCATGGGCTTTATCGTCATTCTGCACAACAATCCCCCTTAAATTTCTGCCTATTGCGAATTGAATTGTTCGGTGACCGGTGATAAATTTAGGTTGGTATTTACCGAAAAGTGGTGAAACGGAGGGGTTTTTAAGATGAAACGATGGTTTTCCGGGCTTTTAGCGGCGGTTATGGTACTGCTTTTGCTGCCGGCATCCGCCAGCGGCACAGAGAGCTTTTATGCTTATCTGTATAGCAATCCAACCACCGCAGTCGGAGAAACCGCATTGGTTGGACTATACTTAGGTCAAAATTCCACATCGCAGGAGTACAACACCTATTTCTTCCAAATTGACTATGATGCGGAAAAGCTTACTTTCACGAGTGCCACTATCGGCAGCAATGGTGATATCCCTGACATCATCAACAACAACTCTGACGCTGGATTGCTGACCATAGGCGGCTACGGAGAACTGCGCTCCGACCGCTTTATCACGCTGAATTTCACCGTAAAGGCTGCCGGTGAGGCCACTGTGAAATTGGTCAAGGCACAGATGGACGTCCGCGCCAACGCGGCAAAGGACGCCCAAGCTGCCGGTGTACCGACCGGCCAAAGCAACACGGTGACGATCCTGTGCGGCGGTTTCCCTGTTGTGCTTCCGGATTGTGCCACCGGCGCCGCTTATGTGACTGAAAACGGCGACTACACCTTCACCGCCGATCCCGGCTATAACTACGACTTTTCGGCCACTGTGGATAATGAAAAAGTTGACATCATCAACAACCGCGACGGCAGCTATACGATCAAAAATGTCACCGGCGAGCTGGTCATCAGCGCCAACAGCACACCCACTGTCAAAACCTACGAGGTGACCGTCGAGGGCGACGGCTCCGGCGACGTCAGCGCCCCTACTTCCGCAACGCATGGGCAGAATTATACCTTTACGGTCACGCAGGCGGCCAACTACGACTATGCGGTGGCCGTAACGGTGAACGGCCAGCCGGTGACGTGCACTGTCAGCAGCAGTGGCCGCCTCTATACCTATACGATCCCGGCGGCTGTCACCGGCCCGGTGGTCATTACGGTGAAGAAGGCCCCGCAAAGCGGCACCACGCAAATCGTGCTTACGGGCAGCGGCGCCGCCGATGTCTGGGATGGCGTTACGTCCTATACCGTAAAAAGCGGTGAAGCTTTTACATTCGGTATCAGTCACCAAGAGGGATTTGACTACACGGTCACCGTCATGGCCGGCGAGAAAACCCTCACGCTCCAGCGCAACGAAAATGCCAGCACTTACACCATTCCCGAAGACTACATCAAGGGCGGCATTATCATGGTGAGCATCACCAAAACGGCGCAGCTTGCATTGACGGTGAACGCAGCCGAGTATGTAAAGCTCATAAATGGCAACGCCGTGTGGCTCATCACCGCTGTGCCGGAAACAAAGCTCCCTGCGACCAAGTCCCTCTACTACGGTAATGCGGCCATGTTCTGGTCAGAAAAATACGAAGCCTACGCCTGGCTGCTGGTGGACAAGGGTACGGCGGCAGATATCGCCGCCGCGGCGAAATCTGCGATCTCCGTTAAGGGCAACTCCACTGTGTCGGTATCCTACGGCGGCGATGTCAACGGCACGGGACATACCGATATCAACGACGCCCAGTATGTCTATGACCTATATAACGCCAAGCATTCCGCACTTGACATGGAGAAGTTCCTCCGCTGCGATGTCAACGGTGACCGCGAAGTTAACGTCGAAGACGTACGAATGGTTGTCAGCCTGCTGCTGCGCTGATAAGTCAAAAGAGAAGCGCCCTTCAGGCGCTTCTCTTTTTCTTGCCGGTCAAAAAGCTTGCGAAAGCCGTTATGCAAGGCTCTGCGGTGAAAGCCGCGGGGCCTTTTGTCAGGACTCCATGTGCTTGCCCAGAAAGGACGCCACGGTCTGGGCAAGCTTACACTCCGTCTCCCCCGCCGGCTTACCGTCGGGAGAGAGAAAGAGCACCGCGCCCAGCACGTCGCCGCCGCAGAGAATAGGTGCCGCCACAGCGGCCCGGAACTGCTCGTTCTCATCGCTGATGGCCACACCCTCGCCGCAGTAGAGGCCACGCTGGTCCATGACCTGCTCCAGCGCAGGGGAGACAGGCTTGCCCAGCAGTTCCTTCTTCCCCGCCCCGGCGATGGCGATGACCGCATCGCGGTCGGTAACAGCGGCTGAAAAGTCCGTGCTGCGGCTGAGGGTATCGCAGAACTGTGCGGCGAACTCCTCCAACCCGCCGATAAGGGAATACTTCTTGAAAATGACCTCGCCGTCACGGGTAGTGTATATCTCCAACGGGTCGCCCTCGCGGATACGCATGGTGCGACGGATCTCCTTAGGGATGACCACGCGGCCCAGATCGTCGATGCGGCGCACGATGCCTGTTGCTTTCATATATGAAATTCCTCCAGTCAAAGCAGATTTTACATCCGTAGTCTTTGTCCGGTGTCGGAGGAATATACATCCGCCGCATATAATCGCGGTGAGATATACTATGAATTTCGACCTTACTGAAGAAATGAAAAAACAGCTGGACTACATGATCGCCCAGCGCCGCTGCCCGCATCGACACCCCTGCGTCTCCTTCCATGATGAGGACACCCGGGACTATCTGGCCGCGGCGATCGCGGCACTTGGCTCGGACGCGCTGCGCACCTGCGGGAAAAACGGCCTGGTAATCGACCTGCGCGGCTATATCGGCAGACGGGCCATCACCGTATTGATGACGGCCATCGCCAATCTCTTCGCCGTAGGCGGGGCAAGCTGCATGACCCGGGCCCTGGAGCGGCAGGACGAGGCCTCCCCAGGCACATTGCGTCCATCTCCTTCTTGTGGTGTCTGGCTATTTAAATTGTCCGGTGGTGTATTATAATCATCTCACTGAGGAGGTCGTCAGCACGGATCGCCAACAGCCTGTCCCGAGTTATTTGGACGCCGATTTGTTTATAGCGTCCCACCCGCACTTCATTGTGCAGGCATACGGAAATATTTGCGGTACGCTGGTTCTGTCAAGTGTTGACGGTGGCACAGAATATGTCGATGATGCGTTCAACGCCGTGACCATTGACTACACCGTGAGTAAGGATGCACCTCTGGGAGATGCATCCTTATTTTTTGAACAAAACACCTTTCTTCAATCTGTTAGACCTCCTTACCTCTGAGTTACGCCATATTGCCGGCGACACATACAAGGTATACTTTGAAAAAGGTCTTACCTTTATGCTTCGGAGTTATTTCGGTCTGAAAGTGGACAAAATCAGCGAAAACCCGATGTTTTGAGGCTCCTGAACTTTTGTCCTATTATAACTCAATCGTCGATGCGGCGCACGATGCCTTCAACTGCCACTCCACTCAGGAGTACCTGAGCATCCGCGAATGTCGGTGCTTCTACGACAAGATGGCAGAGCTGCTGGAAAAAATGAAGGATATGTAATATGCAGAGGACGGCGCCCCACGGGGCACCGTCCTCTTTTCTTCTTCATCCGCGGCAGGCGGCCAACTGCGCCCGTACACCGGTGATCAGCATCGTGGCATCCAGTCCGATAGCCACGCCGTCGAAGCCCTGGGCCAGCCGTGCACCGGCGGCCGCACCGTCCCCGGCAAATATCAGGCAGGGTTTGCCCGCCTGGCGGCAGGCCTGTTGTATCCGCGTCAGGGCCGCCTTGAAGCGCTGCTCCTCAAAGGCCCCCGGCAGCCCCATAGAGATAGACAGATCGAAGGGACCGATAAAGATGCCGTCCACACCATCCATCGCTGCGATATTCTCAATATCCGCCAGCGCCTCTGCCGTCTCACACTGGGGGATCACCAGTGTCTCGCCGTTGAAGTGCGCCATTGTCTCCAGTACGCCGGCCGGCGTATCGGTGCCCCAACCATCCTTCCGGGACGGGCAGAACCCCCTCTGCCCCACCGGGGCGTACTTGGCGTAATCCACCACGCGCTTCACCTCCGCCGCACTGTGCACATCTGGGATAATGATCCCCTGCACGCCAACGTCCAGCAGCTTCAAGATCGCCGGGCGGCTGATCTCCCGCACCCGGGCCAGAGGCGTGATGTTCCGCCTTTCCGCGGCGCAGACCAGCCGGGCGGTGGTCTCCGCCTCGATGGGGCTGTGCTCATTGTCCAGGATAGCAAAGTCCAGCCCCGCACAGCCCAGACATTCCACCACTGCGGCACTGCCGGTACCCACGAATGTGCCCAGCGGCTTCTCGCCTCTGGCCAGCTTTTCCTTCAATATGTTCCGCATCTCTTGTTCTCCTGCGTTGTTTTCTATTTGTCAACCGCGGCAGCTCAATAATCCGCGTTCAGCCAGGGCTTCTGGACACAGTACAGCAGCTGCGCCAATTGCCGCGCCTTTTCGGCGTCATCTGCGGACGCCGCACCCAGCCGCAGCAGCACCGTCAGACCGCAGGACCCCATCAGCAGCGCCGCCAGATCCCCCTGCCGGCAGATCACCGTCACGTCCGCGGTCCCCTCTGCCACGGCCCAGCGGCCATCGGCAAAGCCGATACGCAGCTCCTCCTCCCGGTCCGCCATCTCATCCCGATAGTGGAAGGCCGCCGTCAGCGTCCCCGCCGGGAAATTCCGATAGCCGGTCCGCCGCACGAAGTCCGCCCCGTCCGTCAGCTTGAACATCGTCCCCACGGCGGAAACATTGGTCTGCAAAAAGCCGTAGTCGATGTAGTTTCCGGACACGTCCTGCGGATCGTCCAGCAGATGGTGGAAATCCTCCTCCCCTGTCCGCAGTATCACTGTCTGGGCCAGATCCTCCTGCATCCGCAGGCCGCCTAGCAGCGCCCGCAGCACTGTGCCGTTCTCATACACCAGTTCCTCCACGCTGAGCCGGTTTTGGGTATAGTTGCACGCACTGGCGCTTTCAAACCGATAGGCCGCGTAGCCTAACAGGCGTCCGCCGTCGTAATAACCCATACGGCGCACCTGAATATCCCCCCGAGCTCCGCGCAGCTCCTCGTCGAACTTCTCCACCATGCCATGGTTTCGGGCGGCAAAGCGCCGCTGGCAGTCCATCGCCTGGTCAAACTCCTCCGGCTGCAGCAGGCGCAGGTGCGCCCGCACCTCTCCGTCCAGCCGGGGCAGCGCCCCGGTGGGCAGATGGTATTCATATAACTTCCCGCCAAAGCCGTAGCCCATCCGGCGGTAAAAGCCGATATTGAACGGCAGCAGCATGGTCAGCAGCGCGCCGTTTTCCCGTGCATAGCGCTCGGCATACCGTATCATATACAGCGCCGCGCCCTTCTTCTTGTGCAGGGGGTGTACCTCCAGCGCCATCACACCGCAGGCAGGCTGCATGACCCCAAAGAAGTTCATGGAGAACAGGATCAGCTTCATGGTGGCGATCAGTGTGCCGCCCTCAAACAGGCCCATCGTCCGAGTCTGGGTGTCCTCCCGCAGCTCCGTAAGATGCTTGCTCCGGTAGTGTGCCCGGCATTCCTCGTCCAGCGTCTTGTACGCCGGATAGGAATTGAGATAGATGTCCAGATACGCCTCTATGTCCGCCTCCGTCACCGGATGGACATCCCATGTGCGGTCCGCTGTCACATTACCCATAGGTTTCTCCTTTCTCGCCGTTCCGCAGTATGTTCTCCTTAGATTATACCTTTCCCCGGCCCGTTTCGCAACAGGCAGTTGAAAGCCCTCCGGCAGCTGCCGGAGGGCTCATTTCGTTGTCCGTATACACGTATCCCTCAGATACTCTTTTACAGCAGGGCCAGAAAGTGCCCGGCGTGTACGCCTGGTCCACGGCCGCCGGCCTTATACCAACTTTTCCAGGGCATCCAGATCGCCGGCCTGCAGCAGCGGGATAGCCCGCCGCACCTGCGCCTCCGGCCAGTCCCACCACCGCAGCTTCTCCAGCCGCGCGGCGGTCTCCTCGTCATATCGCCTGCGGATGGGCTTGGCCGGCAGGCCGCCCACGATGGTGTAGGGCGGCACATCCTTTGTCACCACGGCGCGGCTGCCGATGATGGCGCCGTCGCCGATGGTAACGCCCGCCAGGATCACGGCCTCATAGCCGATCCATACGTCATTGCCCACCACGATATCCCCGTGGTTATCCCAGGCGGCGGCAATGTCCTCGCACGCCGTCCCCAGGTCCCACTCCTCGAACATGATGGGGAACGGGTAAGTAGACAGGCTGTTCAGCGTATGGTTGGCCGCGTTGAAGATAAACTTCGCCCCGCAGGCGATGGAGCTGTACTTTCCGATGATCAGCCGGTCATGGTTGCACTCGGGATAGTGGTACAGCACGTTGTTCCGCTGGAAGTCCCGGGGGTCGTTGACAAAATCGTCATAGATGGTGTACGCCCCCACCTGTATGGCAGGATCTGTGACCACGTTCTGCAGGTACACGGTGCTGTGTCCCTGAGAGCGGGGATATATTTTCCATTCGGGTATCATAGGCTCTCCTTTATTTTACAAAAGCTTCTCCCAGCGGGGCGTTCCCCATCCGGCGGTATCGAAGCACTCCCGCACAGCGCGGCACATCCACGTCAGCTTCTGCCGTATGGCGTCTGACTGGATCAGCAGCCCCGCCTCGTCCTCATGAGCCATGAAATACTCCATGATCCGCGCCCGATCCTCCTGTGCCGCCAGCTTGGCGTAGCTGTCCACAAAGTACACGCCCTCGCTGTTGTCGAACATTGTCCAGCGGGCGTCGTACCGGTCATAGCCACCGCTGTCGTTCCAATAGGTAAAGCCCGCCGGGTTCAGCGCATTCCAGTCATCCCAGTTGAAGGCGGTGTAATCGCGTGAGAGTATCTCGTTCTCCGTAGCGTGCCAGATCTCGTGACAGACGGTGCCCTCCCGCATATAGTCGGCCTGCACGTCCAGTGCGATATACTGCCAGTCCGCCGAATCGTAGGTGCAGCCTACCACGCCATAGTCGCTGTCGATGTGAGCCACCAACAGGAAGCACAGCCCGCCCTCACCGGCGCGGTTGCGGAACTGCGCCAGAAAGCCCTCCGGATACAGGGCAAAGCTGCGGTCCATCGCCGCCAGCACGGCGCGGACGCCGTTCAGCTCTGCTTCCGTGTCCATGGTGTCCGACAGAGTGATGGGATAGCTGCTCAGCGCCGCTGCCTCCCTGCACTGGGAGGACAGCAGTATCCGCACGCCGTATCGCTGCTCCAACACATCCGCCTGCTGCCGCGCCTCCTGTAAGCTCTCTGCCACCGGCAGGCCGTTCAGGGCACCCCAATAGGCCTGCAGCAGTGTCTCATTCACCGTCAGCGGCGACGGGACGGACACCGTTGACGCTACCGGCTCGAAGGTCAGCTGCGCCGGGTCTATAACGTACAGCCGGAAGGCGCCGTTTTCATACATGCCGCCTACCAGCAGGCCTGCCTCCGGCAGAACGCAGCAGTCGTACATCTCTCCGGCGATACCGTTAGCCGTCAGGTCGCAGGCCGTGATGCTCTCCCCCACGTTATACAGCGTCGTGCGGCCCGTTCCCACACCGATCAGCTCCTCCGCATCGCCGACGGCGTACAGCGCGCCTCCCGTGTCCAGAAACAGCGAAGCATCGGCGAACCAGAACGTATCGCCGCTGCCGCACAGGCGGAATATCCCATTTTATCGTTGTCAAAGGCCAGCAGGCTCATGCCGCCCGCCGGCGCCAACATCACCTGATACCGCTGCTCCTGCAGCAGGCTGATCGCCCCCGTCTCCGGGTCAAAGACTGCCGTACCGCAGACGCTGCCGTAGGGTGACAGGAGGAACAGGGCCGCCATCCGCCCGCTTGCCGCATCATAGGCCGTCAATTCCGCGAACCGCAGCTGTGACAGCGCCGTTACCGGCTGTGCCTCTCCTCCGGCTACGTTCTGACAATGCAGCACCCCGTCCCGCAGGAAGTAATAGCTCTCCCCGTCATATGAGAAAAAGCCATCCACGTTCTCCGCATCAAAGCTGCCTGTCTCCGTCAGCACATCGTCCAGGAGCTTCCAACGATTCGTCTCCCGGTCGCACAGCGCAAATCCATGCGCCAGGGCCTGCCGCTTCGTATCCCAAACCCCATCCAGCGTGACCTCACGCTTCACGGTGTCCGCTTCCGCATCCACCAGCTGCACAGTGGTCCTGCCGCTCTCATAGTCCGCCCAGCTGATCAGCACCACGCTGCCGCCCGCCGGATACAGCCCGGACAGGGATGCCGGGCGGGTACATTCCAGTGTCTGCACCGGCTCGCGATCCACCTTCTCCCCTAGGCTGCACCCGGGCAGCAGCACCAAAAAACACAGCGCTGCCAGCAGAGCCGCCGTATACGACAGCAGACTCTCCAGGCCCAGCAGACACAGCTTCTGTGCCAATGTCTTATTTGTTTTCACTTCAACACCTTCTTTCCACCGGAGGAGTATACCGCCATTGTCCCATGGCAGCCATTGCTTTTCCTTGCATTTCCTGCGACTTTCTTACAATTTTGCAAGACGGCCTCTTAGCGGAATAATTGATGCACTGCATTCTCCCTCTCTGCAAATTCCGGCAGCTTCTTCGGCAGACCGTAATACGCCGCCAGTGCACGGAACTCCCGTCGAAAGGCTTCCCGAAGCTCCGTCTCTGTCAGCGCCAGATGCCCGGTATTGGCCAGGATGGCCAGTCCGTAGGAATAATACGTCATATCCCGGTGAAAGGCCCGGGCCGTGACCTCGTCATAGCCGAATTCGTCCATGACGGTCCGGATGATCTCCGGCTCCAGCACGTCCTCCTGATGGCGGCCCGGCTGGTTGTCCTCCAGGTACAGCCAGCGGAACAGCTGCTTTCCCTGGGCCGCGAACTGCACAAAGCCCATGCCGTAGCTGCTGTACCGACTATCGCACCCCTCATGCGCCCGCAGAGATTCCCGTACCCGCTGGGTATGCTGCTCGATGGCCCGCTGGGTCAGCGCGGACTTCAGCTCCTCCATATTGCGGAAGGACAGATAGATAGGCTGGGTGGAGCACCCCAGCGCCTTCGCCACACTGCGGGCGTTGATCGCCTCAAACCCGCCGATGCGGAGCACCGCCGCTGCGGCGTCGATGATGGCCTCTTTGGATATTCGTTTTACTGCCGGCATTGTGCTCACCTCAATAATCACTATATGTTATCGATAACAATACGTTATTATATGCCGCTGTGCGGCCTTCGTCAAGCGCAAAAAAACAGCGCCCCCGCACACACGGGCGAGGCGCTGTCATCCTTCTATTCCGGTTTGTTCAGCAGTACAGACACGCTGAAGCGCCCGTTTTTCGCCAGTGTCCGCAGGCATAAACACGCATGATCTGACCGCCCTCCGACGATACCGGAGGGCGGTTTTACGCCGCTTGGGCTGTACAGCTATTTGTGAGAAAACGGTTGAGTTTCTCGTTAAAAACGTGCTATACTGAGCACACTACGCACAAAGGAGACCACACCATGCGAAAGCTTGAATGCCGCCGAGAGGCGCTGTTTCAATACCGGGGCCTGCCACCTGTTGGCATGGCCGTATCCATGGCGCTGCAGCACCTGGTGGCTATGATCGTGGGCTGCGTGACCCCAGCCATCATCATTGCCAACGTGGCCGGACTGGCGCATGACCAGCGGGTCCTGCTGATACAGGCATCGCTGGTCATGTCCGCCGTTACCACGCTGCTGCAGCTGTTTCCCATCGGTGGGCGCTTCGGCGCGGGGCTGCCGGTGATCTTCGGTGTCAGCTTCGCTTATCTGCCCAGTATGCAGGCCATCGTCTCCGGCAGCGGCGGGTTGGCCGCTGTGTCGGGCGCTATGATCGTGGGCGGCGCGGTGGCAGCACTGGTGGGCATCTTCATCAAGCCTATCCGCAGGCTGTTCCCGCCGGTCATTACCGGTACGGTAGTGTTCACCATCGGTCTGTCTCTGTACCCCACGGCCATCAACTATATGGCCGGCGGCACCGGCAACACATATGAAAGCGTTGTGGTGCAGCGGGGCCTGCCGGAAGCGCTGGTGTACGGATCCTGGCAGAACTGGGCTATTGCGGCATTTACACTAGCGGTGGTGCTGGTGCTGACCAATCGCGGCAGGGGCATTTTTAAGCTGGCGTCCATTTTACTGGGTATTCTGGCGGGCTACGCCGTCGCTTTTGGGGCCGGGATGGTGGATCTGTCCGGCATCGCGGGGGCCGGGTGGTTCTCTCTGCCGGAATTCCTGCCCTTTGGCGTGACATTTGAACCCTCGGCGTGCGTCGCACTGGGGCTGTTGTTCGCCATCAACGCCATTCAGGCTATCGGCGACCTGACGGCCACCACCGTGGGCGGCATGGATCGGGAGCCCACCACGCAGGAGCTGCGGGGCGGCATCGCAGCCTATGGCGTCAGCAACATTCTGACAGCGCTGCTGGGCGGTCTTCCCACGGCGACATACTCCCAGAATGTGGGAATTGTAGCCACAAATAAAGTTGTAAATCGCAACGTTTTTGCGCTGACCGGCGCGTTTTTACTGCTTGCCGGTATCATTCCGAAATTTTCCGCCGTACTCACCACCATCCCGCAATGCGTGCTGGGCGGGGCCACGGCGGCGGTGTTTTCCACCATCGCCATGACCGGCATGAAGCTCATCGCCGCCGAGGGGCTGACCGCCCGAAACACCACGATCGTCGGGCTTTCCGCCGCACTGGGTGTGGGCATTTCCCAGGCGGCAGAGGCCCTGGCACAGTTCCCGGAGGCGGTGACGACCATCTTCGGAAAGTCCCCGGTGGTGGTGGCCACACTGATGGCCGTACTGCTCAATCTGGTGCTGCCGCGGGAGGAAAAAAGCGAGAAATAGTGCTTTCTTTTGATACATTTGCTTTACTTTTTCTGTACCC